>Ga0079224_100004432_pt1 | contig 18153 bp, 16 predicted proteins | sample Stecom2015_FD_80414 | JGI IMG/M metagenome (GOLD analysis project Ga0079224, IMG submission 80414) | Agricultural soil microbial communities from Utah to study Nitrogen management - Steer compost 2015 | ecosystem: Environmental > Terrestrial > Soil > Agricultural land | place: USA: Utah...
ATCAAGGCGGAGAACCAGACCCTCGCCACGATCACCCTCCAGAACTACTTCAAGCTCTACGAGAAGCTCTCGGGCATGACCGGCACGGCCGAGACCGAGGCCGCCGAGTTCATGAACACCTACAAGCTCGGCGTGGTCCCGATCCCCACGCACCGCCCGATGCAGCGCGTGGACCAGGCCGACCGCATCTACCGCACCGAGAAGGCGAAGTTCGACGCGGTCGTCGAGGACATCGTCGAGCGGCACGAGAAGGGCCAGCCCGTCCTCGTGGGCACCACCAGCGTGGAGAAGTCCGAGTACCTCTCGAAGCTGCTGACCGCCCAGGGCGTCGCCCACGAGGTGCTCAACGCCAAGAACCACGCCGGTGAGGCGGCGATCGTCGCGATGGCCGGCGCCAAGGGCGCGGTCACCGTCGCGACCAACATGGCCGGCCGCGGCACCGACATCATGCTCGGCGGCAACGTCGAGTTCATGGCACATGCCGAGCTCGAGAAGCGCGGCCTGGACGCCGAGGAGGACCCGGAGGCCTACGAGGCCGCCTGGGACGAGGAGATCGAGCGCGCGAAGCAGGCCGTGGCCGAGCAGCACGACGAGGTCGTCGAGCTCGGCGGCCTGTACGTGCTGGGCACCGAGCGGCACGAGTCGCGCCGCATCGACAACCAGCTGCGCGGCCGCTCCGGCCGACAGGGCGACCCGGGGGAGTCCCGCTTCTACCTCTCGCTCCAGGACGACCTGATGCGCCTGTTCAACTCGGGCGCCGCCGAGTCGCTGCTCGCCCGCGGCGGCGTGGACGAGTCGATCCCGCTGACGGGGCGGATGGTCTCCGGTGCGATCCAGCGCGCGCAGAACTCGATCGAGTCCCGCAACGCCGAGATCCGCAAGAACGTCCTGAAGTACGACGACGTCCTGACCAAGCAGCGCAAGAAGTTCTACGAGGAGCGTGCGCGCATCCTCGAGGGCGAGGAGCTCGATGCGCACATCGAGCGCTTCATCGAGGAGGTCATCGGCGGCACCGTCGACGCGCACACCGCCGGCAAGCCCGGCGAGGACGTCGACCTCGAGGAGCTGTGGGGCGCGCTGCGTGCGGCCTATCCCGTCTCCCTCACCCCGCAGGACGTCATCGACGAGGTGGGCGGCAAGGAGAACCTCGAGGCGAGCGAGCTCAAGCGAGAGATCCTCGCCGACGCGAAGCTCGCCTACGAGAAGCGCGAGGAGGAGCTCGGCGAGGAGGGGCTGCACCAGCTCCAGCGCCGAGTGCTGCTGTCGGTGATGGACCGCCGCTGGCGCGAGCACCTCTACGAGATGGACTACCTCAAGGAGGGCATCGGACTGCGCGCCATGGCCCAGCGCGACCCGCTCATCGAGTACGAGCGCGAGGGCCACCTCATGTTCAACGACATGATGGCCGGGGTGAAGGAGGACGTGGTCGGCTACGTCTACAACCTCGAGGTCCAGGTCGAGAAGGCCAAGCCCGTCGTCCCCCAGGCCGTCTCGGACCTGCTGCGCCGGACCGGCGCCAAGGCTGCGGCCGCCGTCGAGGCCGGTGCCGGCGCGAAGGCCGGGGCGGAGCCTGCGTCGACGGCGACGGAGGAGAAGGACGCGGACGCCGAGACCACCGCCTCCGAGGCCACCGGCTCCGAGGCCACCGGCTCCGAGGCCACCGGCTCCGCCGAGGCGGAGGACACGGAGGCCGAGGACCAGCTGAAGGCGGAGAGCTCCGTCGTGCTGCGCGCCAAGGGGCTCGACGATGGGCCGAACGAGCGCCAGCTGCGCTACAGCTCCGCCGAGGGCAGCGACGTCCAGGATTCCGGCACGCTCACCCGCGCTCAGCGCCGTCGCCGTGCGCGCGGCGAGGACGGGGCCGCCGCGAACACCGTCTCGGACAAGCCCGAGGGTGCTCCGCAGGGTGACGGCCTGAACCGGGCGCAGCGTCGCTCTGGACGCCGCCGCAAGGGCTGATCGCGCCGACGCAGTACGGGAGGAGCCCCGGGCCACGCGGCCCGGGGCTCTTCTCCTCCGATCTCGGGTCTCAGCCGATCTCGAGGACGGTCACCCTCCATCCGGAGTGCCGCAGCTCCCAGCGCATGGCGAGGAAGCGGGCACGGTCCGGCTCGCGCAGCACGCAGCTGGCCTCGACCGTGCGCTCGTTGACCACGCAGGTGCGCACGCCCGTGACCTGCAGCTGCCGGGGCGGGGCGTATCCCGTCGAGGCCCGCAGGCGGCGGGTCAGCGCCGCCCGACGCGACAAGACCTGAGCGATCTCGGGCGTGACCAGCCGCGACAGCGCGTTCGTCGGCCGCATGTCCCGGATGATCTCGACGGCCCGGCGCGCCACCGGTGCGACCATCTGCTCCACGATCAGAGGATCCTCGGGTGCCCGGGAGGCGGGGCGGAGGGCGGCGTCGGCGGGGCGCTGATCGGTGGTGCTCATGACCGGGCCTCCTCGTCGAGGGAGGCCGGCACGGTGAGCACCTGGCCGGGGACCAGCAGATCGGGATCCTCGCCGACCACGTCACGGTTCTGCTCGTGCAGCAGGGGCCAGGCCTCCGCGAGCAGCGCGGGGGCGTCCGGTCCGGGGCCGAGCACGTCGTCCGTCAGCGACCACAGCGTGTCGCCCTTCTGGACGATCACGGTCCTCGGCGGCGGTGCGTCCGCGTCGCCCCCTGCATCGCCCGCGGCCTCGTCCGTGCCCGTGCCCGCGGCCTCGTCGTCGCCGGCGGACGGCTGGGCGCTCCCGGTCTCCGACGGGGTCGAGCCCGCGGCGGGCGGCTCGTCGGGGGAGTCCTGCGCCGGGCCCTCCGGGGTGTCCGATGCCTCCGAGCCGTCCGGGGAACCTGCCCCGTCGGGGGCCTCGGCGCTGTCCGGGGACGCCTCGTCGGCAGGGCTCTCGGAGCGCGGTGAATCCTGCGCCCGCTCCGGCGCTTCGATCCCCTCGGCTCCCGTCTCCTGCGGCGTGCCCTCGTCGGAGGGCTGCCCGGGCGCGGTCGTCGGCGACTCGTCGCCCTCCCCGCCGGGGGCGGGGCTCGTCGCCGGCTCCTCGGCGGCGGGCGCAGGTTCCTCACCCCAGCCGAGGGAGGGGAGGGGCTCCCCGGCGCCGGCCTCCTGGGGCGCCTCGGGCTCCGGCGTCGCCGGCTCGTCACCGGGGAGCTCCTGCGAGGTCTGGGACGAGGCCGGGGCGCTCTCCTCGAGCTGGAGCTGCTCGCTGGCCAGCGCCGGACCGAGCACCAGCCCGGTGGCGGCGGTGGCGACCGCGGCGCCCATGCTCACGCGACGGGCGAGGCGCGGGGCCAGCACCCGCAGGGCCGGCAGCAGCAGACGGCCGGTCCGCCCCGCGGGGCCGGCCAGGAGGATCGCGGCGGCGAGCCCCCAGATCAGCGCGAGGTACAGGCACAGCAGCGCCCCCGCGCCGGCCAGCCCCACGAGCACCCAGCCGATCAGCTGCTCCTCGCCGTGAGCGCTGCCCGCGGTGCTCCCGAGCGTCCTCGCCGCCTGGGTCATCGCGACCGCACCTCCGGCGGCGGCGACGGCGCCCAGCGACGAGGCCCCCGCTCCCTGTGCTGCCTGCTCCCGTCCCCGGTCCCCCATGGCCTTCCCCTCGCTTCATGCTCCGCGGCGTCGGTCTCCCCGCTCGCCGTTCATCCCGATGGTGTCGTTTAATGCAGTTTGGTGCGACTGGATCGCATATGAGGAAAGGTAGTCCGATGTGATGCAGGCCGCAACTGTTCGAGGTGGCGCTGTTGATCCGGGCCGGCTGTGGAGGGGAGGTCGCCCCTCCCGGAGGACGCGCCCCGGTCCCGGTGGAACGGTCCCGGTCCCGGCGGGCTGGTCCGCGTCCCCGCCCGGAAGCGTCCCCGCCCGGACGCGTCCTCGTCCCCGATGTGCCGTCCGGGCCCGGCCGTCGCCCGGCGCGCCCTACAGTGGGCGCATGCGCTTCGAGAGGATCTTCGAGGACCTCGAGGGACGGTTCGAGCACCACGAGCAGGAGGAGCTGCGGGCCGTCTCCGAGGACCTCGCGCGTGCCGAGCGCGCCCAGCTGACCCTGGCCGACCGGCTCCGCGGTGCGGGCCGGCGCGAGCTCACCCTGCACGTCGGATCGGGGCTGCGCCTGGCGGGGGCCGTGGAGGAGGTCGGCGCCGAGTGGGTCTCGCTGCGCGAGACCCGCACTGCTCAGCGCGCGGTCGTGCCGCTCGCCGCGATCGGCATCGTGGAGGGCCTCTCCTCGCGGGCCCGGCCGGCGGAGGAGTCGCTGCGCTCGCCGCTGCGGCTGGGGTCGGTGCTGCGCGAGATCGCACGGGACCGCAGCGTCGTGCGCCTGGAGACGACCGCGGGCACCGTGCTCGGCAGGATCGCCGGTGTCGGCGCGGATGCGCTGGACGTGCTGTCGCTGCCGACGGGGGAGTCCAGCAGCGTGCCCGGCTCTGCCCGGCTCACGGTGACCATGTCCTCCCTGCTCGCGGTGCTGCCGCGCTGAGGGGAACCGGTGCGGCGCCGGCCAGGGTGGACGGGGGCGGCACGGGGGAGCCCCGGCGGCCGGGGAACGTGCTGAGCCGGCTCAGGAGCGGTCGTCGGCGGTCGCCGGGACGGTCAGGAGCGGCCCCCGGACGCGTCGCGCTCGAGTGCGCGCTCCTCCTCGAGCAGCGCCTCCGTCCGCCGGTAGCTCCGCTCGATGTAGGACTCGAGCTCGGTGACTTCGACCCGCCACTGGCCTCGGCCGCCCACCTTGATCGCGCGCAGCTCTCCGGAGCGTACGAGGGCGTACGCCTGCGAGGCCGAGATCGACAGAGTCTCCGCGACATCGGAGAGCGGGACGAAGCGTGGCGGCATCGACGATCCTTCCGGTCCGGGACGAGCAGGTCGACCCAGTCTCTCATCCCCGAGCCGACAGGCGGCGGGAGCTGTGGACGAACGCGCCGGGCAGGTTTTCCACAGTCGGGGCGGACCGCCCCCATCGAGGCCCCTACTGCCGTAATCTCCCGGGAGGCGCGCCGCGAGCGTGCCGAGAACCAGGGGACGGACGAGGGGGACGGGGGACAGCTGTGGGGGCCACTGCACCGGTGATGAGGCTGCGCGCGCCGAGATGGAAGGATCCTCGGCTGATCGTCGGGATCGTGCTCGTGCTGGCGAGCGTGCTGATGGGGGCGCTGCTCGTCTCCCGGCTCTCCGCCACGACGTCCGTGCTCGTGGCGCGCGGTCCGATCGTGCCGGGCGATCCGCTGGAGAGCGCCGACCTCGCCACCGTCGAGCTCCGGCTCGGCGACCACCGCGAGCAGTACGTCGGGACCCTCGAGGCGATCCCCGAGGGCGCGGTCGCCACGCAGACCGTCCAGGCGGGGGAGCTGGTCCCCGTCTCCGCGGTGGGGCAGAGCCAAGACGTGCCGCTGCGACCCGTGGTGATCCCGGTGGAGGCGACGGTCGCCGAGTCCGTGGTGCCGGGCTCCTCCGTCGAGCTGTGGCACACCTCGCCGTCGGTCGACGACGGCGGCACCGGCGAGGCCGAGCTGCTCGTGCCCGACGCCGTGGTGCGCCGCATCGACGAGGGGAGCTCGCTGGGCATGCGCTCGATGTCGGTGGAGGTCCTCGTGCCGGCCGACGACCTCGCCGCGGTGCTCGAGGTCCTCTCCCAGGACGAGCGCCTCGACGTGATCGGGGTGCCCGGCGCCCACGGGGTCACGCCGTGATCGACATCGTCCTGTGCGCCTCGGGCAGCGACGAGGTCCGCATCGTCCACGACCTCGCGATGGACCGCTCCCGCCCCGCGCGCGTCGTGCGCCGCTGCGCGGACCTCACCGAGACCCTCGCGGTCGTCTCCGCGGGCATCGGGGACGTGGTCCTCGTGGACCTCTCCGTGCGAGGGCTCAGCCGCGACGCCGTCGCGACGATGCTCCGCGGTGCCGCGGTGATCGGGCTGCGCTCCCGCGAGGAGTCCGAGGCCACCACCGTGGGCCTGCGCCACGTGCTGAGCTCCGACGCCCCGATCGACGAGATCCTCGCCACGGTCACCGCCGCGGTCTCCGGCGGGGAGGAGCACGAGGACTGGGTGCAGGAGGCGGCCGCAGAGCCGGCGCAGGAGGCGGGACGCCTGGTCGCCGTGTGGGGGCCGACGGGCGCCCCGGGGCGCTCGACCATCGCGGCGAACCTCGCCGCGGAGACCGCTCTGGCCGGGCACGGCACGGTGCTCGTGGACGCCGACACCTACGGCCCCTCCCTGAGCCAGCTCCTCGGCGTGCTCGACGAGGCGCCCGGACTGGTCGCCGCCGCCCGCGCCCACGACCGCGACACCCTCACCGAGGAGACCCTCGACGCGCTCCTGCCCGTCGTGCAGCCCCACCTGCGCCTGCTCTCCGGCATCGGCGTGCCCGGCCGGTGGGCGGAGCTGCGGCGCGGGGCGATGGACGGGGTGTGGAACGCGCTGCGCCGACGCGGCGAGACCGTCATCGCCGACATCGGCCCCGTGCTGGAGGAGGACGAGGAGCTCAGCTACGACACCGCCGCGCCGCAGCGGAACTCCGCCGCGCTCAGCACGCTCGAGGCCGCCGACGCCGTGATCGCCGTGGTCGGCGCCGATCCCGTGAGCATCACGCGGCTGCTGCGGGACCACGGCCGCCTCGAGGAGCTCGGCGTGCAGGAGCTGCACGTGATCGTCAACCGGGTCGGTGCGCCGGTCCCCGGCGACCGGCTGCGCGACCTGATCGCCTCCCGCATGCAGGTCGACTCCCTGCACCTGCTGCCCGACGACCCCATCGCCTGCCGCACTGCAGTGTGGGACGGCGCGCTGCTCAGCGAGGCCGCGCCCCGCTCGCCCCTGCGCCGCGGGCTGCGCGACATCGCCGCCTCGATGCTCGTCCCCGCCGCCGAGGAGGACGGAGCCGGCGGAGAGCCGGAGGCGGGAGCATCCCCGGCACCGGCGCGCGGATGGAGGGAGCGCGTGCTCGAGCGTGCCCGCCGGTGAGAGGATGACGGCATGAGGATCTACCTGCCGCTGACCGCACCGGATCGCGCCTCCCTCGAGCTCGCGAGCACCCGCCTCGAGCTCCCTGCGGGACGTGCGGCCTGGGCCGTCACCGCGTCGGCCGAGCGGGACTTCCCCGGCGAGGATCTCGAGGACCTCGAGTACGAGGCGCTGCAGGACGCCGTCCACGTCGCCTACGGCGCCGGATCCCCGACGCAGCGCGCGATGGTGATCGCCCTGGACGTGCCGGATGCGGCGATCGGCGACGCCGACGACGGCGGTGCCTTCGGCGTCCTCCTGGGCACCTCCGCCTCGGCGCGGATCGCGAGCTTCCACGTCACCGAGCTCGACGCCGCCGCGGCCGAGGCCGACGACACCGATCCCGCCCTGCTGTGGTTCGACGTCGCCGAGGCGCGCGAGGCCCTCGCCTATCTCGACGGGGCCGAGGCCGCCGGCTGAACGCCCTGCCTCAGGCGCCCGAGCGGTCCCGGTAGGCCGCGGCGGAGCGCTCCTCGGCCCGCAGCACCGTGGACACGTACGGCACGGCGGCCTTCTCGATCTTCGACCCCAGCAGCGGAACCTTCGCCACCAGATCCCCGTCGATCTCGACGTCGCTGCGCGCCTGGTCCAGGGCCGCGAGGCGCAGCGTCCCCGTCAGGCCGGCAGGGGTCCCCACCACGTCCAGGCGCATCGTGCCGGTGCGCGAGCCGTCGGGCTCGGGACCGGACCAGGACTGGACCTCCTTCACCGTCACGGCGGCGCCCACGAAGGGGCGGACGATGTCCGGGACCCGGTCCGTGGGCAGCACCAGCTCGGTCGTGACCGTGAACGACCCGGCGGGATCGCCCTCGACGTGCGAGGTCGCCTCGTTCGCACCGAGCGTCTCCCGACGGATCGCCGCGTACTCGGGATCGGCGTACATCGCGGCGGCCGAACGGGCCGGAAGGGGCAGGTGCAGGGTCTCGCGCAGCTTCATCGGGGTCCTTCCCTCGGGAGATGTCCGCGTCAGCCTAGAGCAGGCCGGGCGGGCGATTCGCGCTCACACCCGGGCCGACGCATATCCTGGCCCCATGCCGAGCCTGTCCAAGTTCCTCGCCGACAACCGTGCCCTCACCGAGAAGGAGGCGGACTGGCTCCAGCACCTCGTCGGGGACTGGAACCTCCTGTCCGATCTGCTGCGCTCCGACCTCGTGCTGTGGCTGGCGGAGGACGACGGCCCGCTCGCCGTCGCGCACTGCCGTCCGGCGACCGGATCGACCGTCTACTACGAGGATCCCGTCGGGACCGTGCGCACCGTCGGGGTCGACGGCGCGGAGGATGCCGAGGGCGCCGAGATCGCCCGGCTGCTGGCCGGGGGCGAGCCCTCCGAGGAGCCCACCCGCATCGAGCGCGAGGGCCGCAGCGCCACCGGCGTGATGGTCCCGGTCCGCAAGAACGGCCGCACCCTGGCCGTCCTCGCCGCCGAGGCGCCCGAGTCCGACAACGACCCGAGCGACAACGAGACCCACCAGCGCCGGCTCGGCGCGCGCCTGCTGACGATGCTCCAGCACGGCGCCTTCCCCATCGAGGGAGCCCCGATCCCGCCCCGCCGCGGCGCGCCCCGCGTGGGCGACGGGGTCGTCGAGCTCGACGAGGCGGGAGTGGTGCAGTGGACCTCCCCGAACGCCCGCTCCGCCTTCCACCGCTTCGGGATCGCCGGCGACATGACCGGGACCACCCTCGCGGAGCTGTCCACCGAGGTGCTGCAGTCCCGCAGCCCCGTGGACGAGTCGCTGCCGCTGGTGCTGATGGGGCGGGCGGCCTGGCGCTCGGACATGCAGGCCCGGGGCGGCACCCTGTCCCTGCGGGCCGTGCCGCTGACCGATGCCGGCAAGCGCACCGGCGCCGTGATCCTGGTGCGCGACGTGACCGAGCTGCGGCGTCGGGAGCGGGAGCTGATCACCAAGGACGCGACGATCCGCGAGGTCCACCACCGGGTGAAGAACAACCTCCAGACCGTCGCGGCGCTGCTGCGGATGCAGTCGCGGCGGATGAAGACCGACGAGGCGAGGGAGGCGCTCGCCGAGGCCATGCGGCGCGTCTCCACGATCGCGCTCGTGCACGAATCGCTGCTGCAGGGCTCGGAGGAGGCGGTCCACTTCGACGAGGTGATCGACCGGTGCCTGCGCCTCGCCGTCGACGCGGCGAGCGCGACCGTGCACCGGGCGGGCAGCCCGCGTCTGACCGACGGGCAGGTCGAGGTGCGCACGGAGAAGATCGGACGGGTCGGCACGATCCGCGCCGAGGAGGCGACGCCGCTCGCCCTGGTGGTGACCGAGCTGGCGACCAACGCGGTCGAGCACGGGCTCTCCGAGACCGGCGGGACGCTCACGATCCGCAGCGAGCGGACGGGCTCCCATCTCGTGATCTGCATCGAGGACGACGGCAACGGCATGGGGGCGGCGAAGCCGACCGGTCTCGGCACGAACATCGCCCTCACGCTGGTGCAGGGGCAGCTCGGCGGCACGCTCACCTGGGAGGACCGAGGCGAGGGCGGGACCCGCGCGATCGTGGACGTCTACCTCGACCCGCTCACGATCTGAGGGGGAGGTACGGAGCCCCGGGGTGCTCGGCGAGGGTCCCGGGGGAGGCCGACGGCACTGCCGCGGCGGTGGCCCGCGGCGCAGCCCCGGGAGCGGCTCGCGGCACGGCTCCGGGGCCGGCCTGCGACGCTGAGGAGGCGCGCCGCAGGCGAGAGGTCAGCTGGCGCGGCGGGCGCGCGCGTTGCGGCGCTTGAGGGAGCGGCGCTCGTCCTCGGACAGGCCGCCCCAGACGCCCGAGTCCTGACCGGACTCGAGGGCGAACTTGAGGCACGCCGTCATGACGTCGCACTTCTGGCACACCGCCTTCGCCTCCTGGATCTGCGTGATCGCCGGTCCGGTGTTCCCGATCGGGAAGAACAGCTCGGGATCATGGTTGAGGCACTCGGCACGGTGGCGCCAGTCCATCGTCACTCTCTCTTTCCAGGACGTCGCGCCCTGCCCCCGCAGGGGCGAGGCGCGGCGAGGGTCGCTCCCTGTGGGGCGTTCTCGGGTTCTGCGGCCGTCGACGCTCGGCCTGGTGCGCTGTGCACCGGACGGCCTCGGCGGGACGAGCCGTTCTCCATTCTCTGCGGCTCCTGACGACCTCGACAAGAGCCTGGACCGCCGGGCCTGGTGGCACTTCCCACACCGTCGCGAGAAGTCACGTTCGGGAGGTGATGCCGGGCACGAAGCCGTTGCCACCAGGCGCTCGAGATGTCAGAGACGCTCGAGATCGCACAGGGGCCGCGGCGGATACAGTGCCCCCATGCCCACCGCGCCCGACAGCACCCGTCCCGCCGACGCCGAGGACCCCGGTCCGCGCACCCGACCGCGGGCCGCGCTGCTGCTCGGCGTCGAGACGCTCGTGCTGGCGGCCGCGGCCACCTTCTGCTTCGTGGCGGCCTCCGGCGGCGGGATGACCGCCCGGCTCGGGGTGGGGCTGGGGATCTTCCTGCTGCTGTTCGCCGCGGGCACCGCCCTCGCCGCCCGCTCGGTGCTGGCCAAGGGCCGGTTCGGGATCGGCTTCGGGATCACCTGGCAGATGTTCCAGGCCCTGGTGGGGGCCAGCATGATCAGCTCCGGCATGGTCTGGCAGGGCGCGATCGCGCTGGTCCTCGCGATCGCGACCTTCGTGGTCCTCGCCCGGCTGGTGCGCTCCACGCCGTTGCCCTCGCGCCTGGACTGAGCCCCGCCGGGCTGCTCCCGCTCCGCCGCTCCTCGTCCGGGGCGCGCGGGCCCGTCCGGGGAGCAGCCGACTCGTACCCGTCGAGCGCGCTGTGCGGGCGGATCCGCCTCCGACAGCGGTCGGGGCCCGTCGGACGGCGGTCGTCCGACGGGCCCCGCGGCGGTGGGCGCGTGTCCGCGCCGTCGGCCGTGTGCGCCCTCAGCGCCTCATTCCGCGGAGGCGAGGGCGGCGGCCGGGGCGGTGCGCGCGGCGGCGCGGCCCGGCAGGACCGAGGCCAGCGCCCCGGCGGCGAGGGCCAGCACCAGCACGATCACGAGACGGTCCCAGGGGATCGTGATCGAGACCGGATAGGTCGAGCCCAGCAGCGCGATGATCCCGAGCACGCCGTAGAGGGAGCCGATCAGCAGCCCCAGCACGGCGCCGACCGCGGCGAGCAGCACGCCCTCCCAGCCGAGCATCGCCCGCATCTGTCGGCGCGTCGTGCCCAGGGCGCGCAGCAGCGCGTTCTCCCCGGTGCGCTCGACCACGCCGAGGCTGAGCGTGTTGGCGACCCCGACCAGGGCGACGAGCACCGCGACCGCGAGCAGCGCCACGGTGATGCCCAGCAGGATGTCGAGGATCTGCGCGTAGGACTCGCGCTCGGCGCCGCCGGGATCGCTGCTGGCCCCCTCGAAGCCCTCGGAGGCGGAGAGCTCGTCGACCGAGGAGATCAGCTCGAACACGTCGATCCCCTCGCGCTCGGCGGTGCCGGGATCGGCGAAGTCCGCGAGCACGACCGGGGTGGTCCCCTCCCCGAGGAGCTGCTCGAGCGTCGCCGGGGTCACCAGCGACATCTGCAGGTTCGCGTCCACCTGGACGCGCAGGTCGTGGCTCTGTCCGTCGGCCCCCTCGAGGGAGAGGACCTGACCGTCGTGGACCCCGAAGCGCTCGGCCCGCTCCTGCCCGAGCAGCACGGTGCCGTCGGCGAGCTCGTCCGCCATCTCGGGACGGTGGGAGATCTCGCGCACCGTCTCCGGGGTCGCGGAGTACAGGGTCATCGGCTCCCCGGCGCCGACCTCGACGTCCCCGCGCTCGCCGGCGTGGGCCGCATCCATGCCCTCGATCGCGGCGACCTGCTCGGCGGCGTCCTCGGGCATCGCCTCCGCGGAGAGCACCAGGTCGATCGGCCGACGGGAGTCGAGCTCCGAGGTCAGGGTCGCCTCCGCGGTGCGGGCGCCGACGGTCATCATCGTCATGAGCGTGGTGCCGATCAGGAGGGCCGCGATCGTCGCCGCGCTGCGGCGCGGGTTGCGGGCCACGTTCGCCCCGGCGATCCGGGCAGGCAGCCCGCCCAGCAGCGCCCCGAGACGGGCGGCGAGGGCCGCGAGGGGCCGGGTGAGCGTGACGAGCACGAGCATCACGCCGGTGAAGCTCAGCACGCCGCCGCCGATCGCCGCGAGGATGCCGAGGGCGGCGACCCCGTTCAGGGCCAGCGCGGTCCCGCCGACGAGCGCGGCCACGCCGAGCACCACGGCCACCAGGCCCAGCACGCCGCGCACCCCGAGCCCGCGGGTGACGGCGGGCGGCTGCGGGCGCAGCGCCTGCAGCGGCGCGACACGGGTGGCGGAGCGCATCGGGGCGAGGCTCGCGAGCACGGTGCTCGCGACGCCCGCCAGCAGCGGAAGCAGTACCGACCACAGGCTCACCGGCACCGGGGCGACGCCGTTCAGCCAGCCGAGCCCGGCGGCGCCCGCGAGCGCGGCCTGGACCAGCAGGTGCCCGGCGACCACGCCGACCGCCGCGCCGAGCAGCCCGACCAGCAGCGACTCGCGCAGCACCACGGAGCGGACCTGGGCGCGGGTCGCGCCGAGGGTGCGCAGCAGCGCGAGGGAGCGGGTGCGCTGTGCGAGCGTGACCGCGAAGGTGTTCGCGATGACGACGGCGCTGGTGAACAGGGCGATCACCACGAACACGCCGAGGATCATCCCGAGCGCTCCGAAGCCCTGCATGAAGTCGCCGGCGGCCTCCTCCTCGGCCTCCTCGACGCCGCGCACGGTGATGCCCTCGGCGGCGGAGGCCGAGGCGGCCTCGGCCACCGCGGCGGGGTCCTCGCCGTCGGGGACCGTGGCGAGCCAGGTGTCGGTGGTCGTCCCGGCGGTCGGTCCGAGCAGGGCGGCGGCGTTGACGTCCTGGAGCATCAGGCGCGGGGTGCCGCCGAAGACGGCGCCGGCGGGGTCGGCGGCGATGCCGGAGACGGTGAGCGTCCGCTCCGCCTCCTGCGCGGGGTCCTCGCCCGTGGCCGGGCCGGAGCCCTGCACGGTGATCGGGTCTCCGACCCCCGCCTCGAGGGCGTCGGCGGCGGAGCGGGAGAGCACGATCTCGGACTCGGTGCCGGCGGCGGAGCCCTCCTCGAGGGCGTCCTCCTGGCCGGGCGGGAGCATGGTGGCCTCGAAGAAGCCGCTGCCGGTGGTCGAGCTCGCCTCGAGATAGCTGCGGGGCGCGGGCCACACGGCCTCGGCGCCCTCGACCTCGGGGGGCGGAAGCGGCTCCTCGGAGGCCCAGTCCTCGTCGGACAGCTCGCGCTGGATCTCCAGGTCCGCGCCCTCATAGATCTGAGAGGCCTGGGAGCGCATGGAGGCCTGCATCAGGTTCCCGGCCAGCACCATGATCGCGACGAAGGCGCAGGACAGGGCGATGGTGACGACCGCCGCGAGATGGCGGCGCACCGGGGTCAGCTTCACGGTGGAGCGGGCCATCAGCGCTGCTCCTGCCCCTGAGGCGCGGAGCGCGCGGTGCGGATCCCGCGCAGGTCCTCGTCGGAGGCGATCCGCCCGTCGGCGAGGGTGAGGATCCGGTCGGCGCGCTCGGCGGCGTCGCGCTCGTGGGTGACCATCACGACGGTCTGGCCGAACTCGTCCACCGAGAGGCGCAGGAAGTCCAGCACCTCCTCGGTGGTGCGGGAGTCGAGGTTGCCGGTCGGCTCGTCGGCGAAGACCACGGCCGGGGAGGTGACCAGCGCGCGGGAGATCGCCACGCGCTGGATCTGTCCGCCGGAGAGCTGGGAGGGCAGGTGGTCGAGCCGGTCCGCGATGCCGAAGGCGGAGGTGAGGGTGTCCAGCCAGGCGCGGTCCACGCGGGTCCCGGCGAGCTCGAGGGGGAGCAGGATGTTCTGCTCCGCGGTCAGCATCGGCAGGAGGTTGAACGACTGGAACACGAAGCCGATCCGCTCGCGGCGCAGGCGGGTCAGGGCGTCGGCGCGCAGCGAGGTGATCTCGGTGCCCTCGAGCTCGATCGAGCCGGAGGTGACCTCGTCGAGGCCGGCGAGCACGTGCAGCAGCGTCGACTTGCCCGAGCCGGAGGGGCCCATGATCGCGGTGAAGGCGCCGCGGGCGATGTCGAGGTCCACGGCGTCCAGCGCCGTGACGGTGCCGGCGCCGCTGCCGTAGGTGCGGGTCACGGCGCGGGCGCGCAGCGCGACGGGGTCACCGGAGGTGTCGGCGGAGGGCGGGGGAGCGGCCTGGGCGGCGGTGGTCATCGGGAAGTCCTTCGCGACGGGGTCATGATGTCGACCCCGATGCTTCCCGAGCGCGGGCCCCGCGGTCGTCAGCCCCCGGTCGCGGCCTCGCGGACCGGGGGAGACCGAGGGAGGGGAGGCCGTCATACCCAGGGATGACGCGGCCCCGACCGCCGGCCGTGCGGCGCGAGAGGGCGGGCACCGCGAGCCGGGGCCCGGCGATGCCTGTGGGTCAGTGCTCGCCGGGGGTGACCAGCCCGGTCTCGAAGGCGATGATCACGGCCTGGACCCGGTCGCGGGCGCCGAGCTTGGCGAGGACCCGCCCCACATGGGTCTTCACCGTCGCCTCGGCGACGAACAACTGCGCGCCGATCTCCCGGTTCGAGCGGCCCCGTCCCATCAGGGTGAGCACCCCGCGCTCGCGCTCGGTGAGCTCCGCGAGCACGGAGGTGTCCTGCTCGGCGGGCTCGGGGGTGGAGACCACCCGTTCGAGGAGCCGCCGGGTCGCCGACGGGGCGATCACCGCGTCACCGCGGTGGACGGTGCGGATCGCGCCGAGGAGGTCCTCGGGCTGGGCGTCCTTGAGCAGGAAGCCGCTGGCCCCGGCGCGGATCGCGGCGACCACGTACTCATCGAGGTCGAAGGTGGTCAGCACGATGATCTTCGGGGCCCGCTCGACGGGCAGCCGCTCCAGCAGGGTCGAGGTCGCCTCGATCCCGTCCATCCTCGGCATCCGCACGTCCATCAGCACCACGTCGACGCTGCGGGCGGACAGCTCGCGCACGGCCTCGGCGCCGTCGGTCGCCTGCAGCACGACCTCCATGTCGTCCTGGGAGTCGATCACCATGGCGAAGCCGGTGCGCACCAGCGGCTGGTCGTCGACCAGGGCGACGCGCAGGGGACGATCGGCGGTCTCGGTCATGGGGTCTCTCCTCGAGGATCTGTCACGGCGTGGTCGGGGGCGGTGCCCGGGGCGGGCGTCGTGCCGGACGCCTGGTTCGGGTAGGGGGAGCGGAGGAGGCCGGGCGGGGTCTCCGGGGCGCTCGCGGGGGTCGCGTACGGGGAGGCGGGCGTCGCAGCGGTGTCCGTGCCGTGGCCGGCGGGGAGCGGCACGGTCGCCCGCACACGGTAGCCGCGGGAGGGCAGCGGCCCGGCCTGCAGCGTCCCGCCGAGCACGCTCATCCGCTCCCGCATCCCGGTCAGGCCGTGGCCGAGTCCGTCGGAGGTCGGATCGGTGCCCTGGCCGTCGTCGACGACCTCGATGACGAGGCCCTCGGCGCCTCGGACCAGGCGCACGGAGGCGCTCGCGCCGGGCCCGGCGTGCTTGAGCACGTTGGTCAGCGCCTCCTGCACCAGGCGGAACACGGACATGCCGACCGACGAGGGGAGCTGGCCGAGGGAGCCCTCGGACTCGAGGTCGACCTCGAGGCCCGCGGCGCGGACGCGCTCGAGCAGCTCGGGCAGCTGCTCGGGGCCGGGCTGGGGGCCGAAGCTGGTCTCGTCCTCCTGGCGCAGCACGCCCAGCAGGGAGCGCATGTCCGCGAGCGCGGCGCGGCCGGTCTCGCCGATCGTGCCGAGCACCTCCACGGCCTTCTCCGGCTTCTGGGAGGCGACGAAGCGCCCGCCGTCGGCCTGCGCGATGATCACCGAGAGGGAGTGCGCGACGACGTCGTGCATCTCGCGGGCGATGCGGGCGCGCTCGTCGGCGACGGCGAGCGCGGTGCGCTGCTCCCGCTCGCGCACCGCCTGCTCGGCCTGGTCGCGGGTCAGGGCGAGCTGCCGCACCCGGGCCCGCTGCAGGTTGGCGAGGGCCCAGATCGCGATGATCGTGATCGTGCCGATGATGCCCAGGCCCACGAAGGCGATCGCCCCCTGGCCGAGGCCGCCGTACTCGCCGAACGCCGTGACGACCCCGAACCAGGTCGCCTGGACGAACACCCCGAGCATTCCGGCGGCCACCCCGATCAGGTGCACGGCCGTGCTGCCGTAGGCGACGGCGCAGAACATCGCGTAGAAGGTCATCGCGTCGCCCGCGACGACGGGGATGCCGACCAGAACGTGGGAGACGGCGAGCAGGCCGATCACGATCACGCCCAGCAGGGGGCGGATGCGGCAGACCGCCCCCGCGAGCACCATCGGGACCGAGAACAGCATCCACCAGCCGGCACCCCCGGCGCCGACGCCGAACAGAAGCATGAGGGCAGCGGCCGTGCCAAAGCCGATGAGGTCGACGGTGCCCGGGTTCTCGATGATCCAGCGGAACGGGTCGCGTAGGCCTCCGCGCGCGCCGGAGTGCTCGCCGGGGCGCGCAGCGGTCGCCCGGTGGGCGGGTGCGGGCTCCGGGGACGGGGCGGAGGGGGACGGGCCGGTCATGTCCACGAGCGTACGGGTGGGGCGGTGCCGCGGCGTCAGACCGCAGTCGGACGGAGTGGCCGTGAGCCTGCGGGGCCCGTCACAGGTGCGACCTTCGCTGTCGGGTCGGCCGGACCCTGTGACGCTGCGGTCACAGCAGGCGCTGCGGCCCTTCGAGCAGCTCGGGGCCGTCGTTGCCGACCTTGCCGACGGCCGGGTCGACCTCGCGCACCGCGAGCGTTGCGTCGTCGAGCAGGTGCGTGTCGTCGAGGATCCAGTCCTGGGCGGCGTGGCGGTCGTCCATCGCGGTGTCGAGCCACGGATCGACCTCCTCGCGGCGCAGCATCACGGGGGTGCGGTCGTGGATGCCTGCGCGCTCGCCGGTGGCCGCGCGGGTGATGATCGTGGTCGAGAGCAGGAAGGCGCCGTCCTCGCTCGCGGCCGGGCCCTCGTGGCCGCCCGGGCCCTTCCACCAGGAGACCAGCGCTGCCATGTAGAGGGGAGAGCCGTCGGCCGGGGCGATGAAGTAGGGCTGCTTGCGCTTGCCCTTCTCGTCGCGCACCCATTCGTAGTAGCCGTCCATCGGGACGATCGCCCGGTAGCGGGAGAGGCTGCCGCGGAAGCTGGGCTTCTCGCCGAGGGTCTCGCGGCGGGCGTTGAAGGTGCGCGAGGAGAAGGACTCGTCCTTCGCGAAGGGAGGCAGCAGACCCCAGCGGGCGACCCGCAGTGCGCGGAGCACCTCGCCGGTCTCCTTGTCGATCGACTCGGTGACCACGTGGATCGGGGCGGTCGGCGGGATGTTCCAGCGCGAGCGCAGGCGCGGGTCCTCGAGGTCCACGGCCCCCAGGTCGTCCAGCAGCGGATCGATCTCCTGGAAGAAGGCGAAGCGCCCGCACATCTCAGGAGTCCTTCCCGGAGGGCTTCCCCTCGGACTCCGCCTCGCCGTCGACGACGGGCACGCCGTGGCGCGGGGTGAGGCGGGCGTCCTCGCCGGTGTAGGCGTCGGAGTCGTGGTGGAGGTTGCGCAGGCGGATGTCGCGGCCCTCGTCGACGAGCGCCTCCCGCTTCTCCTCGGCCTTCTCCGCCCCGGAGCTCTCCCGCATCGGCAGGGCGAGGGAGTCCTCGGCGGGCTTGCCGGCCTCGAGCTCGCGGGCGCGCTCGTACTCGGCGTCGACCTCGGCGCCGAGGATGATCACGATGTTGATGATCCACAGCGCGAAGAGCACGGCCATGATGCCGCCGATCGCGCCGTAGCTGGAGTAGCCGGCGACGGTGCCCATGTAGATCGACAGCGCCACCGCCGCGACCGCGATGCCGAGGATCGCGAAGACGCCGCCGGGGGAGATGAAGCGGAAGGGCTTGTCGATGTTCGGCGCGCCCCAGTACAGCAGCGAGATCAGCGCGAAGGCGATCACCAGGATCACCGGCCACTTCACCCACGCCCAGATCGGCAGGAAGGAGTCCAGCAGGAAGGTGAGCGCGCCCTCGGCGCCGATGCTCGAGGCGATCGGGCCCAGCAGCCCCTCGACGAGGGACGCGTTCAGCAGCACCGAGATCATCACCAGCAGGATCCCGAGGATCATCGCGAGGGTCAGCAGCAGCATCGGCGCCG
>Ga0079224_100004434_pt1 | contig 18150 bp, 10 predicted proteins | sample Stecom2015_FD_80414 | JGI IMG/M metagenome (GOLD analysis project Ga0079224, IMG submission 80414) | Agricultural soil microbial communities from Utah to study Nitrogen management - Steer compost 2015 | ecosystem: Environmental > Terrestrial > Soil > Agricultural land | place: USA: Utah...
AGGGGTCTCCCGTTGCGGTCTTCTCGTCCTCCACCAGGACGACCTCGCTCAGCACGACGCGAACTTTCAGTCTCCCCCCGTTCTCGAGTTCGTACTCGTTCCAGTGATCGTGGATGGGCTGGAAGGCCATCGATCGACCTTCGAGCCTCTTGCCGTTCCACGTTACGGTCGTCGGCTTGCCCATCTCGCGCTCACCCCTTCCGCACAGTGTGGAGCTCGGGTAGGCGCATGCTCGGTGGTCATCGACCGAGAGGCTCACCCGAGTCCCGCTTCCGCCCAGCCTTGGGTAACACGAAGGATCCCCGGGTTCCAGTTCCGTCCTGCGAAAAAACGAAAAGCCCCTCGGTCGAGGACCGAGGGGCCGTGGTGCCCAGGGGCGGAATCGAACCACCGACACGGGGATTTTCAGTCCCCTGCTCTACCGACTGAGCTACCTGGGCGCAGGTCGGCGAGGCGGCATTCTGCCGATCTGGACAAAGGGGTCAAGGAAGAACTGCCGTACGCGTGGTGCGAAATGGCGGCCCGAGACGGCATGGCGCACCGATCGGTGCCCGTCGCGCCATGCCCGGAGCGCCGTACGGTGGCTAGGCGCGGAAGAGGCTGCGCGCGAGGAGGACGAGCTGGGCCTCGGTCCAGTCCAAGTCGGCGGCGAGGGAGGGGGCGGGGACGAGGCCGGAGCGGGCGTGGGCGCGGGCCTCGCGGTGGGGTGCGAGCAGCGCCTGCCATGCGAAGCGGGCGAAGCGCTGGGCCGTCGGGCTCGGGCTTCGCGACGCCGTGAGGGCGCGGGCGAAGGTCTCGAGGAAGCGCTCCTGGGGATCGACGGCGCGGGCGCGCTGGGCGGGGGAGGCGCCGGGGACGAGGACGCCCTCGATCCAGACGGTGAAGGGGGCGGAGAGGACGCGCTCGACCTCGTCGATCGCGCGGCGGAGGGCGCGGATGGCCCGCCCGCCGCTCTCGCCCTCCACGAGGCGGCGGAGCACGGGAAAGAGGGTCTCGGCGGCCGCGACGACCGCCTCGGCCCAGAGGTCCGCCTTGTCGCCGAAGTAGAAGAGCAGGTTCTGCTTGGACAGGCCGGCGTCGCGGGCGAGGTCTTCGAGGGTGGCTGCGCCCGGCCCCTCGGCCGCCAGCCGCTCCTGGCAGGCCAGGGCGATTGCCCTCCGCCGCTCGAGCCGCCTTTGCTCGCCCCGTCCCAGATGCACGCGGACATTTTACCAACGGTCAGAAAACCGACCTGTGGGAAAGCTGCTTCGGCCGGAGCACGAGGGCGGAAGCCATCGGGATCACGGGGTTTTCTCGGCGTCGGGGGCAAGGGGGGCGGGAGCCCAGGCGCTCCCCCCGCGGAGTCGGATTGACTTCCCCGGTCCGGGAAGGCTCTAACCGTGCCATCGGAGCCTGCCGCATTCGCCGCCCGGGGCGCGGCGGAGCGGCGCGCGGGAGGGTCGGAGGCGGTCCGGGATGTCCGGACCCGCGCTGCCCCGCTCCCGGCCCCCTTTGCGCACCCCGAGGCGGAAGACTGCGGTGGGCCCGTCGAGGAGAGAGATGCAACGAGCGGTGGAAGGGGCGCGCGCGCCGGCGGCCACGAGGAGCGCGGCCTTCTACGACGTGGACGGCACGCTGGTCCGCACCAACGTGGTGCACGCCTTCGCCTACTACGCGGCGAACCGCGGGCGGCTCGTGGAATCGGCGCTGCGGATCGCCGGCGTGGTGGCCGGCCTGCCCCTCTACTGGGCGGCGGACCAGGTCTCGCGCACCCTCTTCAACGAGCTCTTCTACCGCCAGTACAAGGGTATGTCGCGGGACCGCTTGATCGCGCTCTCGGAGGAGCTCTTCGAAAAGGTACTCCGTCCGGCGATCTTCCCGGGCGCCGAAGAGATGGTGGAGCGCTGCCGCCGGACGGGGGCGCGCCAGGTGATGGTGACGGGGGCGATCGACCTGACCATCCTCCCGCTGGCCCGGCACTTCGGCATGGACGACGTGATCGCGAACGAGCTGGAGTTCGTGGACAACGTCGCCACCGGCCGGATCAAGAAGCCGCTCCTCGCCTCGGGGGTGAAGGCGGCGGCGGTGCGCGACTACTGCAGCCGCAATGGTCTCGATCTCTCGGACTGCTGGGGCTTTTGCGACTCCTACGCGGACTACCCGATGCTGGCGGTGGTGGGAAAGCCGGTGGCGGTGAACCCCGACTTCCGCCTGCGTTCCATGGCCAAGAACCACGACTGGCCGATTGTGGAGCTTCGATGAGGTTGGCGAAGGCACTGGACGCGCCCGAGGTGGTGACCATCGACACGGGGAGCGCGCCCCGCATCCTGCACTACGGCGAGGACTTCCTCCTCGAGGACCTGCCGGTCGGCACCCGCGTCATCTATCCCAAGCAGCCGATCGCCGGCCTCCCCAATCCCCGGGCCGCGATCCGCTGGGCGCTCAACCATCCCCTGGGCTGCGATCCGCTCCCGGCGCAGCTTAGGCCGGGGATGAAGGTGACGATCGCCATCGACGACATCTCGGTGCCGCTGCCGCCGATGGCGCGGCCGGATCTGCGGCAGACGATGCTCGAGATCCTGCTCGAGATGCTCGCCGACCACGGCGTGGACGACGTGCACATCATCGTCGCCGTCGCGCTGCATCGGAAGATGACGGCGGCGGAGGTGGAGCGGATGGTGGGGTCGAAGGTTTTCCGCGCCCACTGGCCGCATACCCTCTACTGCCACGACGCCGAGGATCGGGCCGGGATGGTGGAGCTCGGCCGGACGCGGCACGGCGAGCCGGTGCGGATCAACCGGCGGGCCGCCGAATCGGACCTGCTCATCTACGCCAACATCAACTTCGTGCCCATGAACGGCGGGCACAAGAGCGTCGGTGTGGGCCTGACCGACTACGAGGGGTTGAAGGCGAACCACAACCCCCACGCCATCCGGCACTCGTGGTCGTACATGGATCCGAAGGGCCCGTCGGAGCTGCACCGCTCCTTCGATCGCATCGGCGCGCTGGTCGAAAAGCACCTCAACGTCTTCAAGATCGAGACGGCGATCAACAACCGCATGTATGCGGGGCCGATGGATTTCCTCGCAAAGAACGAGGACGACTTCACCGAATCGGACCGGCTCAAATTCCAGGCGCTCAAGTGGACGCTCTCGCGCACGCCGCGCGCGCTGCGGCGCGAGGTCTTCATGCGCGTGCCCGCGCCCTACGAACTCATCGCCGTGTACGCAGGGAAGACCGAGCTCGTGCACGACAAGATTCTGGAGAAGTGCTACGAGCAGTACGCGGTGCGGGTGCAGGGGCAGGCGGACATCCTCATCCACGGCATCCCCTACATCTCCCCCTACAACGTCAACTCCAAGGCGCTCAACCCGCTGCTCGTGCAGGTGATGGGGCTCGGCTATCTCTTCAATCTCTACCGCGGCCGTCCCCTGGTGAAGAAGGGCGGGGTGCTCATCCTCGCGCATCCCTGCTCGGACGACTTCGACACCGAACACCATCCTTCGTACGTGGAGTTCTTCCATCGCGTGCTCACCGAGACGCGCGACGCGGTGGTGCACCAGCAAAAGTACGAGGAGGAGTTCGCGAAGAACCCCGCATACATCGAGATGTATCGGCGAGGACACGCCTTCCACGGCGTGCACCCGCTGTACATGTGGTACTGGGGCGAAAATGGAAGACAACACGTGGGCCGGGTGATCGTGGTCGGCGCGGACAACGAGCACGTGCCGCGCATTCTCGGCTGGGAGCGGGCGGATACGCTCGCGGAAGCCATCGCCATGGCCCGCTCGGAGATGGGCCGCAGCGCCGAGATCACCATGGTGCACAACGCACCGGTGGTGCTGGCGGACGTGGAGTGAGGGGATGAGCGGCCACAGGCGCCAGGGACTCGCCGTCGTTCCCGACCTCTCCGTCACCGCGGAGCTCTCCGGAAAGCGCATCCTCTTCACGGGCGCCACGGGCTTCGTGGGCAAGGTGGCGCTCTCGATGCTCCTCACGCGCTTTCCGGAGATCGCGAAGATCTACGTGATGGCCCGACCGGGGGTCTCGACCAGCGCCGAGGCGCGCTTCTTCGGCAAGGTGGTGGTGGCCCCGCCCTTCGATCCGCTGCGCGCGCGCCTCGGCCCCGACTTCGACGCCTTCGTGCGCGAGAAATGCGAGCCGGTCGCGGGCGACGTCTCCAAGGAGAACTGCGGGATCGACGAGGCGACGCTCGAGCGGCTCGCGGGCGACGTCGACCTGCTGATCAACTGCGCGGGGTTGGTGGACTTCGCTCCCACGCTCGAGGCGGGGCTGAACGCGAACGCGGTGGGCGCGGTGAACGTGGCCCGCACCGCGGTGCGGCTCGGCGCCAAGCTCGTGCACGTCTCCACCTGCTTCGTGGCGGGCGATCGCCCCGGCTACGTGATGGAGGAGGAGGAGCTCGTCGGCTACTTCCCCAAGCGGGAGGAGATGCCGGACGAGGTCTTCGATCCCTTCGCCGAGATCGAGGATTGCCGCGCGACCATCGCGCGCATCCGCGCCCAGGCGGACGACAAGGCGATGCTCGCCGAGTTTCGCGCACGCGCGGCCGAGAAGCTGCGCGAGGAGGGCCGCGACGACGGCGACGCGCGGGCGCTCCGCATGGGCACGATGCGCGAGCGCAAGACGTGGGTGACCGACGCGCTGGTCAAGGCGGGAACCGAGCGCTCGCGCTACTGGGGTTGGCCCAACACCTACTGCTACACCAAGAGCCTCGGCGACCAAGTGATCGACGCCATCGCGAAGGAGCACGGCCTCGAGTTCACCATCGTGCGTCCCGCGATCGTGGAAAGCGCCCAGGCCTTCCCCTTCCCCGGATGGAACGAGGGCTTCACCACCACGGCGCCCCTCACCTTCCTCGCCATGAAGGGGCACCGCAACTTCGTCGGGCGCAAGGGGCTCATCCTCGACGTCATTCCGGTGGACCTCGTCGCGGCCGGTCTCGTGGCCGCCTCGGCCGCGCTCCTCGCCGGCAAGGCGCGGCGCGTCTACCAGCTCGGCACCTCGGACCAAAACCCGCTCACCGTGGATCGCGCGTTGGAGCTCACCGGCCTGTATCGGCGGCGCTACTATCTGCGCAAGGCGGAGCAGGGGGACAAGCTGCGCCACGAACTCATGGCGCGGATGGAGCCGCAGACCGTCTCGTTGGAAGCCTTCCGCAAGCTCTCCGCGCCGCAGGTGGCCAAGCTCGCGCGCACGGCCACGGAGCTCCTCGAAACCTGGAAGCCCTCGTGGGGCGCGCCGCGCATCTCCGCGACCATCGAGCGGTTGCAGGACAAGCTGGAGGTGGCCTCGCAGCGCGCGGAGATGGCCACCCAGCTCTTCGAGCTCTTCGTTCCCTTCATTTGGGAGAACTCCTACGTCTTCTCTACGCGGAACGTGGCGCAGCTGTATGCGCGCATGGATCCGGCGGACGCGGAGAAGATCCCCTGGAACCCGGAGGGTATCGACTGGCTCCACTACTGGCTCGACGTGCACATGCCGGGCCTGGAGGAGTGGGTCTATCCCAGCCTGGAGGACGAGTACGGCGCCCGCGGGAAGAAGCGCGGCGCGCCGGCGTACCGCGACCTCTGGGCGCTGCTCGAGGCGCGCGCCCGCAAGCATCCGGGCAAGGTGGCGATGCGCTTCTTCCGACGCGACGGGAGCGCGGATCGCTTCACCTACGGCCAGCTCCGCGATCGCGCGGTGCGCGCTGCGCTGTATCTGGCCGCCTGCGGGGTGGAAGGCGGCGACCGCGTGCTCCTCCTCTCCGAGAACCGGCCGGAGTGGGCGATGGCCTTCTTCGGCATCGTCCGGGCGGGCGCCACCGCAGTCCCGGTGGATGCGGAGGCCTCGGTCGAGGAAATCGGAAACATCGTCCGCCGCTGCCGCGCGCGCGCCATCGTCGCCTCGGCGTCGGTGTATCGCCGCCTGCTCGCCGCCGGTGAGACGCCCGCCCCGGCGATCCGCGTGGAGGATCTCTTCGAGGGCGCGGTGGAGGAGGGCGACTTTCGCCCGCGCGAGCCGGCCGAAGTCGCCTCTCTCATCTTCACCAGCGGCACCACCGGCACGCCCAAGGGGGTGATCCTCAGCGGGCGCAACTTCACCACGCTCGTTTCCCGGCTCTCCGAGATCTTCGACCTGGGCGAGCGCGACGGCCTGCTCTCGGTGCTGCCTTTGCACCACACCTTCGAATTCACCGCGGGGCTCTTGCTCCCCCTGGCGGTGGGCGCGGAGATCGCCTATCTCGAAGAGCGGACGGGGGATTCCATCCTCCGCGCCTTCCGCACGGGACGCATCACCGCCATGGTCGGCGTGCCGGCGGTCTGGAAGCTCCTTCTGCGCCGCATCGAGGAGGGCTTCGAAGACCTCGGTCTAAAGCAGCCCGCGCGGCTATTGCAGGAGGGCGGTCGTCGCTTGCACGACGCCACGGGGACGCACCTCTTCGGCCGCGCCGCCTTCTCGCCCGTGCACCGCAAGCTCGGCGGCCGGCTGCGCTATCTCATCAGCGGCGGCTCGGCGATGCCGCCGAAGATCTACGACGCCTTCCGTGGAATGGGCTTCGAGATCCTGGAGGGCTACGGCCTCACGGAGGCGGCGCCGGTGCTGACGGTGCAGCGCCCGGGCCAGCGGCGTCCCGGCAACGTGGGCAAGCCGATCGGCGGGGTGGAGATCCGCATCCACCGCCCCGACGCCGACGGCGTCGGCGAGATCCTCGCCAAAGGTCCCAACGTGATGATGGGCTACTGGGAGGACCCGGCCGCGACCGCCGCGGCGATCCGCGACGGATGGCTGCACACCGGCGACCTGGGCAAGTTCGACGAAGAGGGCAACCTCGTCATCGTCGGCCGCTCGAAGGACGTGATCGTCGACGCGAGCGGCAAGAACGTCTACCCCGACGAGCTCGAGGACCTCTACGACAAGCATCCCGCCATCCGCGAGCTCTCCATCGTGGGCCTGCCCGCGGAGGACGGCACAGAGCGCGTGGCCTGCTTGGTCGTGCCCGAGACGGAGGGCCGCGATCCGGCGGAGGTGCGGCGCGAAATCGAGGCGCACTTCCGCGAGGTCAGCCTCCGCTTGCCGGTGTGGAAGCGCGTGAAGGTCCTGCACTTCCGCGATGAGCCGCTTCCGCGCACGGCCACGCAGAAGGTGCGGCGGCCGGAGGTGGTGCGCGCGCTGCAGGAGATCGAGAAGGCGGGCCAAACCGGGAGAAGGAGCGCCTCGGCCGGTGGCGAGGCGTGGCTGTACGATCTCGTGGCGCGCGTCTGCGAGCAGCCCCTCGAGAAGGTGGTCCCGGAGGCGAAGCTCGAACAGGATCTGGGCTTCGACTCGCTCACCTTCACCGAACTCGGCGCGGCCTTGGAGCAGGCCGGCGTCCCCCTTCCGTCTCCCGATGCGATCCTCGCGCTGGAGACCGTCGCGGATCTGGCCGCGCTCGTCGCCCGGCAACGCCGCCTCGGGAAGGCGGCGCGGGAAAGCGCGGAGGAGGAAGGCGAGGCCAGGCCGCAGGCCGGCCGTACGATCCGGAGCCTGCTCGGCTCCGTCCTCGACGCGGTGCAGCCCGCCGCCGACCGCTTCCCCCTCCTCTCCTCGATGATCACGCTCGCCCGCGAGGAAGGCCTCGACCTCCTCGACGACTTCTTCGCCCGCCCCGTCCGCGGCGCCCAAGACGAGGAGGAGAATGCGCCCTTCGACCTGCCGGAGTTCGTCGTGTCGGCGGGGCGCCGGATGCTGCGCGGCGGGCAGGTCGGCTTGTACGAATCCTTCTTCCGCACGCGCATCTACGGCGCGGCGCACATCCCGCAGCACACCAACTTCCTGGTGGCGGCCAACCACGCGAGCCACCTGGACATGGGGCTGGTCAAGCACGCGCTCGGCGAGCAGGGGAAGAACCTCGTGGCCCTCGCCGCGCGCGACTACTTTTTCAAGGATCGCATCCGGCGCACCTACTTCGAGAACTTCACGCAGCTCATCCCCATGGAGCGCGAGGGCTCGATGCGCGAGTCGCTCGACCTCGCCTCGCGCGCGCTGAAAAAGGGAAACAACCTCCTCATCTTCCCCGAGGGCACGCGCGCCACGGACGGCGAGATCAAGGAATTCAAGGGCGCGCTCGGCTACCTCGCTCTGCGCAACCGGGTGGGCATCCTCCCGATGTATCTGCGCGGCACCTACGAGGCGCTGCCCAAGGGCAGCCTGCTCCCGAAGGCGCGGGATCTCTCGGTGCACATCGCGCCCTTCCTCTCCTTCGAGACGCTCGAGGAGGTGGTGAAAGGATTGCCGCGCGGTGAGCAACACCGCGCGGTGGCGCGGCTCGTCGAGCAGATCATCCGGGCGCTGCGCGACGGCCGCCCCCTTCCGCCGATCCCCGGCATCCCGCCCGAGGGGCCGAAGAAGGCGGCGCCGGAGGAACCGTCCGAGCAGGAGGAGCTCGGCCCGCGCAGGGCCACTCCTGGGGAGACGAAGGCGTGAGCGCACCCGTCCTCGTCACCGGCGCGACCGGTTTTCTGGGGAGCCACCTCCTCGCCCTGCTGCGCGGGCGGCGCCCCGTGCGCGTGCTCACGCGCGCCACCACCCCCGAGCTCGAGGCGACGGGTGCGGAGATCGTGGAGGGCTCGCTCCTCGATCCCGACGCCCTCCGCAAGAGCCTGCGCGGCGTGCGCCGCGTCTACCACGCGGCGGGGCTCGTCTCCCGCGATCCGCGAGCGGCCGCGGAGATGTACCGGGTGCACGTGGAGGGCACGCGCGAGCTCCTCCTCGCCGCGCGCGCGGAGGGCGTCTCCCGGGTCCTCCTCGTCTCCACCTCCGGCACCGTCGCCGTGAGCGAGAAGGAGGAGACCTCCGACGAGACGGCGCCCTACCGCCTGGAGACGGTGCGCAACTGGCCCTACTACCTCTCGAAGATCTACCAGGAGAAGCTCGCCCTGCAGATGGCGGAGGAGGGTGGGCCGGAGGTGGTGGTGGTCAACCCCTCGCTCCTGCTCGGCCCCGGCGATCTGCGCGGCTCCTCCACGGGGGACGTTCTCGCCTTCCTCCGCGGCGAGGTCCCCTTCGTTCCCTCCGGCGGGATCAGCTTCGTCGATGCGCGCGACGCGGCGGCCGGAGCCATCCTCGCCATGGAGCGCGGCCGGCCCTCGCGCCGCTACCTCCTCGCCGCCGCCAACTGGCCGATGGAGACCTTCTTCGCGCGGCTCGCGCGGGTGGCCGGAATGCGCCCGCCCCTCCTCCGCGTTCCCGACCCGATGGCGCAGATGGGCGCGCGTCTGCTCCGGCTCTTGCCGCGTGCACGGCTTCCCGATCCGGTGTCGGTCGAAATGTCGCGGCATTTCTGGTACGCCGATGCCTCGCGCGCGAGGGCGGAGCTCTCGTGGGAGCCGCGGGATCCGATGGAGACGCTGGAGGACACGGTGGCCGATCTGCGCGCCCGCCACTTCGGGGCCGCGCCGCCACGCCTTCGGGAGGGCGGCCACCTCGAGGCCCTGGTGGCCCAGGTCCTGGAGGCGGCCGAGCCGGAGCCTCTCGCCCCTGCCGCTTCGACCGCGAAGCCGAGGAGACGACGATGAAGAAGATGGGTCTGCCCGTGGCGCTCACCCTGCTCGCACCCGTGCTGGGGAGCGCCGAGGTGGAGACGATCCACGGTTACCGGATCGCCGATCCCTTCCGCCACTTCGAGACGGACGAGGGTGCCGATCCCTGGATCGCCGAGCAGCACGAGAAGACCGAGGCCTACCTCCGTTCGACGGGGGTGGATCGCGCCGCGATCGAGCGGCGCCTGGACGACCTCTCGCAGATTGCGAGTCTGGGGCGGCTCCGCCTCGCGGGGGATCGGATCTTCTACGTGAAGCGCCAGGGGACGGAGGAGCAGCCGAGCCTCTACGTCCGCCACAAGAACCGCGAGAAGAAGCTCGTCGACCCGGGCGCCATGGACCCCGAGGGCAAGACGGCGCTCGACTGGTTCCACCCCTCGCCCTCGGGCAAGAGGGTGGCCTACGGCATTTCGAAGGACGGGACCGAGCTCTCCGTCCTCCACCTGCTCGACACCGAGCGCGGCACCGCGATCGGCCGGCCCATCCCCAACACGCGCGCCGGCTCGGTGGCCTGGCTTCCCGACGAGAGCGGCTTCTTCTACACGCGCTATCCGGAGGGTGACCGATACAACCGGCGGGTCTACTTCCACCGCATCGGCGACGACCCGGCCGACGACCGCCACGTCTTCGGCGAGGGCCAGATCGACAAGACCGACTGGCCCACGATCAAGATGGCCGAGGACGAGAAGACCCTCCTCATCCAGGTGAGCCGCGGCTGGTCGGCCTCGGACATCTGGATCCTCCCGCCCGGCGCCGCCGAGGCGCGGCGGATCCTCGACGGCGGGGCGCTCGGCGCCATCTTCGGCATGCCGGTTTTGCGCGACGGCAAGCTGCTCCTCGTCACCAACCACGAGGCGCCGCGTTTCAAGGTCGTCGAGGTCGATCCGGACGACCCCGCCCCGGAGAAGTGGAAGACCGTCGTCCCCGAAGGCGACTGGCCGATCGAGGCCATGGAGGTGGTCCGCGACAGCCTGGCCATCGTGCGCCTGGAGAAGGCCGTCTCCAAGCTGGCCATCTACGATCTGAAGAAGCCGGAGAAGGCGCCGCAGGAGATCTCGCTCCCGGGCCTGGGCTCGGTCACCGCCCTCGAGGGGAAGGCGAAGGGCGATCGCTTCCTGATCGGCTTCACCTCCTACACGCAGCCGTCCCTGGTGCTCGAGCTTCCGCTCGGCAAGACGGCCCCGAAGACCCTGATGGCGATCGACGCCCCCGGGATGAAGGACGTGGTCGTCGAGCAGGTCGACTATCCGAGCTACGACGGCACGTGGGTGCCGATGTTCCTCGTCTACAAGAAGGGGATGGAGCGCAACGGGCAGAACCCGACGCTGCTCACCGGCTACGGCGGCTTCAACGTCTCCCTCACCCCGGCCTTCAGCTCCACCGCCGTCTTCTGGCTGGAGCGGGGCGGCATCTACGCGGTGGCGAACCTGCGCGGCGGATCCGAGTTCGGCGAGGCCTGGCACGACGCGGGCAAGCTCGGCAACAAGCACCAGGTCTTCCGCGACTTCGAATACGCCATGCGCCACCTCATCCGCGAGGGCTACACGCGGCCGGACAAGCTCGTCATCACCGGCGGTTCGAACGGCGGCCTGTTGATGGGCGCGATGATGACGCAGGCGCCCGAGCTCTTCCGCGCGGCGGTGGGGCGCGTCGGCCTGTACGACATGATCCGCTTCCAGAACTTCCTCATCGCCGAGCTCTGGGTGGACGAGTACGGCTCCTCGGCGAACCCGGATCAGGTGGGCTACCTCTACGGCTATTCGCCCTACCACCAGGTGCTCCCCGGGGTGCGCTACCCGGCCTTCTTCGGGCTGACCGCCAAGTCGGACACCCGCGTGCACTGGAACCACACGGTGAAGTTCGTGGCGGCGCTCCAGGCCGCCCAGGCCGGGGACGATCCCATCCTCCTCTTCGTGGAGGAGCGGGCGGGTCACGGCCAGGGCAAGGGGCGCAGCGACCGGGTGAAGGAGACGGCGATGTGGATGCAGTTCCTCCTCGCCCAGCTCGGCGAGTCGACCGTCCCCGCGCCCGCCCGCAGGTAGCATGGACGACGCGGCCCTGGTGGAGGCGGTCCACGGCGCGCTGGTGGCCGCACTGCTGGCCGAGAACGGCCAGGCGGCGCGGCCGGCCGTCGAGACCGCGACGCTGCGCGCACTGGTCGCGGACCGGGCCCGCTTCACGCGCGCCAGCGCGGAGCTCGCCCGCGCCTTCGTCGCCTGGCTGCGGGCGCGCAACCAGTTCGTCTTCCTCACCACCGAGGAAAAGGCGGCGCTCGTTCCGCTCTTCGCGCGCAGCCTGCGCGCGCTGGCCGACGCGCCGGGCGAGGCGGTGGCGGATCACGTCCGCCGCCTGGGCGCATGGTTGCGCGCGGCCTTGGGCGGCCTTCCACCGGAGGTGCCGAGCGCGGAGTACTTAGCCGAGCTCCAGCTCGAGCTGCTCGGCCTCCGTCCCGAGGCGCTGGTTCCGCCGGTGCTCGACCTCGGTTGCGGCCGAAGCGCCCACCTCGTCCGGCACCTGCGCGACCAGGGCGTGGAGGCGTACGGCGTGGATCCGCAGGCCGAGGGATCCTTCGTGGTCGGCGGCGACTGGCTCGCCTTCGACTACGGCCGCGCGCGCTGGGGGACGGTGATCTCCCACCAGGGCTTCTCGCTCCACTTCTTGCACCACCACTTCGGCAAGGCGGAGGCGGCGCGTCGCTACGGGGTGGTCTACATGGCCATCTTGGACGGCCTCGTTCCCGGCGGCAGCTTCGTCTACGCGCCGGCGTTGCCGTTCATCGAGGCGTTGCTTCCTGCGGAATACGAGGTGGTGCGTCGGCCCCTTCCGGCGGAGCTCGCCGAGAGCCTCGCCTGGGTGCGCGAGCGGGATCCGGATCTCGACGTGGCGCACGCCACCCGCGTGCGCCGCACGACGCCCGGCTGAGAGAAAAATTTCCATGGCGGTCGCGGGGCCACCCCGGCATTTCATGGCGCCCGTCGCCGCGATGGGCGCGTGTCACCCGCGGCAGCTCACATGGGTAGGGAAAGGAAGGAAAGCGGCGTGCTGTTTTCCCAGGCGTTGGGTGCGGGGCCGGACGCGATCGTCCTCCTGCACGGATTCATGGGCTCGGGGCGCAACCTCCGCACCCTGGCGCAGAGATGGTCCGAGCGCGATCCCGCGCTCCGTTTCCTCATGCTCGATCTCACCGGACACGGTCGCTCGCCGGCGCTCCCGGAGGGGGCGGACCTCTCCACCCTCGCGCGCGACGTCGTGCAAACCGCGCGGGCGGAAGGGATCGCGGGCAAGCTCCGCATCGTGGGCCATTCGCTCGGCGGGCGCGTCGGCCTGCAGGCGATCCTCGACGTTCCCGACGAGGTGGGTGCGGTGGTCCTCCTCGACGTGGCGCCGGGGCCGGTCGATCCGCGCTGGGAAACCGGGCCGGTGCTCGAGGCCCTCCGCAGCGCGCCCGCCCGCGCCCAAAGCCGCGACGAGATCCGGGCGCACTTCGCGGCGCGCGGCCTCTCGCAAGGCCATGCGGAGTGGCTGCTCACCAACCTGGTGCGCGACGGCGAGGAGTTCGTCTGGCGCATCGATCGGGAGGCGCTGGCGGCGCTGCACGCTCGCACGCGGGACGCGGACCTCTGGGACGCCCTGGAGGCCGGCGTGCCGGTGCGGTGCATCCGCGGCGGGGCCTCGCCCTTCGTCACCGAGGCGGACGTCTTCCGGATGGAAACGCTCGGCTGTCCGGTGGAAACGGTGGCCGGAGCCGATCACTATCTGCACGTGACGCATACCGAGGAGGTGGCGGCCCGGCTGGCCAACGCCGGCATTGTCCGTTGACCCTGGGCGCCATCGGCTGTTAACGGGGCGACATGCTTTCGGTCGGGATGAAACTCGTTCATCGGGCGCAGCCGTCCTGGGGCGTCGGCGAAGTGCTCCGCGTCCGGGAGGGTGGGCGCTTCCTCGAGGTCCGCTTCACCGGACGGCAAGGGCCTCCCTTCCTGGTTTCCGCGAAGGATCCGGCCCTCTCGCGCTACGCCTTCCAGCCGGGGGAGACGGTCGGGCTGCTCGACGGATCGAAGGCGAAGGTGGTGCGCTTCCTCGGCGAGGGCGAGGCCGCCCTCTACCGCTACGAGGTGGAGGGCCGTTCGGCCCCGCTCACCGAGCTCGAGCTCGTGCCCCTGCCGCCGGTGGGCGGCGCGCTCGGCATGCTCGCGGCGGGCCTGGGCGCGAAGGCGGACATCTACGCCCTCCGCCGCCGCGCCATCCGCCTCGACATGGAGCGGCGCGCCGACGCGCTCGGGGCGCTCTTCGGCAGCCGGGTGATGCCCAAGCCCCACCAGCTCGCGGTGGTCCACCGCGTGCTCTCCGCGCCGAGCCCGCGCTTCGTCCTCGCCGACGAGGTGGGCCTGGGCAAGACGATCGAGGCGGGCATGATCTACGCGGCCATGGCCCAGACGGGCATGGCCAAGCGCGTGCTCGTCATCGCCCCCTCCCACCTCACCGTCCAGTGGCTCGCGGAGCTGTACAACAAGTTCCACTCGCTCTTCACGTACCTGGACGAGGACCGGCTCGAAGACGAGGAAATGCTCCACGCCACCCCCGCATGGCGGCGCTACGACAAGGTGGTCACCTCGCTCGAGCTTCTGGCCAAGAGCAAGCGGCACCGCGACGCGGTGGGGGATCCGGCCGCGAAGTGGGATCTCGTGATCATCGACGAGGCCCACCACCTCGTGGACGAGAAGGCCTTCGACGCCGCGGCCGCTGCGGCGGACAACGCGCACGGCTTGCTGCTGCTCACCGCCACGCCGTTGCAGCTCGATCCGAACGAGTACTACCTGCTGCTCTCGCTGGTCGATCCGGTGATCCCGGAGACCTACGAGGAGTTCGAAGCGCGCCTCGAGCGGCAGGGCGATCTCTCCGAGCGGCTGCGCAAGCTCCTCGCGGCGAAGACGCCGCGTTCGGCGGGTGCCTCGGCGCGTGCCATCGCCAAGCTCATTCCGCACGACGAGTTCTTGGCGGAGACGGCCGAGGCGATCGCCGCGGGCGAGGAGGGCGCGAAGGAGGAATTCGTCCGCCACCTCGCCGAGGCCTACTCCCTCTCGTCGCGCCTGGTCCGCAACCGGCGCGCGGTGGTGGGCGGCCTCGCGCCGCGGCGGCTGGTGCGGCACGACGTGCAGCCGACCCCGCAGGAAGAGGCGTTCCGCGCCCGCTTCTGGGAGGCGCTCGCCGCTGACGACATCCGACGCGACGAGGAGAAGGTCGCGCAGCTCCTCAAGCGGCTCGGCTCGTCCCCCCGCTCCGCGGCGATGGCCCTCGAGGAACTCGGCCACCGCGAGCTCGCCCGGCAGGCCGCCGCGCTCGAAGGGTCGAGCACGCACGCCAAGTCGCGGGCGCTTCTCGACGTGCTCCGGCAGATCCAGAAGGAGGAACCCGGCGCCAAGGTCCTGGTCTTCACCGAATCGAGGGAGACCTTGGACTACGTGCGCGAATTGCTCGCGCGCCACGGCTGGGACGCCTGCATCTACCACGAGGGGTTGGCCCAGGTGGAGCGCGATCGTCAGGTGGCGCGCTTCCGCGATCCCGAGGGGCCGAGCGTGCTCCTTTCCACCGAGGTCGGTGGCGAGGGGCGCAACTTCCAGTTCTGCCACCACCTGGTGAACTTCGATCTCTCCTGGAGCCCGGCGGCGATCGAGCAGCGCATCGGCCGCCTCGATCGCATCGGACAGCTCCACGAGGTGAAGGTCCACTGCTTCCGCGAGGAGGGCACCTTCGCCGCGCGCGTCTTCGATTTGATGGCGCAGGCGGTGCGCGTCTTCGAGGAGACGGTGGGCGGCCTCGATCCGGTGCTCGAGCAGGTGGAGCGGGATCTCGCGCGCATCGCCGCGATGGGCGATCTCGCCGCCTTCGACAAGTACGAAGAGAAGCTCGCCAAGGGGATCGCCGCGGCGCGGGAGGAGATCCGCCGCGCCTACGATCCCTTGCTCGACGCCCGCTCCTTCGATCGCGAAGCGGTCTGGGATCTCGTGCGCCGCGGCGCGCAGCGCCTGGGCATCGAGGATCTCGACGAGGACGATCTCGAGGGCACGCTGTGGTCGATCGCGCGCGAGCTCGACGAACGCCTCGAGGAGACGGTGATCGAGCTCGCGCGGCGCGTGGGGATCGAGGTCGACACCGAGGAGCAGGTGGAGGCTTTCCAGGCCGCCTTCCGCCTCGGCGGATCGATGGCGGTGGACGCTCTCGCGGGGCTCGACATCTCCGAGGAGCGGACCCTACTCGGCAGCTTCTGGCGGGACACCGCCGTGGTGGAGGAGGAGAACGACTACTTCGCCACCGGCCACCCCCTGGTCGAGGCCCTCTTCGCGTGGATCCGCGACGGCGAGGAAGGGCGCGCTGCCTGGCTCTACTCCCATCGACTCGATCGGGGTTCGGTCGGCTTCGCCTTCTCCTTCCTGGCGGTCTTCCCCGAGCCGGAGGATCTGGCGGAGGGCTCGCACGTCCCCTCGCGGCAGGCGGCGCGCTATCTCGACCGCGCCGGCTTCGAGGTGGGCGTGCGGCTCGGCCGCAAGGAGGTGCGCATCGACGACGGGCTCCTCGGGGAGCTGGAGTCGCCGCGGGGCGCGCCTCCGCCCGGCGCGGTGGGAGGCATCCAGGAGGCGGTGGAGAAGGCCTACGCGGCGGCGCGTGCCGAGGCGGAGCGCCGCTTCGAAGCCGAGAAGGTTCGGGCGATCGAGCGGCTCGAAGCGGATCGCGCGCTTTCGCTCGGCCGCATCGAACTCGCCGTGCGCCGCGGCGATGCCATGGAGGCGCAGGCGCTCCGCTACCAGCTCGACGAGCTCACCCGCTTCTACGACCGCGTCCGCAAGGCGATCGAGGCCGCGACGCTGGAGCTCGACCAGGCCTGCGGCTTCCTCCCGCGCTGAGGCCGAGAACCCGCGGAGGACCGGACCTACCTTCGCCCGGTGGGCGCGCGCACACACGCGAGCCGTTCGTTTCTCGGCGCGCTGGGCGTCGTCTTCGGGGACATCGGGACCAGCCCGCTCTATGCCATCCGGGAGGCCTTCTTCGGGCTGCATCCCGTGGCGCCGACGCGGGAGAACGTCCTCGGCGTCCTCTCCCTCGTCGTCTGGTCGCTGACGCTCATCGTCTCCTTCAAGTACCTGACCTTCGTCCTGCGAGCGAACAACCGGGGCGAGGGCGGGATCTTCTCCCTCTACGCCCTGCTCGGGCGGCGGACCTCCCTGCTCACCCTGCTCGCCCTCTTCGGAGCGGCGCTGCTCTACGGTGACGGGATCATCACCCCGGCCATCTCGGTTCTCTCGGCGCTGGAGGGGCTCGGGGTGGCCACGCCGTCGCCTTCTTCGCGCACAATGGCCTTCGCTCTTTCCTCTCCCTGGGGGCGGTCGTGCTCAGCGTCACCGGGGCGGAGGCCATCTTCGCCGACCTCGGCCACTTCGGCAGCGGACCCATCCGCCGCGCGTGGTTTGCCGTCGTCTTCCCGGCGCTCCTCCTCAACTACGCCGGTCAGGCGGCGATCGTGATCCACGCCCCCGAGGTCGAGCATCCCTTCTACGCGCTGGTCCCCGAGCCCCTGGTCTACCCAGCGATCCTCCTGGCGACCGCGGCGGCGATCCTCGCTTCGCAGGCGGTGTTGGCCGGCGCGTTTTCGCTGACGCGCCAGGCCACGCAGCTCGGCTTCCTCCCCCGCGTGCGCATCGTCCACACGTCGCCGCACCAGCGGGGCCAGATCTACGTACCCGCGGTGAACTGGGCCCTCGGCGCCGCCTGCATCGGCGCCGTGCTCCTCTTCCGCGGCTCCGCGGGGCTCGCCGCCGCCTACGGCGTCGCCGTGACCGCCACCATGGCGATCACCAGCGTCTTGTTCGCGCTCGTGGCCCGTCAGCATCTCGGCTGGCCGTTTCTCTCGGTCGTGCCCTTGGTCGCCGTCTTTCTCGTGGTCGATCTCGGCTACTTCGCGGCCAATCTCCTGAAGGTGCCCGAAGGCGGCTGGCTCCCCATCCTGGTGGCGGTCGTCCTCGTGCTCGTCATGCTGACGTGGTGGGAGGGACGGCGCATCCTCGCCGTGGAGGTGGCGAAGCGGAGCATCCCGATCGACGTCTTCGTCGAGCGGCTGCGAAGCGCGGGCCCCATCCGCCTGCGGGGCGCGGCGGTCTTTCTCTCCTCGCACCCCTCTGGGGTGCCGCCCTCCCTGCTCCACCACTTCGGCCATCTCGGCGTGCTGCCCGAGCGCCTCGTCTTCTTCACGGCCATCGCCACGGATCAGCCCTTCGTCCCGCGCGCGCGGCGCGTGGACGTGCAGGACCTCGGCGAAGGCATCTACCGGGTCCTCGCCCACTATGGCTTTCGGCAGTCGCCCGACGCGCCGGACGCGCTGCGCCTCGCGCGGGCCCAGGGACTGCCAGTCGAGCCGGAGGGCCTGCGCCATTTCCTCGGCCGTGAGACCCTCCTGCCCACGGGGAAGGCGCGCCTTGCGCGCTGGAGGAAGCACCTTTTTCTCTTGCTCGCGCGCAACGCCGAGCGCGCCGCTTCCTACTTCCGCATCCCGGCGGAGCAGGTCGTCGAATTGGGAATGGAAATCGAGATCTAG
>Ga0079224_100004436_pt1 | contig 18148 bp, 11 predicted proteins | sample Stecom2015_FD_80414 | JGI IMG/M metagenome (GOLD analysis project Ga0079224, IMG submission 80414) | Agricultural soil microbial communities from Utah to study Nitrogen management - Steer compost 2015 | ecosystem: Environmental > Terrestrial > Soil > Agricultural land | place: USA: Utah...
CCGCGCAGCGAGGCGGTGCGCGCCGCCGTCAGTCCCGCCACGCCGCCGCCGATCACCACCAGGTCGGCCGTGGCCTCCCAGTCGATCCTCGCCGGAGCCGTCATGTTCTCGTGCCTTTCGCTCCGAGCTCCCGCCGCAGACATCGCGTGCGGGTTCGGGTACGCGAGCGCGTCGCCGCGGGGGCTCGCGTCGCGCACCGTCCAACCGTCAGCGACGGTTCACTCACCGCCGCCGGGGTTGCCGATCTCGATCATCCGCTGCACCGAATTGCGGCCCAGCGCCGCGGTTTCCGGGTCGACGTGCACCTCGTCGGCGCCCTCGACCAGGCAGCGCAGCAGCGCGGCCGGGGTGATCATCTTCATGTAGGGGCAGGAGGCCCGGTCGTTGACCGCCTGGAAGTCGATGCCGGGCGCGGCCTTGCGCAACTGGTGCAGCATGCCGACCTCGGTGGCCACCAGCACCTGGCTGGACTTGGCCGCCTTGGCGGCGTCGATCATGCCGCCGGTGGACAGGATGTGCACCCGGTCGGCCGGGAACGACCCCTCGCCCGCCAGGTACAGCGCCGAGGTGGCGCAGCCGCACTCCGGGTGCACGAACAGCTCGGCGTCCGGGTGGGTGCGGGCCTGCTCGGTCAGCTCCTCGCCGTTGATGCCGGCGTGCACGTGGCACTCGCCCGCCCAGATGTGCATGTTCTCCCGGCCGGTGACCCGCTTGACGTGCGCGCCGAGGAACTGGTCGGGCAGGAACAGCACCTCACGGGCCGGGTCGATGGAGGCGACCACGTCGACGGCGTTGGAGGAGGTGCAGCAGATGTCGGTGAGCGCCTTGACCTCGGCGGTGGTGTTCACATACGAGACCACGACCGCGTTCGGGAACTCCGCCTTCCAGGCGCGCAGCTCGTCGGCGGTGATGGAGTCGGCCAGCGAGCAGCCTGCCCGCGCGTCCGGGATCAGCACCGTCTTCTCCGGGCTGAGGATCTTCGCGGTCTCGGCCATGAAGTGCACGCCGCAGAACACGATGGTGTCCTCGGGCGCCTCGGCCGCGATCCGCGAGAGCGCCAGCGAGTCGCCGACGTGGTCGGCGATGTCCTGGATCTCGGGCAGCTGATAGTTGTGCGCCAGGATCGTCGCGTTGCGCTCGCGGGCCAGGCGACGGATCTCCTCGGCCCACTCGGGCGTCGCCGCCACACCGGCGTACCCGGTGGGCCCGTCGACCACCTGTTCCATCAGCGCAGGCGCGGGCTGCACACCTGTTGTCGCCATGACGGCTCCCTTCCTCGTGCGACCGCCTGCGCCGGCTCCCTGTCACGCGACGCTGCGATTCGCACCAAACCAGGTTTTCGACTTACAATCGAAAACGTGGCCCATAGTAACACTGTTCACGAAACGCTCACCGCGGTGTTCCAGGTTCGCCGCTTCCCCGGCAGAGAATCCGCAGGTCAGCGTGATGTGACCCGCGTTACTGGGGCGCAGCGGGGTACCGACCGCCCGGAATTGGCCGTTCTGCTGTGGGAGCGCGCCCTCGACCCGCAGAAAGGCACCTGGTCACTGCCCGGCGGCCGGCTGCGCGACGACGAGGACCTCGACACCTCCGCGGGCCGCCAGCTCGCAGAGAAGGTCGACGTGCGCGAACTGGCCCACCTCGAACAGCTGTCGGTCTTCAGCGACCCGCATCGCGTGCCGGGCCCGCGCCGCATCGCCTCGGCCTATCTGGGCCTGGTCCCCCTGACCGCCGAACCAGAACTGCCCGAGGACACCGCCTGGCACCCGGTCTCCGCGCTGCCGCGCATGTCCTTCGACCACGGCACCGTCGTCGAGCACGCCCGCACCCGCCTGGCCGCCAAACTCTCCTACACCAACATCGCCTTCGCCCTGGCGCCCGCGACCTTCACCATGTCGGTGCTGCGCGAGATCTACTGTGCCGCACTGGGATACGACGTGGACACCACCAATCTCCAGCGAGTACTCAACCGCCGCAGGGTGATCGTCCCGACCGGTGACACCGCCGCCCCCGGCCGCGCGGGCGGGCGCCCGGCCGCCGTCCACCGCTTCACCGACTCCGGCCTGCGCGTCACCGACGAGTTCGCCGCCCTGCGCCCACGCCACTGAGGGACGGGCGTCGGCGCGTCATCGGTGGCTCGGCTCAGGGGGAGGCACACCGCACCGCCTCGCAGACCCGCCCGAGCGTCAGCGGGCCCGCGCGCACGGTCGTGAGGAAAGACGCGTCGGCGCCCCCGGTCAGTCCCGCGACGTCGGCGAGCATTCGCACCGCCGACAGCGAGTCGCCGCCGTGGTCGAAGAAGTCGGCGTCGGGCCCAAGGCTCGCCGGCGCCACACCGAGTGCCTCGCACCAGATGGCGGTCACCCGCTCGGCAACGCTCGGCGCGCCCGTGGCGGTCGTCGCCGAGGCAGCCTGGTCATCGGCACCCTGGTCATCCTCCAGGGCGAGGGCCGCGCGGTCGAGCTTGCCGTTCGCGTTGCGCGGCAGCGCGTCCACTCGTCGCACCAGCGCCGGGATCATGTGCGCGGGCAACCGCGCGGCGAGGAACTCCCGCAGTTCACCGGCGCCGATGTCGATGTCGCTCACGACGAAGGCCGTCAGCACATCGCCCTCGCCGCGACGACGTGCCACGACAGCGGCGTGCCGCACCCCGGGGTGAGTCTCCACCGCCGCGCGTACCTCTTCCGGTTCGACACGGAATCCGCGGATCTTGATCTGGTCGTCCACCCGTCCGACGAAGACCAGCCGGCCATCGGGCGCGAGGACGGCCGAGTCACCCGTCCGGTAGACGCGGCAGCCGTCCTCCAGCGTGAGAAAGCGCGCCGCCGTGGCCTCGGGAGCGTTCAGATAGCCCCGCGCCACCTGCGGTCCGCCGATGTACATCTCGCCGCACTCCCCCGGCCGGACCGGCCGCCCCTCGGCGTCGAAGAGATACACCGACGTGCCGGCCGACGGCGTGCCGATGGGCACCGCGCCGCTCTCGTCGTCTGCCGCGTCGTCGATGACGTGATTGGTGCACACCAGGGTCAGCTCGGCGGGGCCGTAGCTGTTCACCAGTGTCGTGTCCGGCCCGAAGAAGCGGCGGACCGCCGCGGCCAGGCGCCGATCGAGCTGTTCACCCGCGAGGATCACCGTGCGCATCGGTGCGGGTGTGAAGGCCAGATCGACCACCACGCGCGCCAGGCTCGGCGTGAACAGCACTGTGTCGGCCCCCGATTCCGTCAACATCCGCCTGATCGCGAGATGATCGAGTTCCTCCGGGACGAGGACCAGCGCGGCGCCCGACAGATGCGCACCGAAGAAGGCGATGCAGGCCAGATCGGCGGCTGGGGTGTGATGGTGACAGAAGGCCCGTCCCGGCCCAAGGCCGTACCAGCGGAGCGCCGAATGCGCCCAGCTCGCGATCCCCCTGTGGGTGACCTCCACCCCTTTCGGCTCGCCGGTCGAGCCCGATGTGTAGGTCACGTAGGCCACGTCGCCGGGAGCGACGACGGCCTGGACCGGCGAGTCGGGGGCGGTGTCCGGGATCTCCTCGAGCACGAGGACATCGGCGGCGTCGCCCACCAACGCCACGTGCGCACGTTCGACCAGGCAGTGGCGCACACCGGCGCGCCGGAGGATCGCACGCACGCGCGCGGGCGGATGAGCCGGGTCGAGCGGCAGGAAAGCGGCCCCGCCGAACAGCACTCCCCACTGCGCCGCGACCGCCCGCGGCGTCCGTCCGGCGATGACGGCCACCACCTCGCCCGCGCCTGCGCCCCTCGCCACGAGTTCGGCGGCGATGCGCTCGGCGTGCGCGGCCAGCTCGCGGTAGCGGACCGCGCCTTCGGGCCCACGCACCGCGACGGCGTCGGGCGCCTGACGCACCAGGGAACGGAACACCGACACCGCCGTGGCGTCACCGAGATCCGGCAGGTCCGGCCCGGCGACGGCGGGCGGCCCGCCGGCCGGAGGGGACGGCGCCCGCGGCGCGGGAGCGGCCACGCCCGCACGACCCAGTTCGGCGCCGAGCTCGTCGAGCAGCGCCTCCACCCGGTCGGGCACGCCGGGACCGTTGCGCACCGAGACCGACACACTCACACCCGCCTCGGTCTCCACCATGAACACACCCAACGGAATCATCAAGGTGTGGATCGGCAGCACCCGCAGGGACCGGGCGGCGAAGCCCGCGCCGGACAGCTCGGCCGATCGGAACCGGCCGACGTGGGATATCAAGCCCGACACGAGATTACGCCCGAGCCGCGCGCCGAGCTGCCCCATGAGACGTTGCATCGTCCGGGAGACGAGATCCGGCGGCGTGGACAGCCCCGTGCTCGACATCTCGTCCAGTTCCGCGCGCTCGAGCAGTCCGTTCAGCAGGCGCGCGTTGACCTCCCACCACCGCTGTCCCGGCTCGACGTCGAGAAACAGCGGCAACGACAGGTTCGCCGTGGAACGCAGCGCGCTGTCGTGGCGTCGGAGGTCGACCGGAACCATGAAGCGCGACGTCGATGCGCTCTTGGCCGCCAGTATCGCCGCGACTCTGGCCACCACCGCCGCCGGGGCGGACTCGACCACCCGCGCCCGCGTGAGGTAGGCGGGCTGTCCGCTCGCGGGAACACCGTGGCCGACGGGTGATCGGAACAACGGGACCAAAGGGGTCGGCGTGCCCCTGGCGCCGAGCCGCGCGACCAGCTCCTCGTCGTTCGTGGCATCCGGCGCGCCCAGCGGTCGCTCACCACGCAACGCGCGGAACACGTCCGACATCCACATGCCGAGCCCGGCACCGTCCATCACCCCGTGGAACGCGCGGAACAGCAGGGTGATCGGCGGTCCGGGGAGCAGGACCACCTCCACGGTCGCCTCGCCGGACAGCGAGCCGCCCACCGGCTGACGGAGCAGCGGATCGCTGTCGAGCACGGTGTCGGGCAGCCGATGGCCTGCCACCACCCGCACCGGCGGCGCGACACCGCTGTCGACCCAGTACCTGCCCGCTCGTCGCAGTCGCGCCCCCGGATGGCACCGCGCGGCCGCGGCCACAGCCCCGCGCAGCTCGGGCTCGGTCAGCGTGCCCTCGCCGCGCAGCTCGTACTGGATCGCGTACGGAGGCACGAGATCTCGCATCGGGAAACACATCGCCTCGGTCGCGGAAATGCGTCTTCGGAAGACCGTGTCATCGGCCGCATCGGCAGGCGGAAAAGATTGCGAGGAAACGTCGTGAGCCACTGCACCCCCGTGGTGACGGCATCGTGCGGCCGGCGGGACGGGCGGACCGCGGTGTAAACGGATTCGATGAGATCTGGACGATGAGACCTGGAAACAGCTCTAGCACTACCGAAACGTTCTGAAGCCCCGCTCCGAGTCGAGGATACCACCGCCGGACAGACCTCGCCACGGCTCGCGAGCGACCTCCTACTGCTCGAGAAGATCAACGAATCCAGTTGCGCGGCAACGATCTCGCGACTAATCTTCGATAGCAGTCTCCGACATCACTCCGATGCCGCAGAGGCAGATCACGGCGGCAACGCGAGCCGCCGAAGAGTTTCTGCCCGGCATCCGATTCCCATCGACCAAGACCCACTTCACCTGCGCTTATCCCGGTGCGTCGCCGCATGTCGGGAGATGGAGGTCGTTTCGTGTCAGATTCCGTCACACTCGAAGATTTCATGGTCGATCCTTATTCGATCTATCGGTCGATGAATTCTGGAGCGCCGCTCTCACCGGTCGGGCCGAACGACTATCTGGTCACCGACCCCGAATTGATTCTCGAAATATTCGAGAATCACGAGGATTTCACGAGCGTCCACAATCTGGAGGGTCAGGTCCCTCTCTGCGAAGAGGCCGAGGCAATTCTCCGAGAGACCCTCTTCTATCGAGGCGCGCTTTTCAACGAGGCGCCCCCGAATCATTCCGCATTTCGTCGCACGTTCATCAGGCCGTTCACGCCCGCCGCGGTCGACCGACTCGCCCCCGCCATTCAGGAGTGCGCCGACGAATTGTGCGCCGACATTCGCTCGCACAACACATTCGACGTCATGGCGGGATTGGCGTTCCCGTTGCCGATCCGCATCATCTCCGACCTCATCGGGATCCCTGACGGCGATCGGGCACAGGTCAAGCAGTGGAACGATCTGTGGCTGGCGCTGCAGGTCGCGCCGCTGCCGGCCGAGATGCAGGTCCAGGCGGCCGAATCCGTGCGGATCTACGAGAACTACGTGCGCGAACTGGTCGCCCGGATAAGGGCGGATCGGACCCCGAGCCTGATTCTGGAGATGGCCGACGCGATCGGAACGCCGGGCGCGGTACACGATGTGGACGACATCATCGTGGCGATCCGGGTCATGATCGCCGCGGGCCACGAAACGACCTCTGGACTCATCGGCAATGCCGTCGCCCGGCTCGTCGAGTCCGGCCGATGGCTCGAATTGCGCGGCAATCCGACAGCCGTACCGGATTTCATCGAGGAGACGCTCGCCGTCGATCCCTCGGTGCAGAGCGCCCCGCGCACGGTCGAGCGCACGACGGAGATCCGCGGCGTGACCGTTCCCGCCGGCTCCCGACTGCATCTGGCGATCGGGGCCTACGGTGCGCTGGAAGGCCCGAAAGCACACGCCCACATCGGATTCGGGCACGGAATCCACCGATGCATGGGGTCGCACCTGGCTCGCACCGAGGCGCGCATCGCCCTGGAGACCTTGTTGGCCGCCATCCCGGCGCCGCCGTCCTTCGACGAGAGCGCACCGCCGCAGCGACTGCCCGGCGGTTTCGTGTTCCGCAGTTTCAGTTCACTATCGCTTCGTTGGTGAGGAAGTCGTCATGGTCGCCAAACCGCCGCTCGTCCCCCACGCCAAGCCGCTGATCGGGCACGCCCTCGACATCTGGCAGGACCCGCTGAAATTCTTCGGCAGCGCCGCCGCTGTCGCACCGCTGTCGCGGATCAAGATCGGCTGGACGGATGCCTGCCTGATCTCCGATCACGAGTTGCTCTACCAGATCCTGGTCACCGACGCCAAGAAGTACGACAAGGGCATCCAGTACGAGCGCGCCAGGGCCATGCTCGGCAATGGAGTCCTGTTGGCGGAGGGCGATTTCCACCTCCGTCAGCGCAGGCTCATGCAGCCGATGTTCAACAAGCCCTCCATCGACGACTATGTGGACGCCATGCACGGCTACAGCACGGCGATGGTCGAGTCGTGGCGGGACAAGGAGGTGGTGGAGCTCTACCCGGAGTTCTACCGGCTGGCCACCAGAGTCGTCATCGACACCCTGTTCTCGACCGTCATGTCGGACCAGGACGTCGAACTCGTCCGCGCCAAGATGCCGATCGTGATCGCCGGTATCGAGAAACGCGGCGCCCTTCCGCCGAGATTGTTCGACACGATCCCCACGCCCGAGAACCGTGCCTTCTACTCGGCGATCGCCGAATTGCGCGCACTCGGAGACCGGCTGGTCGACCAGCGGCTCGCGGCCGAACGCGCGGCGGGGGCACGCGACGACCTGATGGACGTGCTCACCGGCACCGAGGACGAGATCACCCGGCGCGACAACGACCGGGCGCAGATCCTCAACGAGTTCCTGACCTTCCTGACAGCCGGTTCGGAGACCACCCCGAGCGGCATGGCCTGGTCGTGTTACCTGTTGGCCGAGCACCCGGAGATCCAGGAGCGGGTCCGCGCCGAGGTGGCCGGCGCCGATCTCGGCACCGACAACAACGTCCGGGCCATCGGACGACTACCTCTGCTGCAGGCGGTGGTCAAGGAGGCCTTGAGGCTGTATCCGCCGGTGTGGGCCCTGGGCAGACGCACCTTGCAGACCACCGAACTCGGCGGCTTCACCCTCCCGGCGGGGACCCAGGTCTTCTACTCCGTCTACGCGATCCAGCGGGACGAGAAGGTCTACGACGACCCGGACTCCTTCCAGCCCGACCGCTGGCTCGACGGCAGGCGCAAGTATCCACGCACCGCCTTCCTGCCCTTCGGCGCCGGGGTGCGCAACTGCATCGGCGAACACTTCGCCTGGATCGAGATCTCCATCGCGCTGATCAACATCCTGCAGCGCTATCAGCTCTCGTTGCAGCCGGGACAGACCGTCCCGCCCGCCGCCATGGGCGCACTCGTCCCCGGCGACCTGCCGGTTCGCCTGACCAGTGTGGTGGCCCGATGAGCAGCCAGGCGAGCGCGAACGCGCTGGCCGAGCGGGTCCGGGCCAATGTGGCGGAGCTGATGGCCGAGTTCGACACGCTCTCACGCGCCGCGCACGGCCAGGCGGGCGAGGTGCTCACCTTCTCCCGCCGGCTCGACGACTATGTGATGCGGTTCGGCAGTATGCGCCGAACCCGGGTCGCCGGTCACATCCTCGCGGGCATGCGGGCCGACGACCACCGCGGTCTGACCGCCCTCGGGCACGCGTGCGCCGCCCTCGAACTGTTCCACGCCTCCGCCCTGATCCACGACGACATCATCGACGACAGCCCGGTGCGGCGTAACCACCCGGCGTTCCACATCGGCTGGGACGAGGTGGCGGAGACCACGACGGTCACACCGACAGCCGGCGCGGCACCACCTGCGGAGCCGAGTTCCGTCGTCTCGCTGCCGCTCGGGGTGGCGGCGGGACTACTCGGCGGGGACGTGCTGCTGGTCCTGTGCGCCCGGTCCATCGACCGCATCGACGGGCCGCTGCGACGGCGCATCTCGGGCTTCTTCCAGGAAGCCCAGCTGCGCACCGTCATCGGTGAGTTCCAGGACTCGCTGCTCGAGCACCGGCGCACGAGCGTCGACCGGGCGTCCGTCCGCGCGATGTCGGTGAACAAGACCGCCTGGTACACCGTGATCGCGCCGCTGATCCTCGCCGCGCGATGCGCCGAAGCCGACGAGGACCGGATCCCGCCACTGCTCGAGGCGGGCGCGGCATACGGCGAGGCGTTCCAACTGCTCGACGATCTGAACGAGGTGGTCCTCGACCCCGCGATCACCGGCAAGAACGCGCTGGACGATCTGCGCACCGGCAAGGCCACCCTGCTGCGCCAGATCCTCGAGACCGCGGCTACCCCGGCGGAGCGCCGAATCCTCGCCGAGGTCTACGGCCGCCCCGACGGGACCGAGCGTGAGCTGGCCCGCTACCGCAACGTGGTCGAGGTGCACCGGGAGCACATCACCGGTGAGCTGCTGGCGCTGCTCGATCGGGCACGTGCGGCACTGGTCGCGGCGGGACTGGACGATCGCACCGTGCGTGCTGTCGAGCGCGAGATCGATCCGCACGACACCTTTCCCATCTCCCTGGACGAAAGCGCGTGAGCCATGGCCGAGAATCTCACCGCCGAATGGGCGGGCAGTCACGTCCTGCTGCCCCCGTTCGCCCACTGCCTGCCCGCACTGGAGCGCGACGACGCCGAGCGATTGGTGGCCGAAAGCCACGAGTGGTGCCTGCGCGGTCTGTCGGATCTGCTCCCGCGGCCGGAGCTGGCGGCCCTGCTCGCCGAGCGGGCGTCGCTGTGGACGATCCTGGTACTGCCGACAGCACCGTACGACTTCCTCGTCGCGGCCTCGCGCTACACCGAGTACTTGTCCATTCTGGACAACGCGCTGGTCGACAAGGACCGGCTCGGCCGCGATCCCGCCTACGCCGCACGGATGAAGGCGGCCATCGACGTCCTGTTCGACGGCGTCCACCTCGATGGCGTCCCCTTCGACGGTCGCGGCGCAGGCAGTCCGGCCGACGAGGAACTGACGATCTGGTTCAAGCCGCTGCACGAGTGTCTGGCCACTCTGCGCGCCTACGTGAGCGATACGGTGTGGAAGTCCTTCCACCACGAGGTGGAGCGGTTCTTCCTCGGTTGTGTGGAGGAAGTCCGCTACCGCAATTCCCCCGAGGTCTACGACTTCGACGCCTATCTGCGGATGCGGCGCAACAGCGTCGGCATGGGCATGTATTTCGCGCTCGGAGAAGCTCTCGCGCCTCCCTTCCCCGACGAACCGCTCGCCGAGGAACTGCGCGCGCGCATGGTCGGGTACGCCCTTGACCACATCGCCTTGGCCAACGACCTGTTCTCGTTCCGCGCCGAGGCGGATGCCGACGACACCGTCAACGCGGTGGCGACGCTGATGCTCGGTGAGGCCATCGGTGTCCAGGAAGCCTTCGACCGGGTCGGTCTCGAGGTGACACGTTGTGAGAACGCCTTCCGCCACACCTTGCACGAGACCTTCGACACGCTCGGAGCCGACCACGCGGTCAGCGTCTACGGCGCACTGCTCTGGAACATGATGTGCGGCAACGTCGACTGGTCCTACCGCACGACACGCTACAACGGAGAAAGGCATCGGTGGGATGGCCGGTATCCCCAGGTTGTTCGGCTCCAGCACGGGAGCACAGAGTTCACCGACCGGTCCTACCGCGACCTCGTCGCCGCGGGACTGGCGTGAGCGGGCGGCCGGATTCGACACCCGAGTCCACTCCGGTCTCGGGCTGATCCGCGAGATCATCGGGCTTGCCCGCGATCCGCTCGGTTGGGTGGCCGAGCACAACCACACCGCGGATCTGCACGTGTACACCGCCTTCGGCAAGGACCTCGTGCTGGTGACCGATCCGCTGCTGGTCAACGATCTGCTCGTCGATCGGCGCGGGCACTTCGAGAAGGGTGTGTTCTACGACCGGGTGCGACCACTCGCGGGCAACGGCGTCGTGCTGGCCAACGGCGCGGAGCACCGGCGACAGCGCGACTATCTCGACCAGTTCTTCAAGCGCGATCACGTGCTCGGCCTGCGGGAGCTGATGGTCGGCGTGGTCACCGAGGAACTGCAACGCTGGACGCCCGAGCTCGACATCGACGGCGCGCTGCACCGGATGACCTTCCGCATCCTCGCGGCCACGATGTTCGGCGCCGAGATCGGCTCCTCGGAGTTCCAGGACATCCACGAGTGGCTCGGTCTCGTCCTCGAGGCCATCATGTTCCGCACCGTCGTGCCCAACTGGTACCTCGCGATACCGACCGCGCGCAATCGTGCCCACGACCGGGCCATGGAGCGCCTGCGCGCCGCCATCACCTCCGCCATGGACCGCCCCCATTCGGCGGACTCCGGCAGGCTCGACCTGATCTCGGTGATGCGGACGGTCCGCGACGACGAGGGCAGGCCACTGACCGCCGAGGAGATGGCCGACCAGATCGTCGCCGTCACCATGGCGGGCGCGGAGACGGCGGCCACGGCGATGTCCTGGCTGGTGGTCGAACTGGCCGCCGACCCAGCCCTGCAGGACGCCCTCCGTGAGGAGGTGACCGCGGCCCGTGGTCGTGGCGTCGAATACGGGCCCGACCTGTCGGAGGTTCCGCTGCTCTCGCGAGTGCTGTCGGAGCTGTTGCGCTGCCGCCAGCCGATTCTGGTGATCTCCCGGCGCGCCGCCGAGGACACCGAGTTGCGCGGGATTCCGATTCCGGCGGGCACCGAAGTCATGTACAGCCCGTGGGCGATGCATCGCGACCGCAGGCACTTCCGCGCGGGCGAGGTGTTCACCCCGGACACCTTCGCCGCGGACGGTTGCCCCGTCACCCGAGGCGCCTACACCCCCTTCGGGCTCGGGCCCCGGCATTGTGTCGGGGAACAGTACGCCTGGCAGATGATGTGGGTCGTCGTCGCGGAGATGCTCACCGCCGTGCACATCGATTCGGCTGTGGCCGAACATCCCGGTGGCAGACCGTTGGCCACGATCATCCCCGGCGCCGTGGCGGCCGCCACCCGGCGGGCAACCGTGCGAACGGAGGCCGAGCGATGACGCGGCCGCTGGCGCCGAGCGAGGTGTTCCACGCATACCTGGACTGGCAGACCGACGTCGACGTCGAACTGCCCGCGCCGGCGACCGTGCCCGCGGCCGACGCCCTCGCGCTGCTCTACGAGCAGTTCCCCGCGCTGGGGGCGAAGGTGCGGCGCACGCCGGTGGGGTTCGTGCTGGCGACCTCGCGGGAACGAGCACGGGTGGACATCGACGGCGACACCGTCACCGTCGAGGCCGATCTGTCGGCCTTCGCGGTTCAACGGAGCCGGACCGGTGCGGTGCGCATACGCGGCAGGCTGCATCACGCCCTGTGCGATGTCACCGGCATCCTCTCGGTCACCGACCATCTGGTGGGCCTGCTCGGCATCCAGCCGCGCGCCGAATCGATCGCCACCGACGATGCCCGCCGGTGGCCGGTCACCGCCGAGGAGGCGTTCCAGGCGGCGACGGCCGAACACGACCGACATCGTGTCGGCGCCTTCTATGCCGAGGCAACCGCACCGGACCTCCCCCCGGCGCGACCGGTCGGCCTCCACCTCTCTGCGGCGCGGATGGCGTCCGTCGACGCCGGATGCGCCGCGGCGGGCGTCTCACTGACCGGCGTGATCGTCACCGCGGCCGCGTCGTTCCTCACCGACGACGCGCTGTCGGTCGGCGTCCCGGTGGACTGCCGGGTCTTCCTCGGCGACAGCGCGGTCCCCCCACGCGTGGTCGGCAATTGCAGTCACGGCGCGCTGCTCCCGGTGGCCGGTGGCGCCGCGACGACCGCCGAGGTCGTGGCCGCCGCCAAGAGGTGTGACGACGACCTGCTCGATCAACTCGAATCCGCGGTGCCCGCTGAGCCGTTTCGCGACGGCCTCCGCTATCTGCCCGAGCACAACCCGCCCGCCGACCTCGTCGTTTCCAACGCCAGGGGCGCGGCACGGCGCTTCGCGCGCCTCGCCGACGCCGAACGCGTCCTGGTGCTGCCGGGATGCGCCATCCCAGCCCTGCCGATGATCGCGGTCAACGAGCACCCGGCGGACGGCGCGGTCACCATCCACCTCATCGCGCACCCCGCCGAATTTCCCGACGATCGCGCACGGGCGCTGATCGACACGCTGGCACGCACTCTCACCGAGATCGGGGACAAGTCATGAACGAACACATTCCCACCATCCCCCGCGGCCGGACCGGAGTCTTCGATCTGCCCACCGGCCTGGCCGAACTCGCCGCGAAGGGCCCGGTCCACCGTCTGCGCTACGCCGGCGGGCACCTCGGCTGGATCGTCACCGACTTCGACCTGTGCCGCCGAGTGCTGACCATGCCGGAATTCAGTTCCCGCCCGGATCTGCGGCACTCGGCCATCCACGAGGCCATCGGTGACGGTCAGCCACCGGAGGAACGGCCGGGCATGTTCGTCGGCATGGACCCGCCGGATCACACGCACTACCGGCGCATCGTCGCCGCGGCGCTGCGACTGGGCGAGATGCGCAAACTGCGATCCGGCATCGCCGGCCGGGCCGCCGCCCTGTTCGACGCCTGCGATGGCGATCAGTTCGACCTCGTCTCCGGGCTGGCCTCGCCGCTGCCCGCGCTGGTGATCACCGAACTGCTCGGCGTCGAGGAATCGGTCAGCCACACCCTCGCCCGATGCCTGGAGCAGATGCTGTCGCTGGAATCCACAGCAGACCAGGTGCGCGCGATGTTCGGCCGGATCTTCGACGAACTCGGCGAGGTGGTTCGCAGGCGCCGGGCCGACCACGCACCCGGATTCATCACCAACATGATTCTCGACGGCACGCTCGACGACGCCGAGATGACCAGTGTGGCCTTCCAGCTCTACACCGCGGGCCACGAGACCACCACCAACATGATCGCGCTGAGCTGCCTGCATCTGCTGCGTGATCCGGCTGCGGCGCACGCCATCAGCGGTGACGACGCCGCCGTCGCCGACGCTGTCGAGGAGTTCCTCCGGTTCTTCTCCATCATCCAGTACGGCATCTCCCGCGCCGCGCTGAAGGACGTCGAACTCGGCGGCCAGGTGATCGCGGCCGGGGAGACGGTCACCGTCTCGTTGCCCGCGGCCAACTTCGATCCGGCGCGGTTCCCGGATCCGCATGTGCTCGACCTGCGGCGCGGCGACCGCGGTCATCTCGCCTTCGGTTTCGGCGTCCACCAGTGCGTGGCGCAGCAACTGGCCCGTGTCGAACTCGTCGTCGCCCTGGAGTCGTTCCTGGAGCGCTACGACGAACTGGCACTGGTCGGCTTCGAGATGAAGACCGACACCATCGTGCACGGCCTGACCCGGCTGGTCGTCCGGCGCGTGGGCCGACCGTGATACGCGCGGACCGGAGCCGCTGCTGCGGGGCGGGCATGTGCGTGTTGATCGCCCCCGCGGTGTTCGACCAGGACGAGCACGGGTTGGTGGTGATCGACGAGTCCGCCGCCCGGGCCTGCGACCCGGAACTGATACGACACGCCGTCAGCTGCTGCCCCGGTGGAGCCCTGCTCGACGAGGCGAGCGCGTCGGCGACCCGACGGAAATGAGAGATGCGATGCAACGACGGGATCAGCGGATCGCCGTCGTCGGGATCGGCGCGCGCCTGCCGGGCGCACACGGCCCGGCGGGAGTCTGGGAGATGACACATCGGCGCGCGGACGTCATCGCGACCGCGCCACCGAACCGGGAAAGGCATCTGAGCACACACGACATCGACGACCCCCGCTTCGAGAAGATCTGCCGCACCGGCGGATTCGTCGGGGACTGGGAGTCGTTCGACAGCACCGCCTTCGGCATCTCCGCCCGTGAGGCGCAGCTGATGGATCCGCAGCAGCGGATAGTGCTCGAAACCGCCTTCGAGGCGGTCGCCGACGCGGGCTTCACCCTCGACTATCTGCAGCGTCACCGCACCGGTGTGGTCAGCGGCTACATCACCCGCGACTACTGGCACAGCGTGCGCGGCGACGCCGGGTCGGATGCCATGGCCAATGTCGGCAACACGGGCAGCGGCCTGTCGGGCAGGATCTCGCATGTCTTCGGTGTGACGGGCCCCTCGATCACCATCGACACCGCGTGCTCCTCCGGCCTGTCCGCCGTCGCGGTCGCGATCGACAACCTCGCGCTCGGTCACTGCTCGATAGCCCTGGCTGCGGCGTCGAATCTGATTCTGGATCCGCTGGAGACGTTGTCCTTCTACCGCTCCGGCATGCTCGCCGCCGACAGCAGGTGCAAGTTCGCGACGACCGCTGCGGACGGCTTCGTGCGCAGCGACGGCTTCTGCGCCGTGGTGCTGCGTCCATTGGCCGACGCGATGGCCGAAGGCGACCGGGTCTACGCCGTCATCGAGTCGGTCGCGGTCGGCAACGACGGTGGTCGCAGCGGATCGTTGCCCACCCCCGCCGTGGCCGGACAGGTCGAGGTGATCCGCCGCGCCCTCGCCGCGGCCGGGCGCACCCCCGGCGAGATCGACTACGTGGAAGCCCACGGCACCGGGACAACGGTCGGCGATCGCGTCGAGATCGACGGTCTGACCGAGGTTTTCGCGGGCCGGGACCGGCCGCTCCCGATCGGCTCGGTCAAGACGCGCATCGGGCACTGCGAGGCTGCTTCCGGCATGGCGGGCCTGATCGTCGCGGCACTGAGTCTGCATCACCGTTCGGTGCCGCCCATGTTGGCGCACGGCCCCCTCACCGAGGATCTGCGCACCGCCGCGCGGGGCGTGCGGGCTCTGGTCGGTGACGATCTGCCGCTGACCGACAGCGCCGTGGTGGGCGTGAGCTCGTTCGGCATCACCGGCACCAACGCCCACGCGGTGCTCAGCGCTGCGCCGAGGGCCACGCCACACCCGGCCCTGGCATTGCCCGCCCTCCCCCGGCTGACCTCGGCGGCGGTCGTGCTCGACGATCCGGCGGGCACGACCGACGCGCGCGTCCTCGACGCCGCCCTGGCCTACCGGGTCAACCACAGCGCCGATGACCGGCGGGTCGACCTCGAGGGCGACGCCGGGGACGGCCACCCGGGCCTGCTCGGCGCCGTCTGGGGGGAGAAGCCCACCGTGGTGTTCGCCTTCGGCGGTTTCGGCGCACAGTGGCTCGGCCCCTCGACGGTCGCCGATCCGATCCTGCGCGCCCACCTGCGCGAAACCTACGCGACGGTGCGCGCGCACATGTCGGAACACGAACGCGCGCTGCTCGACGGTGACGGGGACATCCCGCCCGCGCTCCAGCCCTACGCGACCTTCGCCACCCAGGTGGCCGTCGCCGAGACGCTCCGCGACTACGGCATCGTCCCGGACGCGGTGGCCGGACACAGTTTCGGCGATCTGGCCGCGGCGGTCGTCGCCGGAGCTCTCACCGCGCGGGAGGGCGCGCGCCTGCTCGCGGCTCGCACCGAGGCGGTGCGCGAGTACGCCCGTGACACCGCGATGATCGTGATCACCGGCGAAAACGTGCGTGACGACGCGCGGTGGCTGCCCGACGTGGCCGACGTGGCGGTGGTGAACAGCGCGCACTGTGTGGTGGTGGCGTGCGCGAGCGATCGCGTCGACGAGGTCGGCACGGCGGCCGCCTGCCACGGCTACGACGCACGTCCGCTCGAGGTCGTGTTCGGCTCGCACAGCCGGTTCGTCGAACGGGCCGTGCGGGCCTTCGAGCCCGCCACCGCCATCGGTGACCGCACCACGCCGATCCCCTTCTACAGCTCCACCGTCGGGGCCGGGGCGCGCGCGGGCGCGGTGATCGAGGCCGGGCACTGGCCCGCCAATCTCGGCAGGCGCGTGGAGTTGCCGCCGGTGGCCGGACGTCTCGCCGAGGACGGACACGGCGTCGTGATCGACATCGGGCCGCGCCCGGTGCTGGCCGCACATCTGCGCGGCCAGTTCCCCGGTCTCGTCGTCGCCATCGACGCCGCGGCCGATGCCGGCTTCCTGCGCACGACGCTCGGCGCGCTGTTCACCGCCCAGGTGCCGTTCCGCCCGAAGCGGCTGCCGCCGTGGAGTTCCGAACTCGCCGCGGCACTCACCTGGTCCCGTGCGGCGCGCCCGATCCCCTCGCTGCGCCCGGCGGCGCACCCGGGCACGGGCGCCCGGGACGCCGACCGATTCGTCTATCGCTTCACCGGCGAACAAGTGCGGCTCCTCACCGGACACCGGGTGCGCGGGGAGGCCGTCGCGCCGGGCACGCTGACACTCGGCTGTCTGGCCGACGCGCTGGGCCGGACCGGAGACACGGTCCGTCTGCACGATGTCCGCTTCCTCGAACCGGTGGCTCTCGACGAGGACACCACGGAACTGACACTCACCATCACCCGCGAGCAGGACGACGTCCGGGTGTCGTTCAGCACCGGCCGCGACGGCGAACCGGCATTGTGTGCCACGGCGGTCGTGGAGGCGGTAGGTGATCCGGTCCCGGTGACGCTCCCCCTGCCGTTGGATCTCACTCCCATCCCCGTCGACGAGTTCTACGCCGCTTTCGCCGCCGCGGGCAATGCCTGGACCGGGCCGTTCCGGTCGATCGTCGAACTGTGGGCCTCGGATACCCACGCGCACGTCGAATCCGAGCTCACCACCTCCTGCGGGCTCGGCCGCGGCATCGATCCGGCGCTGCTGGACGCCGCGCTGCACGGGGTCGCCGCCGTGCGCTACCGGATGGCCGCCGGGCTGTCGCCACGGGCATCGTTCTTCTTCGAAGGCGTCGACACGCTCACCTTCCACCGGCCGCTGCCTTCCGGGCGCGCCCGCACCGTCATCGCGCCGAACGCCACCGGCGACGGCTACGACGTGGCCGTCCTCGACGCGGAAGGCAGGCTGGCGGTGCACTGCGCGGGGTTGCGTATCCGGCCGCTTGCCGCCGCTCCCGACATCGCGCCGCTGCATCGCACCTGGGTTCCCCTCGCACTATCGGCACGCCGGGTGGACCGCCACATCGTGCGACTGCGGGGCACGCGTCTGGGCGAGGCGCTGGATGTCGCCGCCGTCGACCCCCCGCGGGCGGAAGCGGCGTGCGAGGCCGTGGTGGCGGCCGTGGGTCCCGGGGCAGAGCTGATCGTCGACCTGCGCGGCGGCGTGGGGACGCCCGGCTCTTCGGCCACCGATCGTCTCGCCGCACTCGGTATGGTGCTGGCCCACCTTGCCCGCGCCGCAGGCGAGGCCGGTGTGCCGCTCGCGCTGGTCACCGACGACATCGAACCGGCCGATGCCGCCGACGACGGCACGGTCGCCGTCGATCCCGCCGCGCTCTCCGAGAACGCGCTCTCCGGGACTGCGCTCTCCGAGGCCACGCTTTCCGAGACCACGCTTTCCGAGACCACGCTCTCCGAGACCACGCTCTCCGAGACCACGCTCTCCGAGACCACGTTCTCCGAGGCCACGCTCTCCGAGACCAGGGGAGACGAATTCCGCTCCGCTGCCGCCTCGTTCGCGTTCTC
>Ga0079224_100004437_pt1 | contig 18146 bp, 12 predicted proteins | sample Stecom2015_FD_80414 | JGI IMG/M metagenome (GOLD analysis project Ga0079224, IMG submission 80414) | Agricultural soil microbial communities from Utah to study Nitrogen management - Steer compost 2015 | ecosystem: Environmental > Terrestrial > Soil > Agricultural land | place: USA: Utah...
CGCCGCCGTGCAGCAACGAGAACGCCGTCTGCAGCGCGTCCTCGCTCGCCACGTCGACCAGGATTGCCCCGTCGCAGTGAGGACAGTGGACGCTCACTTCGACGTCTTCGACGCCGTCGTCGCCGGCGAGCACGTGCGCGATGCGGACGTTCTGGCCCTCGCCCGGCGAGCTCCCCGCCGGCCACACGCCGCTCGCTTCGTCGCGGCCCTCCCGCTCCGTGGACGGCGCGTCCGGGATGATCGTGGCGGGCTGCAGCTCTGCGGGGATCTCCGCCGTCGAAGCCATGATCGCCATCTACTCAGGACCTCCTTGACTGAAACCTCGTTGGAGCGGCCGAGTGGGTGTCCTGCCGCGTCAGTAGTCGGCTGCAGGGGGCATGCCAGAGCTCCCCAGCGGGGCGCCCGCCGCTCGGCGCCGATGGTATTTTCGCCCCGAAGGCGACGCGCGCGACGCCGCCGGAGCCTCGCCGCGTCACCCCGTGCTCGGCCGCCACAGGAGCGCGATCTGCTACATTCCCTTACCCTGGTCACGGGTCCAGGGAGAACCGCTGGTCGGCTCGCCGAGGCGGACGCAAGGGGTCACGGGCAACCGGTCGGCGCCACCTCCGGGCTCACCACGGCGGTGACCGCGCCGGTCAGCGTGTCACGCACGGCGCCCGCGACGTGGACGTGTCCCGCGCAGAGCGCCGTCACCTGCGTCTCGGTCAGAAGAGCGCTCTGCTCGATCGACAGCTCCACCGTTCGCTGCGCGCCCGGCGCCAGCGCGAGCGGGAAATCGCCCGAGGTGACGCCGAGCGAAGGAATGATTTCGGTCGCCTCGTCGGCGCCGAGCACCGAGAACTTCTCCAGCGTCACGGTCGTCGCTTGGTCGGCGTATTCGCCGAGCTTCAACGACAGCTCGATCGACCCGCCGAGCTCGGCGCCCAGCGTCCCGTCGACCAGCTCGAGCTCGGCGCTCGGCAGCCGCGCCGTGAACGTGACGTCATCCTTGCCAGCACAGGCGGCGGTCGCGGCGAGCAGGAGGAGGGCGGCGCCGACCATCTCACGGGTCATGGCCAGCGAGTGTACCCTCGCCCCGGCGCTCGCGGCACCTCTGTCCTCGGAGTAAGCTCCCCCCCGCGGTGCAGGCGATGCGACGCTCCCTTTTTCTCGTCTTCGTGAGCGCGGTGGGCGCGGCCTGCCAGGCGGCGCCGCCCCCGCCGGCCCACCCTTCGCCGCGGCCGCCGGCGACCGCCCCCGGATCACCGGAGCCAGCGGGCCAGCCCGCCGCCGCCGAACCCCCGCGGGTCGCCGCCCCCGCCCCGCCGCCCGCTGCGACCGGACCGATCGGCGCCGCAGGACCCTTCGTGCTCGCGGCGGCCTCGCCGGCCGGCAGCTGGGTCGCGCTCTGCCAGCCGCGGCGGGACACCGACGGCGACGGTCGCCTCGGCGTCTCCGTCGGGCCGCACGGGGTGCTGCAGGGGGACGCGCTCGATCCGCACCTGATCTTGCCGTCCGGCAAGCAGATCCCCTTCGACGAGCTGGCTGATTTTTCGCCCGACGGGCGCTGGCTCCTGCTGCGCCGCGGGGAGCAAGTCACCACCCTCGTCGATACGGCCTCCGAGACCGAGACCGAGCTGCCGGTGGCGGGGCTCGACGTGCGCGCCGACCGCTCGAGCTTCCGGCCCCACCGAACGCTGCGCTTCGATCCGCAAAGCCAACGCCTGCTCTACGTGCAAGCGACGGAGGGGACGCAGCAGGTGGTCGTGCGCCACCTGGAGGGCGGCACCGAGGCGCGCATCGATCCCGGGGAAGGAGAGCTCTGGCGCGCCGAGTTCGATCCGACCGGGAGCAGGATCGTGCTGCACATGCTGGTCGATGACACGAACGGAAACGGTCGGCTCGACTGGCCCGTGCCGCCGACCGCGGTCAACCGCTGGCGCTGTCAAGGTCCCGTGCCGCACCTGAGCGGCTGGCCCGGCCGCGGTGACGCGGTCGTCACCAAGATCGCCGATCCGGCGGGCGGCATCGCCCAGCCGGTGATCGGCCTGGCAACGCTGCTGGGGGAAACCTGGGTCACGCGTGACAGCGACGACGCGCTGCGCTTGCAGGGCGCCGGCGTCTCCGAGCCCCTCACCCCTTCCAAATGCGCCGCTCGCGTCTTGCTCGCGGATCCTGGGCGGCAGCTGCTGCTGGTGGGGTGCACGGGCGCCGAGCAAGTGCGCCCTCCGCTCGAGCTGGTGGGGCGCGGCTTCCGCAAGCCGCTCGATCTGACCACGGCCCCCATGGGGAGCGACGCCTGGCCGACCGCAGCGAAGACGCCTCGCTTCGTGCCGCTGCGCGCCGGGAGCGCCAACGTGGCGATCGACCTGCAAGAGCGCCGGGTGATCGACGTCGGCGCGGATCGGTTGGTGCTGGCCGCTCACGAGGGGCGACTGCTGTTCAGCGAACGCGGCAGGCTCGGGCTCTATGACCTGCCGGGCGGCAGCGTTCGCGATCTGCAGACGCACGTGGTCCGCGCGGAGCAGATCCTGCAGCGCGGGCGGTACGTGGCGGTGGGGCGCCTGTTGATCGATCTCGAGGCGGGGGCGGTGGCCGGGCACTTCGAGCGGGAGCCGCTGGCGCTGTCGGTGAGCGGGACCGGGTTGCTGGCGGAGCAGCCGCCGAGCGCCGACGCGCTGCCCACAGGGCCGCTCGCGTGGCAAGCAGCGCGCTGAGCGCTCCCCGTTCAGGCGCCCGCTGGAGCGTTTGTGTGGTCGACTGGCCGCCACGGCGCTGCCCCGCTAAAACAAGCTCAGATGTCCGTCCTGCGCTACGACGTGACCACCAACGACTGGGTCATCTACGCTCCGGCTCGCGCTCAGCGACCGCAGCCCAAGCTCCCCCGCGCGTCGAGCGAGTTCGAGGAGCAGGGGGTGTGCCCGTTCTGCCCGGGGAACGAAGCGCTCACTCCGCCCGAAGTCGACGCCGACCGTGACGGCGACGGTCGCTGGCGGGTGCGCGTGGTACCGAACAAATACCCGGCCTTCGAGGCCGGCACGCCGAACCAGCACGTGCAGGAAGGGCCGATGTTCCGATCGATGGGCGGCTACGGCGTCCACGAGGCGCTGATCGAATCCCCGGAGCATGATCGCTCCCTCGGCCACCAACCCGCCGAACAGGTCGAGCGCGTCCTGCGGGCGGTGCACCGCCGCTTCATCGAACACATGCGCGACCCGCGCCTGCGGGCGATCGTGGTCTTCAAGAACCACGGTCGGCGCGCCGGCTCCACCCTGAAGCACCCGCACTGGCAAATCATGGCGACCCCGATCGCCCCCCGGCTGCAGCGGCTCAAGCACGCCATCGCCACCGAGCACTACGATCGGACCGGGGACAACCTCTACCGGCGCCTTCTCGAAGAGGAGCACGCCGCGCAGCTGCGCGTGCTGGCGTCCAACCCCGATTTCACGGCGGTGCTCCCCTACGCCTCGCACGAGGCCTTCCACGTGCGCATCCTGCCGCACGAGGCGCAGGCCTCGTTCGCGAACGTCGCGCCCCACACCATCGGCGCGCTCGCCGACCTGCTGCGCTCCGTGCTGTTCCGCCTGGGCGCCGCGCTCGACGACCCGGCCTACAACCTCACCCTGACCACCGCGCCCCGAGGCGACGAGGACGAGCCCTATTTCCTCTGGCACATCGACATCCTGCCGCGGCTCGCCAACCGCTCCGGCTTCGAGCTCGGCAGCGGTTTGTCCGTCAGCACCGTCCTGCCGGAGGAGGCTGCCGACCTCTTGCGGGCCGCGGGTTGACGGGGCCGCTCGCTTCGGAGACAGGCTAGAGCGACAGACGGTCTGCAGCGCAGGCCGTTGGTCGCGGAAAATGAGACGATTTAGAGCACCGCGGTGCTCTAAAAGCCCGCGCGCATGCTACCCCACCACCAGGTGAGGACCACCGCGACCAGCGCCAAGAGGATGCCCAGGAAGATCCAGGGGACCTTGGGCATCGCTCCGGGGTGCGGCGCGCGTCCGGCGCCGCGCAGTCGTGTCCGTTCGGTCGAGGGACTCTCCGCCATGCGGCCTCCTTCACCGGAGATCGGCTCCGGCTGATCAGGCAAAGCTCGAGAGACCACGGTAAGGCGCGCGCGGCGCCGGGCAAGCCGGCACCGATCCGCGAGCAAAGCCGAGGGTTTCCCGAGGAACCGGGCTCTCGGCTGGCAAACGGATCGGTGCTCTAGGGGTCTGGCCGCTCGATCATCGGGCGACCGCTTCATCGTTGCGGTGGGTGGCCTCGAGCAGCAGCGAGCCGAGCGGACGCGGGGAGACCTCGGGGAGCGCCACCGAACGTTGGTTGAACCAAAAGGCGCCGCGGCTCCAGCCCAGGGCCTGCCGCAGCAGCGTCACCGGCTCGATCGGGGCATCGTCCAAGCTGCTGCGCACGACGGCGCCCTCGGCGATCTCGATGGTGGCGACGGAGGCGTCCGTCTGAAGGGTGAACACCCCGGTCCGACGCTCGATCTCGAACATCGCCAGCACAGTGCCGAGCGACATCTCACCCAAGGTGCCGTGGATGCCGGCCGCGTCCTGGGAAAGCGGCTCGATGTACGAGCTCTCCGAGGATCGCAAGCCGGACGGCGTCGCGGGATCGGCGGGAAACTCGATGGCGGGCGCGACCTCGTTGGACACCGGGGGGATGGTGCGCCGGATTCGAGCCGGCGACGGCGGGCGTTGCCCGTCGCGGACATCGAGGCGCAGCCGGCAGATCTCCTTCTCGAGCTCCGAAAACCGCTGCTCGAGGAGCTGATGCGATTCCACCAGTCCATCGATGCCGTCCACCTGTCGCTCGACGGTTCGCACCACCCGCTCGAGCAGCAGCATGCCACGGCCATCGGCGCGGCGCTCTTCGAGCTCGCGTGCCGTCGATCGCCTCTCGAGGCGGTCGAGCGCGGCTTCGAGCGCCAGCAGGCGATCGCACATCCACTCCAAGCGAGCCCGCGCTTCACCGGCTCCCGGCGGAAAGCGACGTTCTGCCGCCGAGACGTCGTCCCCCTCTTCGCTGCGAACGACGTCTCGATCCGGCGCTGCGGTTTCCAAACGAGCGTCAGGAACGGGGGGAGGCTCGGGCGAGGGCGCGGCTCGCGGCGACGGTGGCTCGCCGCCATTTGCGGCTTCAGCGACCGACTGCTCCGCCGCCCGCATCTGCGACAGGAGCCACCGACGCCAGGTGGCGACCTGCCACTCGGCGACATTTCCCAACAGGTGCCACGGCGCCCGCATGCTTTGGCTGACGTTTTTCACTCGGCTACCTCGACGACCACGCCACGGCCCGAGGCGTTGGCGCAGAGTCCGGCGGAGCATACACCTGTCTGCCGCACCTCTTCCTACAAAGCGGCTCGAACTTTCGCGTTGCGCCACGGCTAAAACAACGAACCCCTTCACCGTCGCGACCCCTTCACGGAGACGTCACTTCCGGCGGCGCGCTGTCCCGACCCGTCATCCGGCGCTATGCTCCATCGCGATGACGGCGCCGATCTCTCGCCGAAACCTGCTCGAAGCATCGCTGCTGGCGTTGCCGAGCGCCTGGTTCATCGGCTGTCGCAACGACGAACAACCCCGCGCCGTTCGGCCCTCGGAGGCGGCGCCCGACGTGCGTCCGGTGACCGCCGTGGTGGACGCGACGCCCGCCATGGACGGCGCCGGTGTTCGGCTCGAGCGGGTCATCGGCAGCCGCGGGCTGCCCATGCTCGATCCGTTTCTGTTGCTCGACGAGATCCGCAGCGACAGCGCGACCGACTACATTCGCGGCTTTCCCGACCATCCCCACCGCGGCTTCGAGACGGTGACGTACATGATCGACGGGGTCATGGAACACCGGGACAGCGTCGGCAATCACGGGCGACTGGTCGGCGGCAGCGCCCAGTGGATGACGGCGGGCCGCGGCATCGTGCACTCGGAGATGCCGAAGCAGGAGCGCGGCCTGCTCTGGGGCTTTCAGCTCTGGGTCAACCTGCCACGCCAGGACAAGATGCGGCCCCCCCGCTACCAGGACATCGCGCCCGACCGCATCCCGGAGGTGTCGACGCAGGGCGGGCGGGTGCGGCTGGTCGCCGGCCGCCACTCCGGGGAGGAGGGCCCGGTGCACGGCATCGCGGTCGAACCGAGCTTGCTCGATCTCACACTACCGGCGCGCGGCCGCTTCCACCACGAGCTCCCGCACGGGCACACCGCCTTCGCCTTCGTCATCGCGGGCGGCGCGCGGCTCGGCCGAAACCGCCGCGAGGTCCGGCGCGGGCAGCTCGCGGTCTTCGGCGCCGGCAACGTCGTGAGCGTCGAGGCCGACGCCGGCTGCCGCCTGCTATTGGCCGCCGGCCGTCCCCTGCGCGAACCGGTGGCCCGCCGGGGTCCGTTCGTCATGAACACGGAGGCCGAGCTGCGGCAGGCCTTCGAGGACTACCGCAGCGGGCGCCTGGTGGGCGGCTAGAGCACCGATCGGTTCGCCAGCGCGGAGATCCCGGTGAATCGGGGCCCCCATCGGGGTGAGGCCCGCGATGCTTCGGGAAACCCTCGCGTCTGCTCACGGCTCGGTGCTCTCGATGGTCTGATCTTTCGCGACAAACGCTCGGCTTCGCAGACCGCTTGTCGCTCTGGAGCACCTTTTTCTTAGTCGACCCGCGGCGGGATCACGCCGCGCGCTCGCGCGCGCTCGCAGCCGCGGGACACGCCGGTCCCGCCGTCCTCGGTCTTGACCACCTTGAACTCGACGCGCCGGTTCTTGTCCCACGCGGCGGGCGTGTGCGCCTCGTCGAGCGGGCAGTACTCGCCGTAGCCCTGCGACACCAAGCGCCCGGGGGCGATGCCGCGCGCCTTGAGCGCCTGCACCACCGACGCGGCGCGCGCGCGCGTCAGGCGCAGGTTGTACTGGTCGCTCGAACGCTCGTCGGCGTGCCCGGCGACCTCGACCACGCGGAACTCAGGGTGGCCCTTCAAGGTCGCCGCAACCGCGTCCAGGATGGGCTTCGACTCCGGCAGGATCTCGGCGCTGCCGGTCGCGAACTGGATCTTGTCCAAGATCACCAGGTCGTCCCCTTCGATGATCACGCGGCCTTTGTCCGGGCACCCGTCTTCGTCGTCCGTACCGTTGTAGGTCTCCGGCTCGTTCGGGCACTGATCGCGGCTGTCCGGGATCTGATCGCGATCGTTGTCGGGCTCCGGGCAGCCGTCTTCGTCTTCGAAGCCGTCGAAATCCTCGGGATCGAGCGGGCACTGATCGTCCTTGTCGAGGATGCCGTCCTTGTCGTTGTCGGGCTCCGGACACCCATCGTGATCTTCGAAGCCGTCGCGGTCTTCGGGGACGTCGGGGCACTTGTCGCGGGAGTCGAGGATGCCGTCCCCGTCGCGGTCGCCCTCTTCACCCTCTGGGCAGCCGTCCTTGTCCTCGTCGCCGTCGAAATCCTCGGGGATGTTGGGGCAGCGATCATCGACGTCGAGGATGCCGTCGTTGTCGTTGTCCGGATCGGGGCACCCGTCCTCGTCCTTGAACCCGTCGAAGTCCTCCGGCTCGTCGGGGCACTGGTCGACGTCGTCCTTGTAGCCGTCGCCGTCCCGATCTCCGATGGATGGCTCGAACACGAAGCCGAGGATCAAACGCAAATCGGCCGCTTCGAAACCCGTGGACCAGGCGCGGCTGCCGCCGCCCATCATCAAATAGCTGTTGCGCTCGACGAACAGCTTGATGCCGCCGACCACCTCCTGGCTCATCACCTGCCCGCTGTCCGAGTCGGTCCCCAGCAAGCGGCTGCCATAGGTTTCCGCCACCAAGTCCAGCGCATCGAGCACGCGGTAGCTGATGCCGATGCCGAAGGTGGCCAGGTTGCCGTACTCGAGCCCCCCCTCCTCGAGCTGGGGGACCACGGTGCCCGTCACGGGGCTGGTCGTCCCCCCGTAGATCGTGTTGTCTCCCGTGTGGCCACGAAAGCCGACGTTGGCGCCGATCTTGAGCCGCCGCGACGCACCGAATTGATTTTCGATCGCCAGCCGTGGCCAATACCAGAACCCCGGTTCTCCACCGAGGTCTTGAGGGGAATCCGCGATCGGGATGCCGACCTGCGCGATCACGGCGAGGCCGATGGTCTGATCGACACGGGTCAGCCGCAGCTTGCCGTGCAACGCCAGCGTGCTGATCTTCTGTGCGTCGAGGTTTTCGGTGCTGTAGAGAGCGCCGGTCGGCCCGATGTCGTTCATCGGCTCACCGGTCATCAAAATGACGGGAACGCTCAGACCGATGACGGCACGATTGAGGAGGCCGTAGTTGAACTGGAAGGTGCCCTGGAACGAGTTGTCGATGAAGGCATCGGACCCGATGTCAGGGAGCTGGTCTTCGTTGGTCCTGAGGAGGTTGCGCCCATAGTCGAGGATGAGCCCGAAGCTGATGTCGCCGTCGGCGATGATGTCGGTGCCGTTGACGTAGAAGAACCCCTTCGAGTCCACGGCCGGACGGAACAGGTGCGTGTCCATCCCGGCGTTGCCTTCCGGCGCCCGCTGCTCGACCTGCGCGGCGGCTGGCAGCGCGGCAACGAAAAGGGCGCCGGCCGCGCCGACGGCCGACAGGTACCGAGAGACTTTGCCTCTGGCTCCGCTCATGACCAAAACTTCTCCGCCTCTCGCAAGCCTTCGAAATCTCGCCATTCGAAGAGCCTACGGACGCTACCGAAGGTGAGCGCGCAGGGTCAAGGACTTGACGCAACGAGCGCTCGGGGGGTCGTGGGTGAGGCGCGAGGGGCGACGGCAAGCGGCGTGCGGGAAGGGCTCGCGCGGGCCCAGCTTGCGCTATCTTATCGAACCGTGCGCCGCGCCTGGTTGCTGACGTTTTTTCTGCTGGTCGTGGCCAGCCCGATGGGCGCTCGGGCGCAGTCCAGCTCGCTCTCGGGCCAGTGGCTCGCCTCGCCGCTCACCAGCAGCTGGAACCTCGGTGACTGGGGCACCGCCTGCGGTCCGCGACCGGGCGCAAGCCAAGAGCCGGGAGGCAGCGTCACCATCGCCCAAGCGGGTAAGGAGCTTCGCATCTCTGGGGCCGGCCGCACCTTCACGACGGCGGAGTGCTGGGAGCAGTTCCCGGGCCTGGCGCGGGTGGCCCACTCGGCGGGCAGCACCTCGTGGCGAACCACTTGCAAAACGGCCCCTGGGGACTCTCGTCAGGCGACCATCGTGACCACGGTCACGGCTCGGGGCGACACCCTGCTGTTCGACGAAACCGGTCAGTACCAGTTCGTGATTCAGGGGCAAAACTGCACCGCCAGCGTGCGCCGGTCTCGAAGCTACCGGCGCGTGCCGGCGCCGAGCCCGGTGGCGTCGCAGCCCGAAGGGCAACCCGATCAGCCTGCCAGCGAGGCTCCGGCCTCCGCCTCGAAGCGCACCGAAGCCGGCCCCTGCAGCGCTCCCGGGAAAGCCGCCCGGCTCGAGGTGCGGCCCTCTCGGAAGCTGGTGCGACCCGGGGAACGCTTCGCGTTTCGCAGCCGGGTGCTCGACGGCCGCGGGTGCCCGCTCGGTGCGGTCGCGACGTTCCGATTTGCGCGCGAGCAGGTCCCGGCGCAGTGGGCGGAGCCCGGCGTGATCGAGGTCGACGCGGCAGCGCCCGAGGGCGAGATCGCCATCGTGGCGTCCTACGGTGGCCGGCACGTCGAGGTGGTCGCCGAGGTCGCGTCGCGGGAGCGCTATGAGGCGCTGTTGCAGACGGGCGACTTCGACGACCGGGGCGAGTCGGCGAACGCGGCGGTCGCGGTGATGGCCACGTCGGCCGTTGGCTCCGAGGTGGCCGAAGCGCGAGCCACGTCGCGGCGCCGGACGTTCGTGATGGTCGTGGGCGCGGCAACCTTGTTCCTCGGCGTCGCCGGTTTGTGGGTGGTGCAGCGGCAGCGACGACGGGAGCGGCAACGCCCCTCGCCGAGCCGCGACAGCGCGGCGCCCCCGGGCCCCGCCCCCAAGCGGCAGCGGTTGGGCGCGATATGTCCTACCTGTCATGCGGAGTTCGCACCCGATGCGCAGTTCTGTGCTTTCGATGGCAACCGCCTGCGACCCGTGTCGAACCCGACGGAGCCTCCGGGCGGCGTCTGCCCCGTCTGCGGCGTGGGCTTCGATCCCGGCGTTTCGTCGTGCCCCAAGCATGACGAGCCTCTGATCCCGGCGCCCGCCTACACCGCCGTTCGCGGAGGCCCGGACCACGCGCTGAAGATCTGCCCAGTTTGTGGGTCACAGTACGGTGGGGACTCGCAGTTCTGCGGGGCAGACGGCGCGGCGCTGGTCGCCGTAAATTGACCCCCGAGGCAGGGGTGAAACCCACGGAGACGGGCCGTCGATCGGTCCAAGCGTTAGGCCTCGCCGGCCGAGTTTGCTAGGCTTCTTCGGGCGGTCCCGACGCCGACTTCTGACGCCCCCGGCCTGGTCCCCCTTCCCGTACTTCCGAGGAGCTCCAAAGGATGAAAGTTTCGTGCGAGTCTTGTGGCTCCATCTACACCATCGCGGACGACAAGGTCCGCGGCAGGCGCGTCAAAGTGCGCTGCAAGGGGTGTCGCAACCCGATGGTGATCGATGGGACGGTCGAGCAACCGGCGCCGGCTGATGTTGCCGTGGCGGCCGACGTCGCGGCCCCCGTGGTCGAGGCGCCTGCGACGACCGAGCAGCAGGGCGACGCGACCGCTCCGGGAGACGACACCTGGGAAGTCAACCTGAGCGAGACGGAACAACAGACGCTGTCGACGGCGCAGATCGCCGCCGGCTGGCAAAACGGCACGATCACGAACGACGCCTTCGTTTGGAAGGACGGGATGGACGACTGGAAGCCGGTGATGGACGTCGCCGAGCTACGCGACGCCATCGAGGGCCGAGCGCCGGCGCCTGCCGCCGGCAGCTCCCCGACCCCGAAGGCCACCGGCAGCTCCCCGACCGCCACCAAGAGCTCCCCGAAGGCCACCGGCAGCTCCCCGACCGCGGCGAGCCCCCCCAAGACGGGGTTTCCGCTCGCGAGCGGCGCCGGAGGCGCAGCGCGGCGGGCGGGCGGACGCATCAGCGCTGGCTCGGATCTGTTCGGCGCGGCGGCGGACACCGAAGAGGAAGGCGTCCTGACGAGCGCGCCTGCGACCCCGCAGGCGAGCGAGGAGCGCCCGACCGGCGCTCGCAACGAGAACTCCGTGCTGTTCTCGCTCGACGCCTTGAAGGCGGGCACCACGCCGAGCGCCAAGAGCGCGCCGCTCAAGCCGAGCGCGCCGGGCGCCGCCAGGTCGAACGCCGGCTCGCCGATGGCGGATCTGATGAACATCGGAGGCGGCGGCAGCCCGCTGTTCTCGCTCGACAACCAGGCCCTGCTCACGGCTCCGGCGGCTCCCGATCCACCCCCGCGCGCGGTCTCGGCGCTGCTCGGCAGCGGCGGCGGCGACACTGCGGCCAAAGGGGGCGGCTTCAACCGCCGGCTGCTCGCGCTGAGCGGCGCCGCCGTGTTGCTGGTGATCGGCGGCGTCGTCATCGCGACCTCCGGCGGCGGCGGCGACGAGGCCAAGGCCAAGGCCGAAGAGGCCGCCGAGCTCGAGGACAAGCAGGCGAAGGCCGAAGCCGAGGCGAAGGCCAAGGCCGAAGAAGAAGCCAAAGCAAAGGCGGCGGCGGAGGCCGAAGCGAAGGCGAAGGCCGAGGCCGAGGCGAAGGCCAAGGCCGAAGAAGAGGCCAAAGCCAAAGCCGAAGAGGAAGAGAAGGCCAAAGCCGAAGAGGAAGAAGCGCAGGCCAAGGCCGACAAACCGGCTTCGACCGGCGGCTCCGGCAAGGCGGCGGCGCCCGCGCCGAAGCCCGCTGCAGCTCCGAAGCCCGCTGCCGGCCCCTTCAACAAGGGGGCGGCCATCTCCGCCCTCGGCTCGGCCGCAGCGTCGGCGAGCGGTTGCAAAAAGCCCGGAGGCCCGACGGGCACCGGCAAGGCGATCGTCACCTTCGCCCCGAGCGGGCGGGTCACCAGCGCCACGGTTTCGGGAGGGAAGTTCGGCGGCACGCCGACCGGCGGCTGCGTGGCTTCGGTGTTCCGGCGTGCCAGGGTCCCGGCGTTCAGCGGCTCTTCGGTGACGGTGTCGAAGAGCTTCACGATCCGTTAGGCGCGGCGCTGGCGCGACGCTCCAGGTCCGCGCGGCATCCGCGTTTCTGGAGACGCAAAAGGCCGCCCATCGGACGCGTCCGATCGGCGGCCTTTCCACGTTCGCGCGGGGGGCTCGGCCCCGCGCCGAGCATCAGCCAGGCTTCTTGGCGTCGCCCTTCAGCGCGTTCTCGATCTGCTGCGCGACGGCTTCGAAGCTGGTGGGGTTGGCCACGCGCTCGCCGTTGACGAACATGGTCGGCGTGCCCTGCACGTTCACCTGCTTGCCGAGGTTCATGTCCTTCTCGACCTGGCTCTTGTACTTGTCCTCGTCGAGTGCCTTCTTGAAGTTGGCCACGTTCAGACCAGCCTGCTTGGCGTGTTGTTCGAGCGAGCTCAGATCGAGCTGCTGCTGATTCTTGAACAGCTGGTCGTGAAACTCCCAGAACTTGCCCTGTTCATGCGCCGCCAGTGAGGCCTCCGCCGCCTTCTGCGCGTCCTTGTGGAAGCTCAGCGGGAACTGGCGAAACACGAAGCGCACCTTGTCGCCGTACTTCTTCTTGATCTGTGTCGCGACATCGGCGGCTCGCGAGCAGTAGGGGCACTGGAAGTCGGAGAACTCGACCACCGTGACCGCCGCGTTCTCGGGACCGAAAGCCGGCACGTTGCCCTGCACGAGCTCGGCCTGCAGCTCCTTGCTGAGGGGCTTGTTCGCCTGCTCCATCTTGCGCAGATCGGCCACGATCTCCGCCGTGTGCTGCATCATCGTCTGGCAGCGCTCGGGCGGGAAGTTCTTGGTCTGCTCCTTGACCATGTTGCAGGTCTGCGTCTCGGGGCCGATCTCGGCGCAGAGCTTGGTCACCAGCTGGTCGCAGGTCTTGCGTTGATCAGCGAGCTTGTTGGTCGTGTACTGAACGTCCTTGAGCGCCGTTTCACATGCCGCGGGTGACAGCAGCTCCGAGGTGGCGGTGACCGACTGACACGTGGGAGACTCTGCACCCGCCTTCTCACAGACGGCGGCGGAGAACTTCTGGCAGGGACCCGCCGGTGCGGCAGCGCTGCCCGACGCTGCAGCAGTGGGGCTCGTTTCCGAGCCTTCCTTCTTCTTGCACCCGGAAATCCCAGCCAGCCCGAGCACCCCGACCACGGCCCAGGTCGCCAATCCCCGACCCCGTCCAAAACGATTCAGATTCATCTACTTGCCTCTTCTCCTGTGGGCCGTTCGACCCGGGCGCCCTTGGGTCGCGGAGACCCGGGCGCCGACCTCTTAGCATCGTTGCGTTGACGGCGGGACCCGAACCGTTAGCCGGGGAAGGGGACCTAGCGTCTAACAATGCGCTGTCCGCGTTGAACCGCTGGGGGGCCACCCTTATTCGCGCCTCGGCTCGACGGTCGAAAATGGACACCGTGGCCCTGGTCGAGAACCAGAATCCCATGTTACGAGCGGTGGCGCGGGGCGAATCCAAGGTCCTCTACTCATGAACCCCGAAGACGCCGTGCTCGACGCAAATGCCGAATTTTACCGTGCATTCGCCGACAAGGATCTACCGGCCATGAAGCGCTTGTGGTCCCGATCGCAGCTCGTCGCTTGCATCCACCCCGGCTGGCACGCGCTCTTCGGCCGGCACGACGTGATGGCGAGCTGGGAAGCCATCCTGACGAGCGAGCAAACGCCACGCGTCGAATGCCCGGACGCGACGGCGATCGTGCTCGGCGACTCGGCGCTGGTGGTGTGCACCGAGAGCCTGGGCGGAGGCGAGCTGGTGGCCACCAATCTGTTCGTCCGTGAGGGCGACGCCTGGAAGATGGTGCACCATCAAGCTGCGCCGTTCTCCCGCGATGCAAGCGACGCCGGCGACCGGGAGCCCGATCGCAGCCTCAACTGACCCGGCGCCGGAGCGGGCTCGCCGCCCCGCTGCCTTCCCGGGCGGAGGCACAGCGCAAGACACCGGGGCCGCCGCGCAGGTGTCGTTCGCCGAGCAAGCTGGCCAGCTGCTGGCGTGCCTCGTGCGAGAGCTGCGACAGGCAGGAGCTCCGAAAGCCGGGATCCGCCAGGCAGCGGGACAAGAGCCGCGCCCCTCGCCTCCCGTACCGTCGCTCGCAGGCGCCGCAGATACCCTGGTCGAGCCGGCTCAGGCGGCTGCAGCAGGCGCAGCGCGCGGGTTTCTGGGCCATCCCGGGCAGACAGAGCTGGTTCATCGGCGGTGGACCCTACGCAGCGCGCTGCGGCGGGCCAAATTTAGCGGCGTTCAGGCCCCCGCGTGGGCCCGGCGGATGCGATCGGACAGGCTGGTCAGGCGCGGCTCGGCGCGGGCGTCGGACACCGCTAGCCGAAGCGCACGCGGATCCGCCACCAAGACGCACAGCTTTCTGGCGCGGGTGACCGCCGTGTAGAGCAGGTTCTTGGACAGCATCATGAAGTGCGTCGTCAGCAGGGGCACGACCACCGCCGGGTACTCACTGCCTTGGCTTTTGTGCACGCTCGTCGCGTACGCCAGGATGATCGCGTCGAGGTCGGCCTGCTCGTAGCTCACCGGGCGGCCGTCATAGTCGATGACGACCCGATGCTCGTCGTCGTCGATCTCGCGGACGAAGCCGATGTCCCCGTTGAAGACCTCTCGCTCGTAGTCGTTTCGGACCTGCATCACCTTGTCACCGACGCGCAGCGTCTGGCCCTGGTGCTCGATCCCGCGCCCGCCCGGGTTGAGCGCCGCTTGCAGCCGCCGGTTGAGCGCCTGGGTTCCGGCCGGACCGCGGTGCATGGGCGCCAGGACCTGGATCTCGGTGCGCGGATCGAAGCCGAACCGCTGCGGGATGCGCCGCACCACCAGCTCACACACGACCTCTGCCGCCTGTTCGGCGTCGCGCCGATCGATCACGTAGAAGTCTCCCAGCTCTTTGCCCGCCTCCGCGCCCCGGGGCACCTGCCCGGCGTGGATCGAGTGCGCGTTCGAGACGATGCCGCTCTCGGCCGCCTGTCGAAACACTTGGTCGAGCCGCACGCTGGCGACCACCCCGCTGTCCAACAAGTCCCGCAAGAAGGCGCCCGGACCGACCGACGGCAGCTGGTCCGCGTCCCCCACCACGACCACGCGAGCTGCTGGGGGGATGGCGGCGAACAGCGCAGCGGCGAGCGGCAGATCGATCATCGACGACTCGTCGACGATGATCGCGTCGGCGTCCACGGGAGCCTCGGCGTTGCGCTGAAAGCGACCCGTCCTCGGCTCGAACTCGAGCAGGCGATGGATCGTGGTCGCGGTCTGTCCGGTGGCCTCGGACAGCCGCTTGGCGGCGCGGCCCGTGGGCGCGGCCAGCTGCACGCGTTGATGCGCCTGGGTGAACACGCTGAGCATCGCTCTCACGATCGTCGTCTTGCCCACGCCGGGGCCACCCGTGATGACCACCAGCTTGTGCGCCGCGGCGGCGGCCACCGCCTGGCGCTGATTGGGCGCCAGCTCGATGCCGGCGCGCCGCTCGAACTCGGACATCGCGGCCTCGGCGCCGGGCAAGGCGTGGCCGGGACTGTGCACCAGATCGGCGACCGCCTCGGCCACCTGGCATTCGGCCCGATGCAGGCGCACCGGGAACACCGGTTGACCCTCGACCACGACGCGCCCTGCGGCCCACAGCGCGTCGATCGCCGCCTCCACGTGCGGCGCTTGGATGCCGAGCACCTCGGCGCTCTGGGCTACCAACGCCTCACGCAAGACCAGCACGTGGCCTCGTTCGGTGTGGCTCTCCAGCACGTGCAGCACCCCCGCTTGCGCCCGCTCCGGGTGGTCGCCGGAGATGCCGAGGGACTGGGCGATGCGATCGGCCGTCTTGAACCCGACGCCACGCACCTCCAGCGCCAAGCGGTAAGGCGAGCGCTGCACGATGGCGGCCGCGCGATCCCCGTAGTGACGAAAGATGCGCAGCGCGAGCGCTGGCGAGGCGCCGTGGCTCTCGAGCAGCAGCATGATGTTGCTGATGGCCCGCTGGCTGGACCAAGACCGCTTGATGCCGTCGATGCGTGCCTGTCCGATGCCCGGGATCTCGGCCAGGCGATCGGGGGCCTGATCGAGGATCTCGAGCGACTGCAGACCGAACCGGCCCACGATGCGCTTGGCGAGACCGGGACCGATGCCGGCGATGGCCCCGGATCCGAGGTACTTCTCGAGCCCCGCGAGCGTGCTCGGCGCCAGCGGGACCAGCGACTCCGCCTTGAGCTGGCGGCCGTGTTTGGGGTCCTCCACCAGTTCTCCGGTCACGCGTACCCGCGTCCCGGGACCCACGGCGACGAAGCGGCCGACCACGGCCAACACCTCACCCGGCTTGAGGTCCGCTCCCTCGACGCGCTCTAGCTTGACGACGCGGAAGCCGCTCTCCTCGTTCTCGTAGGTGACCCGCGAGACCTCGCCGGTGAGGGTGATCGGCACGGCGCTGACTGTATCGCAAATGGGCTGAGCCCGGGCGGGGCCGCACGGCGAGCAGCGCTACGGGCTTTTCCGAACGCCAATTCCCTGTTACGACCCGAGGCTCAGCTGCACCGGGTCCGTCCGCCCGACAATCGCTCGCCGCATGTCCAGCGTTCACCACCACACCCGCTGTCTCTGCTCCGGCAACACCGGCTTCGCCCCCAGCGGCACCGAGCCGAAGTACGAGCGCGCCCGCCCCTTTTCCATCGACCATCTCGGGCTGGATCTCCGCCTCGATATCGCTGGCAAGGCCGTCGCGGGCACCGCGAGCCTGGACATCACGCGGGTAGACCCCGGAGCGCGAAGGCTCGTGCTCGACGCCGTCGGCTTCGAAGACGTGCGCGTCCGCCTCGAGGTCGGCGGCCGCGCCCGCCCCACGCGCCACGTCTACGACGGCGACCGGATCGAAATCGAGCTGCCCGCACGGCTTCAGCGCGGCCGCGTGCACGTCAGCTACCGGGCGACGCCTCGCCGCGGTTTGTACTTCCTGGCGCCCGACGAGCACGTGCCCGATCGCCCGGAGCAGGTCTGGAGCCAATGTCAGGACGAGGACGCCCGCCACTGGTTTCCCTGCCACGACAAGCCGCACGCCAAGATGACGACGGAGCTCAAGGTGCAGGTGCCGCACGGCTTCACGGCCCTGTCCAACGGGGAGCTCGTCGCCCGCTCCACGCCAAAGTCGAAGCGATCGGCGTGGACGTTCCACTATGCGCTGAAGCAGCCGCATCCGAGCTACCTGGTCAGCCTGGTGGTGGGGCGCTTCAGCTGCCTGGAGGACGGCAGCGTCCCGAGGCGAGCGCCCCGCGGCGCGAAGGGGTCGAGCGGAGACATCCCCATCCGCTACTACGTGCCCGCCGGGCGCGAGGAAGACGGGCGGCGCAGCTTCGAGCAGACGCCCAAGATGATGGAGCTGTTTCAGCGGCTCACGGGCACGCCCTTTCCTTGGCCGAGCTACGCCCAGGTGGTCGTGAGCGACTTCGTCTTCGGCGGGATGGAGAACACGACGCTCACCACGATGTACGAGCACGTGCTGCTCGACGAGCGGGCTGCCCTGGACATCTCCAGCCACGACCTGGTCGCTCACGAGCTGGCCCACCAATGGTTCGGCAACTACGTCACCTGCCGCGACTGGTCGCACGCCTGGCTGAACGAGGGCTTCGCGACCTTCTTCGAGCACCTGGAGCGCGAGGCGCGCCTCGGGCGCGACGAGTACGACTACGGCATCCAGGCCGACTTCGACGCTTACCTCGGCGAAGCCAACGGGCGCTACCAGCGCCCGATCGTGTGCCGGACCTACAAGGAGCCGATCGAGCTGTTCGATCGGCACCTGTATGAAAAGGGCGGTCAGGTGCTGCACATGCTGCGGCGGCAGCTGGGCGACGAGACGTTCTTCCAAGGCGTCGCCGAGTACCTGTCGACGCACGGCGGCGGCATCGTCGAGACCTCGGATCTGCAGCGGGCGCTGGAGCGGGTGAGTGGTCGCTCGCTCGACCGCTTCTTCGACCAGTGGCTGTTTCACCCCGGTCACCCGGTGCTGAAGGTCCAGGTCGCCCACGCTGGCCGCCAGCTCGAGGTCTCGATCCAGCAGACGCAGAAGCCGGATCGCGCGCCGATCTTCGCGTTCGACGCCGA
>Ga0079224_100004438_pt1 | contig 18146 bp, 16 predicted proteins | sample Stecom2015_FD_80414 | JGI IMG/M metagenome (GOLD analysis project Ga0079224, IMG submission 80414) | Agricultural soil microbial communities from Utah to study Nitrogen management - Steer compost 2015 | ecosystem: Environmental > Terrestrial > Soil > Agricultural land | place: USA: Utah...
GGCCGGCGGTCGGGTCGCCGCGGGCAACGCGCGAGCGCGCAAATCGTGCCCTCGCTCGCTGTCGCGACGCGACGATTTCGCGGGCGTCCTCCACCGGGGGCGACGAACGTCGGCATTGCGGCGCAATCGCGATCTGGAATGAAGCTTGCTGTTCGGTTGCTACCCAAATGATGAAACTGACGCATTTGACCAGTGATGCACCGCGGCAGCCGCTCCAGATCAGCGCCGGGCAGCGCGTTTGCATCTACGTCGTCAGTGAGCCCGTCGCCCTCGGCCAGTCCGTATGGGTTTCGTGGACCGCCCGCGAGCCGGGCGGTGCGGTCTTGCATGGATCTGCCAAGGGGTTCTGGCTGCACAACGAGGGGGATCGCAGCTTTTGGTGCGTCGAGATCGGGCCATTTGCCGCGAGGACCCGGGTCAAATACACGGTGGTTGGGGAGGAGATGCCCGGCAAGGTCCTCACCGGTCCGTCGGCGAGCTTCGAGGTCGACGTCGCGCCGACGTTGCCTCCGCCGACCCTGCGACCCCCACGCGCCGGGGCGTTTGCGAACATCAGCGCTCCCCCTCGCCAGCGCTCCGCCGGCGGAGCGAGGTCACGCGCCGTCCGCCGGATCGCGGAGTGACGTACGCCCCGCCCGTGGGCGCTCGACGCGGACGCTCCCGAGCCGTCGATCAGCCGTCGCCGATCAACTCGCCGTAGAGCTGCTTGGCGGCGTCAGCGTGCTCGACGGGCACCGAAATCGTCGTCCCTTGCCTTCCGAAGCCGGAGACGAACACGTCCGTCTTGAGCAACGTCGGGATCCCTCGCCGGCGAAGCTCCTCGTCGAGCATGCGCCCCTGGACCTCGTTCGGCAGCGAGGCAAGCGCCACCCACTCGACGTCGGGCGGAGGTACCGGGGGCGTCAACGCGGCGACGAGCGGGACGCCGCAGTCCGAGCAGGTGCTGACGTCCTCGACGTACTCCAAACGACAAGCGGGACAGAACGGCATGAAGCGATCCTCGGGTGCGTGAGAACGTCCGCTCGCGGTGCCGCGAACGAGCGCTAATCAGCAGGTAGCACGCCTTCCGAACCGGCGGGCGGAACTTTTCTGGGACCCGCCGGCGACGCCTGCGATTTGCCGGGGGTGCTCTGCAAGGGCTGCCGCTGCTTCGGAGGTGAATGGACGGTCCCGGCTAGAAGGCGGCATGGGCCCACGTGTCGGAGCCGGGATCGGCTGCGCCGAGAAAGCTCCAGGCGGGGGTGGCGCCGCTGGCGGGCTCGGACGATCCTCGAGTGACGGCTGGACGAGCCCAATGGGTGAATCGCCTTTGCCGAGCCCTCCCGAGGTGATCTCAGAGCTCGCGGTGCTCGCATGCGCAACAAGGGCGTGGTCGAGCCAGATGGTGCGCGGATGTGGGTGTGTTCTTGTCCACACCTTTTCAGCAGACATTCGCTTGCACGAGCAATCTGCAACCTGGGCGTTCCGCCACGGTTTTGCGCTTGAAGCCCCTTCTGATGCGGCTAGGCTAATCGCATGCCCCCGCGGCCTTTGTGGCTTTGGTGCGCCCTTTCGGGTGCGCTCGCTTGCAATGTCTACACCGAGGATCTCGTTGGTGATGCCACCGGCGGCAGCAACGTCGGCGGTACGAGCGCCGGCGGATCAACCACCGGAGGGACAGGCAGCACCAGCGGCACGGGTGGTGTGGGCGGCACCGGCAGCGTGGGTGGCAGTGGCGGCGTGGGCGCCAGCGGCGGCGTGGGCGCGGGCGGCTCCGGCGGTGTGGGCCCGGGGGGCGGTTCGGGAGGCATGCCGCCCATGGGCGGCATGAGCGGCAGCGGCGACACCGGTGGGATGGGCGGCGACCCCGGCGGTGGCGGCGGAACGGGTGGCGATGCAACCGGCGGCAACGCCGGCATGGGCGGTTCCGGGGGAATGAGCGGCAGCGGCGGCGGAACCGGTGGCGCGCCAGTAGTGAATCCCCTCGTGCTCGATGAGATTGATTGTGATCTACCGTTCACCAGCGGACCGACCGACAACAGGCGCCAGGGGAACTGGTATGGGTTTCCGCCTGCCGAGGCCACGCTTTCGATCGACAGGGAAACCGGCGCTATGTGTGACGAGTCCACCCTTCGCTTGCACAACGATCCGTTCGAAAGTGTCGGCGGCGTCGGTACGGACTTGAAGGGGGCCGTAGGTAACGGGTTCGAGCTCGGCTACGACGCTTCGGCGTACGCGGGCATTCGCTTTCTCGCCCGAGCCGAGGCCGATACCGAGATGGAAGTGCGGCTCGATGTGGCCGACGTCAACACGCATCCCGAGGGCAAACAGTGCGTCGCGGGGGCGGACGACGACACGGCTTGTTATGATCACTACGGGGTTACGATTGCGGTCACCTCGACCTGGGAGACCTACACGATACGGTTCGACGAATTGGCTCAGCAGGGTTGGGGCCACACGGGCGGGCCGCTGGACACCACCAAACTCTATGCGATCCAGTTCAAGTTCCCCGCAACGGATGGGGGTACCCTGGCGCCGATCGACTTCTGGCTCGACGACGTCGAGTTCATCGAGTGACGCGCGGCTCACCCGAGTAACCAAGGGGCGGCGCCGCGGGTTCACTCGTGCAGGCTGCGCCCGTTGGACGCGATCACTTCGCGGTACCAGTGGGCGGAGTCTTTGAGGACGCGCCGCTGGGTCGCGTAGTCGACGAAGGTCAGCCCGAAGCGGTGCTTGTAGCCGTGCGCCCACTCGAAGTTGTCCATGATCGACCAGTGGAAGTAGCCCTCCACCGGGACGCCGTCGTCGATGGCGCGCTCGAGCTCGCGCAGGTAGCGCGTCGTGAAGTCGATGCGATCGGGGTCGTGCACCTGGCCGTCGACGGCGATCCAGTCGCGGCACGAAATGCCATTTTCGGTGACGACGATGGGCTTCGCGTAGCGTTCGTGAAAAAAACGCGCCGCCCAATACATCGCCTGGGGCGTCACTCCCCACTCGAAGGCCGTGATGGGAAATCCGACCGGGTGGGCCAAAAGCTCCGGCGCGCCGTCACGCCCGGCGCGCGTCGGCGTGCCTTGGTAGACATTGACGCCGAAGAAGTCGAGTGGCTGCTGGATCGTCTTTAGATCGGCGTCGGCGCCCCTGGGCAGATCGCCGCCGAACAGCTCGAGGCCCTGCTCGGGATACCTGCCCAGGAACACCGGATCCATCCACCAGGCGTTGGTCCAGGCCGTGGGGGTATCGATAGCGAAGGTCGCTTGGCGCGCCGCGTCGATGTCCTCGGGGCGGTCGGAAGCCGGGTACTTCACGAGCCCCACCGGCGCGAAGCCAACGCGGCAAGGCTTCCGTGCGCGCGCACGAATGGCCGCCACCGACAAGCCGTGGGCGAGCAGCACATGGTGGCTGGCGCGAACGATCTCGGCGAACCGAAGCTGATCCCCCGGGGCGTGCCGGCCTTCGGCGTGACCGGCGCCGATGAACACCTGCGGCTCGTTCAAGGTCATCCAATGGGTGACGCGATCCGAGAGCCGATCGACCACCGCCGCGGTGTACTCGGCGAACCACTCGGCGCTGTCGCGGTTCAACCAGCCGCCCCGATGGTAGAGCGCGAGCGGGTAGTCCCAATGAAACAGTGTGACGTAGGGCGCGATCCCCTCTTTTAGCAAAGCGTCGACCAGCCGATCGTAAAACCCGAGCCCGGTTTCGTTCTTGGCCCCCACACCCTCGGGGAAGATCCTCGGCCAGGAGATGCTCAGGCGATACGCCTTGAGATCGATCGCTTTCATCAAGGCGACGTCCTCGCGGTAGCGATGGTAGTGATCGCACGCGATGTCCCCGGTGTGCCCGGACCAGATCATCCCGGGCTTGCGGCAGTACATGTCCCAGACGCTCGGCCCTTTGCCGTCCTCGAAGGCCGCGCCCTCGATCTGGTACGAGGCCGCTGCGGCGCCCCAAACGAACCCTTCCGGAAATGCCATCTTCGGCGGGACCATACCAGAAGTGTCGCTCGCCGGTCCCCGGCCAATCGCCCGCCGCGCGCGGGCTCGCCGTGCCTGAGATGCTTGCAGCCGCCCGCCGCCCGACCGAGATTCGCTCCCGATGGATCGCCTCGAGCCGAGATTGAAACCCCCCGCTACCAAGGGGCACGTCTCCGTCGCGCGCCTGGTCGACTACTGGTATGTCGCGTGCCCGTCCTCGACCCTCGCTGCCCGCCCGCTCGGACGGACCGTCGTCGGCATCCCGATCGTGCTCTTCCGTGGGACCGACGGGCGCCCCGGGGCGCTGCTCGATCGCTGCCCGCACCGCAACGTGCCCCTCTCGCTCGGGCGGGTCGTGGGTGGGCGCCACCTTCAATGTGGCTACCACGGCTGGGAATTCGACCCGGAGGGGCGCTGCCAGAAGATCCCGGGTCTCCCCGCGGGGGTCGATCGAGAGCGACGGGTCGATGCATTCCCCGTCATCGAGCAAGACGGCCTCATCTGGGTGTACCCCGTCGCCAGCGCGCAGCCGGCGACCTCCCCCCCCGACCTGCCCAGGCTGGGGCGAGAATACGTTCGGGTGGTGCGGGAGGTGCGCGCCGACGCATCACTGCACGCGGTGATGGAAAACGCGCTGGACGTGCCCCACACGGCCTTTTTGCACAAGGGCCTGTTCCGCAGCGAAAAGGCGGACGCCGAGAAGAACGAGATCACCGCGGTCGTGCGCCGGCGCGCCGACCGCGTCGAGGCCGAGTACCTGGGCGAACCGCGCCCGACCGGCGCCGTCGCGAAGCTGCTCTCCCCGAGCGGCGGCACCGTCGAGCACTGGGACCGCTTCATTTTGCCTTCCATCGCACAGGTCGAGTACCGGCTCGGCACCGAGAACCACTTCCTGGTGACGTCGCTCGCCACTCCGGAGACCGACTTCAGCACGCGCATGTGCGCCGTCGTCGAGTTCAAGCTGCGCGTCCCGGCGCGCGCCATAAAACCCATCCTCGAACCGCTGGCGCTCAGAATTTTCGGCCAAGACGCCGCGATCCTCAAGGCGCAGACGGAGACCGTGCAGCGCTTCGGCGGTGAGCAGTTCACGTCGACCGAAGCGGACGTCCTCGGCGCCGACATCTGGCGGCTGCTCCGGCAGGCCGAGCGGGGAGAGCTCGGCGCCGGCCCTGAAGCCGTGGTCGAGCGCCGAGTGCGGCTTTTGGTTTGAGTGCTAAGCCAGGCCACCATGTCCGTACCGATCGCGGTGGAGTCGGCGAGGGCGCGGCGCGTCGTCGCCGGGGTTTCACTCCTGGTCTTGCTCCTGGTCGCCTTGAGCCTGTACGCCCTGCCGGGCGGCTCCCGTTCGAACGAGCCGGGGATGCTCTCGACGCTCAATGCGTGGCTGAACGCCGCGGCCGCCACCTGCCTGGTCTGCGGCTTTGTCTTCGTGCGACAGGGCAAGCTCAAAGCGCACAAAATCGCGATGCTGTCGGCCTTCGGCATCTCGGCGATCTTCCTGGTCACCTACCTGATCCATCACGCGCAGGTTGGCTCGGTGCCGTTTCGGGGTCAGGGCCTCTGGCGGGTGGTGTACTTCTCGTTGCTCATCCCACACATCATCCTGGCGGCCGCGGTCGTGCCGCTTGCGCTGCTCACGATCTATCGAGGCTTGACCGACCGTGTCGCCGCACACAAGCGGCTCGCGCGCTTCACCTTGCCCATCTGGCTGTTCGTCTCGGTGAGCGGGGTGCTCGTGTATTTGATGCTTTATCGGCTGCCGATCACAGACTGAAGGCCGGGCGCGTCTTGGCGTCCGCCTGGGCGTGGTATTCGATCAAGCCGCCGTCGACGGTCAGCGCGGCGACGAAGCCGACCTCCGCCATGACGCTGACGAACGGGCTCGTCCAGTGCGGGTCCGCCCAAACGCAGCTCCAGTCGCCCACCTGGCGTCGCAAGAACATGCGACCTGCGGCCGCGGCCCAATCGCGCCCCAGCGTGTCGGTCGCGACGGCGCTCAGGTGGGGGGAGCCCGGCAAGACCTGGGTGATGAGCTGACCCGCCTCGAAGCGCAGCACCGCGCCGTCGGCGCCGGCGCCGAGGGCGGTGCGGCGCTCCGGACGGCTCGCGCAGGCGACGAGCGCCCGCGTCTCCGGGAGGCCGAGCGGCTCGTACTCCCAGGCGAGCGGGGAGTAGAGCGCGGCGAAGCCGCGGCCGTCCACGCCGCGGCCGACCACCAGCCAGCGCTCGTCCTCGACCCGCGCGAGCGCGTTGAGCGCCGCGGCGTGCGGGACGGGCAATGGTTTCAGCCAGCGGTTGCCGACCAGGGCGCAGAGCAGGGGCGGCGAGCGGTCGACGCTGCCGATCGCGACCACCAGGTCATCGAAATCGCTCGTGGCATCGAGCAGCCGGACACGACGGTCCGGATGGACCGCGAGCTCCTCGGTTCCCCTCGGTGAGTACTCCAGCAAACGTCCCGCGTCCCCGCCGAGCAAAAAGCTCGCGGGCCCGAGCCGGCGCACGAACCGCACCGCGCGCGGGTCGAAGCGCGCGTCGAGCGGCGCGGCTGCCCAGCGCACCCTGTCCCAGTACGCGAGGCCCTGGTCGGTCAGCGCCAGACAGTGACCGGAGGCGTTCCAGGCGGCGTTGTGGATCAGCCGCTCCCCTCCGGGCGGGTGCAGCACCGTCCAGTGGGTCGAGGCCGCCGGCTCGGGAACGCTCAGCATCGCGATGCTGGTGAACCAGCGCTGGCTCGGGCGGACGCTCGAGCTGGGCTCGCTGATCCAAGGAGTGAGGCTCGCCGCGAACTGCCGCGCCGTCTGCGGGCGAAGCCTCGGCTCCGCAGCGGTCGCCCGGGCGAGCGCCAGATCGATCGCGTGGCAAGCGACCTCCCGCTGCCGGAGCTCGGGGCACAGGCCACGCGTGTCGAGGATGCTGCGGCGCGTGGGAGCTTGCGCGGTGGAGTATGCCTCGATGGCGTTGTTGACCTTGAAGTAGTGTTCGCCCGTCAGCAAAAAGAACACCACTGCCGAGAAGCTGAAGATGTCGGAGTGGGGACCGAGCTCTCCCGCGCCGCACTGCTCCGGGGCGAGGTATCCGGGGGTGCCAAGGGTCGCGTCACCGAACGTCTGGGCGAGCCCCTCGGGACGGGCGATGCCGAAATCGGAGATCTTGAACAGCTCCGATTCGCCCGCACCGCAACAGAGCACGTTGCCCGGGCTCAGATCGCGGTGGACGATGCCGGCCTCGTGAATGTCGTCCAGACCTTCGGCGAGGCTCTCGATGGCCCGCGCAGCGCGCTCCGGATCGAAGGCGTAGCCCGTGTTGGCGATGGCGTATTCGACGCGATCATAGAGGGTCGAGCCCTCCACGCCGCCGTGCACGTACTCGAGCGCGAGCCAGGGCAGCGTGAGCTGCGTGCCAAATCGGTCGTAGTCGAGCGTGCCCGTGTCCAGCAGGCGGACGATCGACTGGCTCGGCGGCAGGCGCTCGTTCAGCCTGCCGAGAGCGACCGCTTCTTGCTTGATGATCGTGACCGCCCGCTCTCCGGACTCGGCGACCAGCCGTGGCTGGATGATCTTGATCACCACGGGAGACTGACCGTCCATGGATTGGCGAGTGGCCAAATACGCCACGGCCGTGCCGCCTTCCCCCAACAGGTGCTCCAAGCGGTAGCTCACGCCATGATAGAACTCCGAAGAGACCACCGTCCCGATGAACGGGTGGCGCGCCGCCTGAGGCACTCCGCCGGCCATTACGCTCAGTCTACCGCCCCGTCTCGCCCTTGATCAATCAAAGGCTTGGCGCCCCCCTCAACGCGCCTTCGAAAGCAGCCAGCCGATCAGGAAGACGGGCATCGCCACCGCGAGCAATGCGGCCAGCACCGCGCCGCCCAAGAGCGCGTAGTCCACCCACCCGGGGGAGGCCCGTGAAGCACCGGCGTAGCGCTCGAGCAAGTCCAGGTTTTTGCGGTTGGCCCGAAAGGCCACGTCAAAGACGTCTCCTAAGAGCGGGACGGCGCCGACGATCCCGTCCACCGCCAGGTTCAGGACCATGCGAGCGAGGATCACCGCCGGCACTTTCCGCCGAAGGGCGAGCGCGATGATCGAGAGACCGGCCAGCGCACCCACGCCGTCGCCAATACCGGGCAGCAAGAAGCCCAAGACCGCCTCGATCCCGAGCTTGATCTTGGTTCCGGGGATCGGGATCGCTTCGTCGAGCCAGTGCGTCAGCAAGCGTGCCCAGGATGGGATCGGCTCGGGCGGGGAGGCGCCGCTCGACGGGGACGCGGGCTTCTTCGGAGGAGGGGACGCGGGGCTCATTTTCGTTTTACTCGCGCGGGGGCTGCACGATGCTCCCGCCCATGAGAGCGGTCGTTCAGCGGGTCAGCAGGGCCCGAGTCGAGGTGGACGGGGAGCTTTTGGGCGCGATCGGTCCGGGGCTTTGCGTGCTGGTGGGCGTTGGGCAAGGGGACAGCGAATCGGACGCAGCGGCCTTGGCGGACAAGTGCGTCGGACTACGCATCTTCGAGGACAAGGACGGCAAGATGAACCTCGACCTCCGGCAGGTCGGCGGCGAGCTCCTCGCGGTGTCGCAGTTTACGCTGCTCGGCGACGCCCGTAAGGGGCGGCGCCCGAGTTTTTCGCAGGCCATGCCGCCCGAGCCGGCGAAGCTGCTGTTCGAGGCGTTTTGCACGGCCTGCCGGCGCGCTGGCGTGGGCGTGCAGACGGGGCGGTTTCGGGCGCACATGGAGCTCGAGCTCGTCAACTCCGGGCCGGTCACCATCTTGCTCGACACGCGACAGGACTTTTGAGCCGCGGCCGCTCCATCCGCATCGACTTCGCCAGCTCGGGGACGCCAGCGAGCCCACGGCGAACGCCGGAAAATGAGACGACCTAGAGGCCCGATCCGCGAGCAAAGCTGAGGGCATCCCGAGGAATCGGGGCCCTCACCGAAAGTGGGGCCCCGATTCGTCGGGGCTCTCGGCTGGCAAACGGATCGAGACTCTAGGGTATACTCGCCGACCCGTGCGTTGGCAGCATCTCGGCTTTGGCCTTCTTTTTGGAGCGGTGGCTTGCGGTGGGGGACCACGATCGCCGGCGCCGGCATCGGCGCCGGGCAGCGAGGTCCCGCTGCCGGTGGCTCGCAAGCGGCTCGAGCTTTTGCGTGCGACGCCGAGCACCCAGGCGGACCCGCTTCCGGACCTGAACGTGCTGCGTTCGGAGCTCGTGCGCGGCATGGCCGAGCTCGGACGTTTGGCCGAACCCCCCTACTACCTGGCCTACGAGGTCAGCGCGATCGAGCAGCTGCAGATCGCCGCCACGGGCGGGGCCTTGCTGCAGAGCGAGCGCCAGCAGTTTCGCGGCCTCGACGTGGAGGTGCGCGTCGGCTCGGCCGAGCTCGACAACACCCACGGCGGCGCCTCCGGCTATCGGGGGATCCACACGCTGCCGCTCGATCAGGGGGAGCCGGCGCTCAGAAATCAGATCTGGCTCGCGACCGACGCGGCCTACAAACAGGCGATCGAGGACCTCTTGCGGGTCCGCGCCGAAAAGCGAGTGGGCGCGGCCGAAGCGGACGATTCGGCGGACTTCAGCGCCGCTCCGGTCGTGTCCCACTTCGAAGCGGCCGAAGCGGCGCGCGTGGATCGGCCCGCGTGGGAGCGGCGCGTGCGCGAGCTCTCGGCGCTGTTCGACGGGCACCCGGAGATCCATCGATCGTACGTGCGCTTCTCGGCGACGGCTCGGACGCGCCTGTTCGTCGACTCTGCCGGATCGCAGCTGCAGACGCCGCACACGCACGCACGGCTGGCGGTGGGCGCGGTCACCATCGCCCCGGATGGAACGGAGCTGGCGCGAGAAGATTGGATGGATGCCCGCGAAGACGGGGGGCTGCCCGCGCTGCCGGAGGCGAGGCGGCGGGTGGCTCGGTTGATCGACGATCTCCGCGCGCTGCGCGACGCGCCCGTCGGAGAGCCCTACCTCGGCCCGGCGATCCTCGACGGCCCGGCGGCGGCCGTGTTCTTCCACGAGGTGTTCGGGCATCGCGTCGAGGGCCACCGGCAGAAGGACGAGTCGGAGGGGCAGACGTTCGCTGGCAAGGTTGGCGAGCTCATCATGCCCACCGGTTTCGATGTCTACGACGATCCGAGGATCCATACCGTGAACGGCACGGCGCTCAACGGCTTCTACGCGTTCGATGACGAAGCCGTGCGCGCAAAGAAAGCGGCGCTGGTCGACGACGGACGTTTCGTTGGGTTTTTGATGTCGCGCTCGCCGATCCGCGGATTCACGAGCTCCAACGGCCACGGCCGCCGGCAGCTGGGCTTCCGATCCGTGGCGCGACAGGCCAACTTGGTCGTCGACCCGCGCCAGGTGACCACGACCGCCGGCCTGAAGCAGGCGCTCTTGCGTGAGATCCGCCGGCAGAACAAACCGTTTGGACTGCGCATCGGCGAGGTCACCGGTGGCTACACGATGACCGAGCGCAGCGACCCCCAGGCCTTCGTGGTCACCCCCATCATGGTGTTCAAAGTGTTTCCCGACGGGCGCGAGCAGCTGGTGCGTGGGGTCACGCTCGAGGGCACCCCGCTGTCGGTGCTCTCCAAGCTGATCGCCGCTGCGGACGACTTCGCGGTGTTCAATGGCTTCTGCGGCGCAGAGTCCGGCGAAGTCCCCGCCTCGGCGGTCAGCCCGAGCCTGCTCGTCGCCCAGCTCGAAGTGACCCGTCAACCCAAAGGCAACAGCCGGCCCCCGCTGCTGCCGCCGCCACCGCTGGCCGAGCCTGCCACCGCCGGGAGCCAGCGATGAGCGCGCCGGCCAGGGCGCTTCGCGCGCTGCTTCGTTCGGCGGTCGCGCCGCTGCTGTTGCTGGCGTGGGACGCGCACGCTGAGCCGGCCGCTAGCGACCACGAAGCCAACGGCGCCAACGCCCGAGCCGCCGGCGGCCAAGCGGAGCGGCCGTCGCCCGGCACCGCCGACGCCATGGTGCACGCGCTCGCTTTGGAAGCGCGGCGCTCGCTGGCGCTCGAGCTGCCCGGCATGCCGCGGCCGTATCTCGTGCACATGAGCTTGATCGACCGCGACGACCGCATCGTCAGCGCGACGCTGGGCGCGCTCGACACCGACGTGCGACAACGCCGCAGGACGCTCGGGGTCGAGGTCAAGGTCGGCGACTACACGTTCGACAGCTCGAACTTCTTCTCCGAAGGCACGCCGTGGCAGGCGACCGTGGTCCCCTTCGAGGACGACGCGGCCGTGCTGCGCCGCGAAGCCTGGCTGCTGGCCGATCAGAGCTACAAGAAGGCGGTCTCGACGTTCGAGGCCAAGCGCGCTGCCCGCCAGAGCCGCTCGGAAGAAGAGCGTCCCCCCGACTACACGCCGGCGCCGCCGGTGAGGTTCCGCGGGGCCGAGCTCGAACCGCTGGCAGACGGCAGCTACGTCGCCCTCGTCGAAGAGCTCTCCGGCATCTTCGGCGAGTTCACCGACGTGCACGAGAGCGGCGTGACCGTCGCGGCGTCCTCCGAGCGGCGGGCCTTCGTGAGCAGCGAGGGCGCAGAGGTCGTCGAGTCCAAGCGGGTCGTGGAGCTGTCGGTCTGGGCGCGCACGCAAGCGGACGACGGGATGCCGCTCGCCGATCACCTCAACGTGGTGATCGATACGGTCGACGCGGACCTGCGCCGCGAATTGGCCGCGGACGTGCGCGAGCTCGCGGCCGGCCTGGTCGCGCTGCGCAAAGCCGACGTCGTGAAGGATTATTCCGGGCCCGTCCTGTTCGAGGACGCCGCTGCACCCCAGCTCTTGCGGGCGCTCTTGGTCGAGCAGCTCTCGGCGACGCCGCCCCCTGAAAGCGACGGTGGGCCGCTCGGCGACGAGAGCGAGCTCGAGGCTCGGCTGGGCTGGAAGGTGCTCCCCGCGGGCTTCTCCGTGAGCGACGACCCCGCGCGCGCGGAGCTCGCCGGCGTTCCGCTGATCGGGGGGTACACCTACGACGACGAGGGCGTGCGCGGTGAGGCCGTCTCGCTGGTGGAAGACGGCAAGCTCACCACGCTCTTGAGCTCCCGGACGCCGTCGCGCCGCGTCCGCGGAAGCAACGGCCACGGCCACCTGGGGCCGAGCGGCCTCGTGCGCGCCCGGGCCTCCAACCTGATCGTTCGGTCCGCTCGCGGGCTGTCCCGGGCCGCGCTGCGCGCTCGCCTGCTCCGCGAAATCCGCGCCGAGGGTTTGCCGTATGGCTTGATCGTGCAAAAGCTCGACGATCCGCGCCTGACCGGCGGCGTGCTCGAGCAGGAGCGCGGGTTCGGGACGGGGGCCTTCGTGCCCATGCCGGTGCGGCTGATCGAGCTGACCCGTGATGGCAAGCAGCGGATCGTGCGGGGAGGGACGCTGCAGGGCCTCTCCGTTCGGGATCTCAGGTACTTGATCGCCGCGTCGAGCTCCCCGAACGTGCACAACTACCTGGCCCCCGGGGCAGGGGACTCCGGCTTCGGCTATGCGGCAGACCTGCCCGTCAGCATCGCGGCCCCGGATCTCTTGGTGCGCGACGTGGACGTGCGTGCTCCGACGGCGCGCTACCGAAAGCCGCCGCTCATCACTCGTCCGCGCTGAGCTCGAGCGCCGTCGGCCGGCGCGGCTGCAACAGCACGCACTGCATCCCGGCGGCGTGCGCCGCCTGCAGCCCGAGCAGGCTGTCTTCGAAGACCAGGCAGCGCGAAGGCGGCACGCCGATCCGCTCGGCGGCCAATAAAAACAGGTCCGGCGCGGGCTTTCCGCGTTCGACGTCCGCCGCCACGACGACGGTGTCGAAGAGGGCCCGCACGCCGAGCAGCTCCAGCGTGTGCAAGACCGCCTGCCGCTCCCCACCCGAGGCGACGGCCACCGGGTGGCGCTCGGACACCTCTCTGGCAAACGTCACGACCGAGTGAATGGGCTCGATCCGTTCCATGTCGCGCTCGAAGCGGCGGTGCTGCGCCTCGGCGACGGCGACAGGGTCGAGCGCGCAATCGAACTGGCGGTTGAGCTCCTCGACGGTGCGCTCTTGCGTCATCCCCGCCCGCGAAACGAACAGCTCCCAGGTGAACTCGAACGGCGCCTGGGCCTGCGCGAGCGCGTGTCGCCAGGCGCGGAAATGCAGCGGCATTGAATCGGCGAGCGTGCCGTCACAATCGAAAATGAAGCCAGAAAAGTTTCCAGGCGGTAGCGACCACTCCATGGGCTGGGCGCAGCATAGCGCGAGCCTCGCGCGCCGCCCGAGCGTGGCCTGTCGCGAGGGGCGCGGGCGGACGCGCGGCGGAAGAAAGTCCGTGGCGCCGAAGGGGTCATTTTATGACGCTGTCCCGGCCAAAATAACCTGGGATCCTCAGAATCGCAGAATTTCCCCATTTGGGGTGGTATGACCCAGATTCGCTGAGCCGGGCCGCCTGGGCGCGGACACTTAGTCTTCAGAGGTCCATTGGCAGTGCACGACGAAGCCTTCCCGGGAGCAGCCACCGCCGCCGCGGCCGAGCGGACGGGGGTGGTGCGGCATCTGCCGATTCCGGACAACGACGCAGTGCTCGTGGAGGCGATCCGCGCCGGTCGGGGTGGTGCCGCTGCCGCGCTGTTCGACCGCCACGCGCCGCATGTACGCCGGGTCTTGGTGCGTGTCCTGGGGGTCGATCGTGATTTGCCGGACCTGGTCCAAGAGGTCTTCGTCCAGGTGCTCGAGTCGCTCGATCGCCTGCAGCAGCCCAAGGCGCTGCGCGGTTGGATCACGAGCATCGCCGTCTTCGTCGCGCGAGCGCACATTCGAAAAAAGAAGCGCCAGCAGCTGTTCCGGTTCTTCGCGCCTTCGGACATCGAGGAGTTCGTGACCGCTCCTGACGGCACGAGTCACTCCGAGGCCGTTCGATCGGTGTACCGGGTGATGGCGCACCTGTCCGCGGACGAGCGCATCGCCTTCGCGCTGCGGTTCGTCGACGGCATGGAGCTGACGGAAGTTGCCGCCGCTTGCCGCGTCTCGCTCGCGACGATCAAACGGCGCCTGGCTTCGGCGCAACGCAAGTTCGCCGAAGAGGCGCGGCGGCACCCGGAGCTCGTACCTTGGCTTTCGGGAGGGGGACGATGGGCACAATGACGCGATCACTATCGGACCTCGGACGCCGCGTCGCTGACGAACAGGACGCAGAGCTCGATCGGCTCGTGGATCTCGGGCGGGCACGGGAGCGGTTTTTGCGCTACGGCCAGCCGGAGCGCGCTGGACGCAAGGCGCACCCCTTGATGATCGCCGCTGCCGCGGCGCTGATGGCCGCTGGGGCCGTGCTGGCGGTGTTGTGGTACCGGGCGCCCGAGCCGCTGCATTTCGAGGTGGTCAGCCGCGGGTCGAGCTCGGCGGGAGAGGAAGGCTCCTGGCTGTCGGCGTCGCCCGGCGAAGCGGTGGATCTGCGATTCTCCGACGGAAGTCGGGTCTCGCTGGCGGAGCGGTCGCGGGCGCGGGTGATCGAGCTCGGCGCCGAAGGGGCGGACCTGGTCGTGGAGAACGGCAAGGTGCAGCTCGACATCGTCTCACGTCGGGAAAGCCAGTGGCAGCTGAGCCTGGGACCGTTCCGCGTGCAGGTCACCGGGACGCGGTTCGACGTCGATTGGCAGCCGGACGCGGAGCGGCTCATGGTGAGCATGCGGGAGGGGCGCGTCCTGGTTTCGGGGTGCATGCTGGACGAGCCGCGGCCGCTGGTCGCGGGCGAAGTGCTTCGGGCTTCCTGCAAGGAGGGCCGGGTGGAGATCACCTCGCAGCCCGCACAGGCGACGGCGGCGGCCGATCTCGAGGTGCCTCCGCCGGACGGCGACGCCGAACCGTACGAGTCCGAGGTCGAGACCGACCTCGAGCCGGCGCCGCGCCCCGAACCGGCGCGGACCGCGACCGCGGAGAGGGTGCAGGCCACGCCGACCTGGAAAGATCTGGCGGCCGAGGGCGACTACAAGAGCGCCTACGCGGCAGCACAGGCGCTCGGCTTCCGGGATGAATGCGCGCGCGCCGGCGTTGGCGACCTGATGGGGCTCGGAGACGTGGCGCGCTACGCAGGCCAGCTCGCGGATGCCGAGCACGCCTATGGTGAGCTCAGGCGCCGCTTCCCTTCAGACGATCGCGCTTCGGTCGCCGCTTTCGCGCTGGCCCGGATTGCTTTTGATCAACGGGGCAGGTACTCCGAAGCAGCGCGATGGTTCGGCACCTACCTCCGCGAGCGCCCATCGGGGTCCCTGGCACGCGAAGCCCTGGGCCGCTACATGGAGTCCTTGCACCGCTCGGGCGATATGGTGGGTGCGCGTCAGGCCGCGGAGCGTTACCTGGGCCGCTATCCGACCGGACCACACAGCGAGCTGGGGCATCGCCTGCTAGGCAACTGAGAGCGATCCCCTCGGTGGCGCGGTCGGGGATCGGCGCGGGTCGGCGAGTCGCGGCGTTGCTGCTCCTGCTCGTGTCGATCTTCAGCGATCGCGCTGCGGCCTCGGAAGCGGCGCGCGTCCTCATCGTCCACGCGGATCCACCCGACACCACCGTGCTGAGGCGGCTGTCCGTCGAGCTCGGGGCGCTTGGGTTCGATGTCGTGCGGCTCGTGTCCGATCGGCAGACCACGCCCGGAGCGCTGGACGATCTGGCTCGGGAAGCCAACGCGGTCGCCGCCGTGCGCTTGACGGCCTCCGAGCGCGGGGTCGAGGTGTGGATCGCCGATCGGGTGACCGGCAAGACCCTGCTGCGTGACTTCGTGATCGCCGAGGGCACCGCCGCCGAAGAGCTGGTGGCGCTCCGGACGGTGGAGCTGCTCCGGGCGAGCCTGCTCGAGCTGCAGCTGCCCCAAGCGCGGCAGCACGCGGAGGTGACGCCCCCGAGCGCGGCGGCCAAGCTGTCGCAACCGCGTCCCGAGAGCGACGCCCCGGGCGGCAGCACCGTGGAGCTCGGCCCCGCCGTCCTCCTGAGCCCCGGGGGCGTCCCCCCAGCGTTCGTGGCGGGCATCGGCGCGCGCTTCGACTTCGGCCCCGGGGGCATCTTCGCGAACGTCCTCTTGCCGACGGTGCCCGGCACCTTGGAGGGGACCCAGGGGCAAGCGGCGGTCAGCACCGCGATCGCCGTGCTGGGGGCCGATCTCGAGCTCAGCGACGGCGTGCTCAAGTCGCGCATCGGCGTTGGGATGGGCCTCGTGCACCTCCGGATGACCGGGTCGGCGGTGGCGCCGTTCAGCGCCCGCACCGACACGATCACCGTGCCCGCGCCGGTGCTCGGCTCGTCGCTCTTGTATCACGTGACGGGGCCTTTTCAGATCGGCGTGCAGCTGCTCGGGGGCGCGACGCTGTCGCGCCCGGTCATCACCTTCGCCGATCAGCAAGTTGCCGTCTGGGGGCGGCCGTTCGCCAGCGCCGCCTGGGTCTTCGCGCTGCAGGTCGATTGAGCGCGGCTCGCGGGCGCCTTCAGGCGCCGCCCGTCACTCGCGGCCGGGGAGCGGCGGAGGGACCGAGCGCGCGCGCGCCGCGGGCGGTCCCGACCGGCTGCCACGTGCCTGCTCGTACCGGTGCCGCTCCTCGAACAACACGATCTTGATCAACGAGTCGATCTCTGCATCGGCGATCAAGGGCTCTTTGGTGTTGATGCTGGGATCGAGCACCTCGATCAGGGCCAACATCGCCGTCCGCAGGTGATGGTCGTTGGGGAACGACTCTCGGATCACGGCTTCACGGTCCTCATCCGTCGTCGCCTCGAGCAGGTCCGCGTACATGGACTCGATCGAGAGCAGGATGGGGAGCGCCAGCTCCGCATGGCTCGGGGGCAGGCGGTCGAGGGCTTGCAGCGACTCCACTGCCTTGGCGCGCGCCTCCTGTTCGAAGGGACCCGCGTCCACGGGCGTGGGCGGCGCCTCGAACTCGAGCTCGTTCAGCTCGACGTTGATCTCCGATTCGCTCGGCTGCGGCTGCCGGGGCGTCGCTTCCTGCTTGCGTTGAGCCGGCTTGCCTGGCGCCGGTGCAGGCGCCGGGGGCGGCGCCGAAACGGCAGGGGAGACGGCGGACAGGGCGCGCGAGGCCTCCTGCTTGGCCTCCGGGGTCGCAAGCTCGAGCGGTAGGGCGATCTTGTCGAGCACCACGTTCGTCCAGACGTGCAGCAGCGGGACGCTCTCGATCAGCTCACCGAGCGGCACGATTTCCAGCAAGCTCTCCTCGTCCAGGGCTTCGCCTCGACGGGCGCGCTGGAGGGCATGCGTGACCACCTGCTTGAGCTTCTCCGGCGGCAGGCGCTCGGCAATTTCGTCGAAGGTGACGCCATCGGCGACGTCGCGCAGCGTCAGCAGGTTTTCTTCGAGCGCGCGCTCCAGCAGGAAGGTCATGCGCGCCGCCGAGCGACCATGGCCGGGCTTGTTGGCGGTGCTCTGCCAAAACGCGTCCTGGTGCAAAAACTCCCAGAGCTTTCGCGCGTCGAGGTAGCGCACCCGGTCGTCGGGGGTCAGGATCTCGAGCACCGAGGCGGCGTCGGTGACGCCCTCTTCCAGTGCCAACGCCAGGTCCTCGCCAGCGGAGGTGATGGACTTTTTCAGCGCCAGGCGCTCGTGCACGCCCGCGGCCATCACCAGCAACCGCGAGCGCAGCTCGTCCGCGTCCTTCAGCGCCCGCATGATCTCCCGCGGCGGGAAGTCCCGCAGGAATTCGTCGGGGGAGCGCCAGCCGTCCGCGAAGGCAAAAACCATGAGCCGCGCGAGGAACCGCTGTCGTCCCTCCGAAAGTCGCGACTCGAATGCAGCCTCGGAACGCTCGGGTTTGGCCATCTTCGCTTCGTCTCCGTCAACGCTCGGGTAAGCCGGTCCGTCTTCGTGCCATACCCGAAGCCGGCGTCAAAGCGAAAACGAGCGCTCGGCCGGGCCTCGACAAGTGTGCAGCGGTCAGGCCCTTTACGCACCGAAATCAGGACCTACCTATGCCTGGGATTTCGTGACGTCAGCCAAGCGCCCAGCCGGGACCGAGTGCCAGCCCCGTCGCCCCGCCCTGATCCTCGCCGGATCGAGGTCGGCGCCAGTCGCCGCGACGTTCGGTCGGTCGAGGTGCTCTCGGGCGGTGGTGGCCCCGCTCTGCGCGCTCCTGACCCTGCTCTTCGCGGGCTCCTCGGCCCGCGCCTACAGCACCGAGAGCATCGCCTCCGACGCTTGCCACGAGGACATCACCTTCGACGCGATCCGGCGCGCCCGGGCCGAGCTCCC
>Ga0079224_100004439_pt1 | contig 18146 bp, 10 predicted proteins | sample Stecom2015_FD_80414 | JGI IMG/M metagenome (GOLD analysis project Ga0079224, IMG submission 80414) | Agricultural soil microbial communities from Utah to study Nitrogen management - Steer compost 2015 | ecosystem: Environmental > Terrestrial > Soil > Agricultural land | place: USA: Utah...
CTTATTCCTTATTCCTTATTCCTTATTCTCTGTTCTGTGTTCCCTGCTCCCCCCTTCCCGCTCATGCCGCCCCAGCACCTCGAAGCGGCGGCTCAGCCGTCGACCCTGCTCGTCGACGATCGTGATGACGTGAGTGCCTGGGCCGATATCGATGGCTTGCTGATGATAGGTGCGAGTCTCGCCGATGTAGCGATCGTCGAGATGCCAATGCAACGTGGCATTCGCATCGCGATGCACGGCCTCGAAGACGGTGCGTCCTTTCTGGGCCCCGAAGTCGATCGGAATATAGATCTTCGTGCCGACATTGGGATAAAGAAAATCCATCGGTAGCTGGGCGGTTGCGTTTGCCCCTTCGCAGTCGTTTCTGAAGCCCGGCAGCAGCCGATAGCTCGCGTGTTGGCGGCGGTAGTAATGCTCGGCCGCTGGGGGCAACACGAACCAATTCTCGTGCCGCATGCGTCCGACCGACTCGCAGCTCGAATCGACGCGATAGCGACCGTCCGGCGATAGATGTACTCGCACATTGAACGGACTCAAGCGATCGAAATGGCTATGCTTCGGTGCAAGCTCCTTGGCGACCTCGCATGCGCCGTTGGCGAGATAGCCGTCGTTGCGACACACCTCGACCTGCTTCAGCAGCAGCGTCGGCTCGACGAACCACTCGGACGAAGGCAGACGCCCGAACAACGCAAACATGAGCGGCGCGGCCGCCGTTGCGCCGGTGAGCCCAGGCCGCCCTTCTCCGCTCGCATTGCCTACCCAAACGCCGACGGTGAAGCGCGAGGTGTTGCCGACCGACCAGGCATCGCGCAAACCCCAGCTCGTGCCGGTCTTCCAGGCGATCTTCTTCGCAGTGGCGAAGTTACGCCAATTCGCCTCTTCGCCCGGGCGTCCGACCTCGAGCAATGCTCGTAACGTCAACCAGGCGGAAGCCGCGCCGATTTCGCTCGTGCGCTGCGTCGCGGTGTCCTCGTCCAGCAATACACGGAGACGGCGATACGAGATGGATTGGCCTGGATAGATCTGCCTTGCGATGTGCGCGAGGTTCGCGTACTGCGTCGAGATATCCCAAAGCGTGCCTTCGGCACCGCCCAGGATGAGCGTCAGCCCATAATCGCCCGGCGGACGCACGAGCGTGGTCATGCCGGCATTGCGGAGAAAATCATAGAAGCGTTCGACGCCATGCTGCTTCAACATGCGGACGGCAGGCACATTGAGCGACTGCGCCAATGCCACGTCGGCTGGCACCATGCCACGATACGAGCGATCGAAATTCTCGGGCATGTAGCCCGAGTATTGTGTGGGCACGTCCGGAACGAGCGTGCGCGGCAGTATCTCGCCAGCCTCCAGCATTGCCGCGTACAACAACGGCTTGAGAATGCTGCCCGTGCTGCGCGGCCTGCGCACGATGTCGACGGCGTAGCCGTCGCGATCCATGCGCACGCGCTCGGCGTTACCGACGTAGGCAAGCACATCGAAGGTACGGTTGTCGATTACGAGCGCCGCGGCGTTGCGAATGTCACGAGCGGCGAGCGCACGCGCATGTGCCTCCACCTCGGCCGTCGCCATGCGCTGAATGGCGCGGTCGAGCGTCGTGCGAAAGCGATGCGTGCCCGGATACATGGCGCGCAGCGTGTCCAGCAGATGCGGCGCATCGTTCGGTAGAGGCAACGGTGCCGTCGGAAGCGACTCCTCGAGCGCGAGCTCGAAGTCGAGCTGCTCGATATAGCCGCGCTCGCGCAACCGCGCGAGCAGTCGATTGCGCTTTGCGAGCAACGCGGCGCGGTTGCGGCCCGGATGAATGAGCGCCGGACTGTTCGGCAGGACGGCCAACGTGCAGGCCTCGGCCCAGGAGAGCTGCGCCGGCGGCCGTCCGAAGTAACGCCATGCAGCGGCTTCCAAGCCGACGACATTGCCGCCGAACGGGGCGTTGGCTGCATAGAGCGCCAGGATCTCGTCCTTGGAATAGGCCAGCTCGAGCCGCGTTGCGAGCAGCATCTCGAGCAGCTTGTCCAAGATCCCGCGCTCGTCGCGTCCGCGTGCGAGCCGCGCGAGCTGCATCGTGAGCGTGCTGCCGCCGCTGACGATCCTTCGCGCCTTGATATCGATAAAGGCTGCACGCGCAAGCGCCAACGGATCGACCCCCGGATGGCGATAGAAGCGTTTGTCCTCGTACTCGATCAGAGCGCGCGCGAACTTCTCCGGCACGCGCCCGCCGACAGGAAAGCGCCATTGCCCGTCCGCGGCGATGCGTGCACCCAGCAGCTCACCGTTGCGATCGAGCAGCACTGTCGACAGCGGCTGCTCGAAAAGGCGGTCGGGCAACATCGCCGTATAGGCCGCGATCGCCGCGAGCACGATCGCGGCGGCGATGCCGATGAGACCGCGCCTGCTCATGGGTCCAAACGTACTGGCAACCGGCTGCTCCTCACTCTCCTCGCTGCGCATCCGCTCGCGTGCGAGAGCATCGCTTCTGCACCCTGTCGCCCGTCACCGTTTCCTGTAGACGTGACCCCACGCCCGTCGCCGTCATTCAACCACTTCCACCCACTGTCCCTTCGTGCGCGCGAAGCGCGACGAATCGTACATCGCTTCGGCTACGATGCTCGGCAGATAGAAACGTCCACGATACGCGGCGTTGAGGCGTGTCGTGACGATCAGCCGTTCGCGCGGCTGCAAGCTGAAGAAGTGGTAGATACGATCGTCGCGAATATCGACGTGCTCGACATTGGCAGACGCCGCGCGCGGCCCCGACGAAGACGGCTGCAGCGGAGCGCTGTCCTTCCGCTCGCCGGTTGGATCGAAGCCTTCCATGCGTTCGTTGTGAATCTCCCAACCGGCGGGCACGAGCTGTGCGAGCGCGATGTTCTCGATGCGATGCGGCGTGGTGTTCGTCACGACGATGCGCGCAATCAAGTCGCTTCCTTGCGATAGTCGCGTCACATCGATTGCATTGCCGTCCTCATCAAGATAGTGCACATCGATCGTGAGCCCTTGTGCGTCCGCCGTATCGGTTCCCGAGGCCGGCACTCCGCGTGCCGTGAGCGTGGCGAAGAGGCGCCGCTGTGTCGGGTTGTGCACGCGCACGGTCGCGCCGCGATCCGCCACGCTGTCCAGGCTCGTGCGGTACATCGGCGCATCGACGCTGACGCTGCTCGCCCTGCCGTCGATCGCATACTCGAACGTATACGGCGCAAACTGCTCGAGTCCGATGTAGTGCGCCATCGCCATCAGCGCAAACGCAGTCGACTGCGTGCTGTACCAGGCATCGGATCGCAATGCGCGCGAGATCTCATCGGCGAGCGCTTCGGCTTGGTCGTCTCGCTGCAGGGTGACGAGCGCGCTGAGCATCATGGCTTGATCGCGCAGCTGCGAGCCGAAGATCTGCGGCCACTCACTCATGGTCTGCACATCGGTGCCGAGACCGCGCGTGAGCGCGTCCGCTGCTTGCTGCAGGCCTGCGAGCTTGTACGCGGCGGCGAGCATCCAGCGGGCCACGGGCGGCAACTGCTCATGCTCGCGCAAGCGATTCATCGCACCGATCTCCGGCTCGCGTGCCAGCGCCAGCGTATAGAGCCGATATGCCTGATCCAGGCGTTGCTCGTCACTGGAGCCGTCCCAGGATTGGGCAGCGATGCGTTGATGTCGCACCCAGCTCGTCAGCATCGTGTCCGGCACGGCAAAGCCGAGCCCCTTCGCTTCGATCAGGAAATGACCCGCATAGGACGTCGTCCAGCTGTCGCGCAGCCGTTCTTGTGCGGAATAGAAGTTGCCCGGCCAATACGCGAAACCGCCGCTCGGCAGCTGATAGCCGCTCAGCCGATGTATGGCTGCGTGGATGTTGTCTTGAATCTCCTTCTTGCGCTCGTCCGAAAGCTTCATCAGGCTCGATAGATAAAGCTGCGGAAACACCGCCGAGGTGATCTGCTCCAGGCAGCCGTACGGATATTGGATCAGGAACTGCAAGCGTCGCTCGAGATCGAGTGGCGGAACGGCCGAGACCTCGAGCGTCAGCTCGTTCGTGCCCGCCAACCCATGGGACGCGATCGTCTCGCTCCACGCTTCGCCGGGCTCAAGCGTGCGCTGCCAACGCTGTGTCGTGGGTGGGTTGGGAGTGCGCACTTGCAAGTGAATCTGCGCCGCGGCGCGATGCGAACCGCTCACCGCTTCAAACTTGATCGATCCCTGACCGATCTGCGGCTTGCTCTTCAGACGCAGCATCGCGATCTGCTCCTCCGGCTGCGTGAAAGCGAGCTGCACGGTATCGCTGCCGACGACCTCGAACGCCGAGTCGGTTGTCATCGTCACGCGCACCTGCTTGATGCTCTTGTCGGCGACGAACACGGACACCGGCACGGCGACTTCCTCGTCCGGTCCAATCACGCGAGGCAGAGTGGGCAACAACATCAGCGGCTGGCGCACCAGCACGGACTTATCTGCCGATCCGTAAGCCCGTTCATGCCCGGCGACGACCATCACGCGCACGGCGCCGACGTATTGAGGCACGTCGATCTCATGGCGTCTTTTCTCGCCGGCTTTGAGCTCGAATGGACCCAAGAAACGCACCACGGGCGGGAAGCGTGTCTTGCGCTCGTCCGGATTCTTGACGACTACGTCGCTGCCACCGAGCGCGAGCAGCCTCTCGAGCTCAGCGCCGTACGCACCGGCCACTTCGTCAAAGAGATCCCAGGTGGTCACGCCGAGCGCTTCGCGCTTGTAGAACTCCTCGTGCAGATTCGGCGTCTTGAAGCTCGTCAGGTCGAGCAAGCCTTCGTCGACCACTGCGAGCGTATACGTCATCGGACGGCGCTGACGCTCACTGACCTCGACAGTGGCGATCGACTCAGGCTTCCACTCCGCTGCGGTCTCGATGACCGGCGCCAACGTCGTGCTCGGATCCGTCACATGCAGCGGAATGATTCCATACAGACGGATGGGCCGATCGTTCGTCTTTGCGTGTGGCTGAACGAGCGTGACGCTGACGTATACGTTGGGCGCCATGTCTCGCGTGATCGGCACCGTCACACGATTGGAGTCTTTCGCAAAGTCGATCCAGCGCGCCTCGAGCACCGACGTGCCGTTCTCGATCGTGAAAAGCGCGCGACCCTCTTTTGTCTCTGGCAGCTGAATCGTTGCCGTGTCGCCGACCTGATAGCGCTCCTTGTCCGCTGTGAAGACGAGCACATTGGCGGCGGCGCCCGATTGCTCTTGCGCGCTGCCCGCCCAAGAGGGCCAATCCATGTAGAACGTCTGCCCTGCGCAGTGACCGCCCTTGACGTCGCACGCACGCAGGAGATAGCGGCCCCACGCCGGATACTTGATCTGAAACTGCCACTTGCCGGAGCCTGCTGCGATCCGGACTGTGTCACGCTGCACCACGCTCGAATGCGTGCGCTGCGTATACTGCGCCAGCGACTCTCCCGACTTGTCCCACCACCACTTCCAATCGATCTTGTAAAGCGTGATTTCCACCTCATCGATATCGGTCGGTGCGCCGGCTTCCGTGAACGCCGCCAGCTCGACGGTGTGCACCTCGTCGGTCCGCAGCATGTTGTGCGCGCCATCGCCGTCGGGAAGCTTCAATCCGACGTAGCGCTGATATGGCGACAGCTTGTGGGAGGTGTATGCGACGCTGAAGGCGCCGCCGCGCTCAAAGATACGGCTGGTGAACGTGGCCGTCAGCATGCCGGGCGCGGCCCGAATGCCGTCGAGGCGACGCTCGATACGAGCGTGTCCGGTCGCATCGAGCTGCCCTTCGAAGACATCCTGCACGTCGCTCGCGATCTCACGTGCCGGATCGTCGAAGACGAAGTCCGGTTTGCGCTCGAAACGTGTGGCAGCACGAGCCAAGCGCATCTTGACGTCCGCCTTGAGGCCCGCCGCCGTCGCGCCGTTCAGCCACTGCCCGAAGAGCACACCGCGAAGCTGCAAAGGATCGCTGCAGTGTGTGCCGTGACGCTCACAGTCGGGATGCGTCGCCCGCAACATATCGGACTCGTCGCGCTCGAGATCGAGCGCGACCTTGAGCCGGTTCGGCATGACTGTCTCGATCTTGAGCAGCTTGCTGAACGTCATGCCCCCGAGCGTCGCCTTCGCGGTCCAATTGCCGGTCGGCGCGTTCTCGGCCGTCCTCAGCGTGAACGTGTAGAAGCCGTTCACCGGCTTGGTGTTGACGAGCGTTTGCGTGAGCTGTCCCTGCGGATTGAAGAGCTCCATCGTCACCGGGTGATTCGCAGGCAGCGTGCCGTCCCTGTCCTGGAGCACGAACGTCAGGTGAATCTCATCACCCGGTCGCCACACGCCGCGCTCGCCATAGATGTGGCCCTTGATGCCGCGCTGCACACGTTCGCCGCCGACATCGAAGTGGCTGACCGGCAGCGCTGCATTACCCGGCACTCGCAAGTACCCCTTCTGCCCATCCTTCTCGGCAACCAACATGAATGGCGCGTCCTCGAGCGCGAACGTCGCCATCCCACGCGCGTCGGTGCGAACGGTCGTGAGCTTCTGCCGTTGATAATCAAGCGCATCGATGCGCACGTCGGCGAGCGGCTCGGCCGTGCGCAGGTCGGTCGCAACGACGATCCACTGACCGTGCTGATCCTTCTTCGCCAACAGACCCAGGTTCGAGACGAGCAGGTTGCGCGCGGCTTGCGTTTTCTGTTGGTTGTAGACGTAGTAAGCATCCTTGCATGGATCGTCGCGATCGGCCCACGTCGAGCCATCTTTGATGTCGAACTGCTCCTCGACGTAGTACCAGTTGTCCCATTCGTCGGCATCTTGTGTCTCGACTTCGGCAAGCGGCTCCTCGTCGACCGGCGCTGCACCTTCGCACGGGTAGAGCGCATTGGCGCGGTTGACCGCGATGCTGAGACGAATGAGCCCGCCCGGATGCTTTTTCAGGAGCTCAGTGACATCCAGGCTGTAGCGATTCCACGTCGACAGATCCGCTGCATTGAGAGAAATGGTCTTGCGCCAAAGTCTGCGCCCGACGCGGCCGAGCTCGTAGGAGCCTCCTAGCGGGTTCACTTGCAGGAATTGCGTCAAGTTGTCGTCGTAGACGCGCAGCGCAGTGACACGCACGCTGCGCACCCCCACGGCTTCGAACGGGACCGACAAGGTATCGACCTCGGGCAAGATCGTGCCCGTGCCGACGAATCTCACTTGCGGCTTGGTGCTCGAGAACACGACTGGATACGTGGCGCTCGCTTCCAGAATGCGGCCGAAGCGATTGCGAATACCACGCTCGAGCACGAGCATGAGTTGCCCGTCCGTCGCGCCATCCGGATACACGCGCAGCACGTTGCCGTCGACACGGGTGCTCACGTTGAGATCGCTCAGCCGCACGAGCCCTTTGAGATCCTGCTCGCGGTCGAGCGCATCAGAGAAGTGCACCGCGATATAGCGCTGCCCGCCTTCTTCCTTGGCGATCACTTGCGTGACGATGAAACGATCGAGCGCTGGAACTTCAATCTCCGTGCTGCCTTCGTTCGATGCGCCGATCGGCGCACCGCTCCAGCTGACACGCAGACGCTGTGCCTGCTCGCCGCGAGCCAAGCCGTGCAGCACGAATTCGTGACGCTGACCATCTGCCAGATGCCGCCACTCGATGGGCACCGCGCGCCCGGCGTATGTGGCGCGCACGATCTGCTCGACCTTATCGGGCGCCTCGGCGTCGGACGTCATGAGCACGCCCGATACGCGCATCGCGTGCTCGTGCTCCGGATCGTTCCGCAAGCCGTCGAGCGATACATCGAGCTCGGGACGCTTGATCGTGACGGTGAACTCGAACGGACGCAGATCAGCGGGCACACCAATCAGCCCATTCGGCTTGACCACGACGCGGTAGGTCGTCCCCGGCACGAGCTCGCCGCGCGGCGTGAACACGAGCGCTCGCGCGCTGGCGAACGACACGGTGCCGGCGACGCTCGGGTGAATCGCGAACACCGAGCTGGCATCCGCACCGATACGCTCCGGTGCTGCAACGTCCGTGGAGAACAAGACGCGAATACTCGCCCGGCGCGAGATCAATCCCGTTGTATGAGAGTCGAGAAACTGGGCCCAAAGCGGATCCGGTCGCGCGATCTCGCTGCGATCGGTCTTCGTGCCGCTACAGGCAGCCAGAAAAGCCAATAGCGCAATACTGCAAACCCGCAAGAATGCGGCTGCCCGAACCGTCGCCGTTTCAATGTTCACCATGAGCCTCTGTGCAGCGAGCGCTGCCTCCGCGCGCGAGGATAGATTGCCTTGCAATCGGCGCCGCGAAAAGCAGGAATGATGAATGCCTTGCTATGAATTGTGACGAATCGTGGCGCGGACGCGCTCAGGCTCCGCAGACTCTCTCCCAGAAACGCTGCGCTTCGCCTTTGCGGCCGCGTTCGACGAGATAAGCGTAGCCGGTGTCCGCTGCCTCGTCGGTCATTGCAGCGTCGTGCTCGGCAGCGAGCAGAAGATTCTCCAAGCCGCGTTCGTTGCCCAGTTGCAGCAACAACTTACCGAGCAACAATTGCGCCTTCGCCAATGCCGGCTCACGTCCCACCAGATACTGTAGCTCGTCGATTGCGCGTCCGTAATCGCCAAGGTCGACGAGCAACACCGCCTTCTGCCACAAGTCCTCAGGGCTCGCCTCGGCTGGTGGCGTCTTGTCGTACTCCGCCAGCTTCCAGCGCAGCTCCATGATTTGCTCATGACGTCGTCGCCAGGCGGTGGCGTTCTCCTTGCGCCACAGATCGTCGCACCACCTGAGCATCTTGGGCGCATCCGAGCCGAACAGCGACAGCGCGCTGCGGTCGGCTGCATATGCCGGAGGTGCAGGTTGGATGTTGAGCGCTTCGAAACGTTCTCCAAGGCTCGGATGCGTGTCGCCGGTCTGCGGCAGCGTGCGCACGGCGCGATCGAGCCAGTCCTGGCGAGCCCACTGTTTGTGCGCGACCGCGAAAGCGCGGGGCATCACTGAATAAGGCGGATACGGCGGCTCCGGCATTTCTTCAACTCGGCTCAGAAAGCGCGGCCAGAACACTTCCTCAAGGAAGCGTCGCATGAGCGCCAGCTTCGTCAGCGCATTCGCCAACACACCTGGATGCGTCGCAACGGCAGCGGCTCGGTCGGCGGCATATTCGAGCCGACGCGCCAGAACGAACGTGTAAGCCTGAAAATAAACGGCATACCGACCGTAGAGCCGACCGATCAGCCGCTCCACCGCATTCGCTGGATGTTCGAGCCGTTGCTGAACCACACGCCACGCTTGGCGCTGACGGTACAACCACGGGACAAGCCGCTCGCGCTGGCTGCGCAGGTGTCCGATCTCGTGCGCAAGCAGCGCTTTGAGCTCTGCGATCGTGAGCGCACTGAGCAACGGGATGCCGATCTGCAGGTGGTGCCGGTATCCACCGAAGACACCCCATCGCGGCACCTGGTGCAGCCTCAAATCGAAGGAAGCGTCAATTCTGACGGAGTGGATGGACGCACGATGCACGATTCCGCGCCAGCCTACGAACGCCATGCGCTCGACGACATCTTCGATGGCGTCGAACAGCGCGGGCGCATCGTCTGCATCGATTTTGCGTCCTCCCGGCGTCTTGCCTGGAACGCTCAGCGCCCGCACGAGCACGAACGCGCCTGCGCTGCCAAGCACGATGAGCAGCACAGGAAGAAAAGGGGCGCGTCCTTCGATGATCAGGAAATAGATGAGCCAGATCAGTCCAATCCCTGCTGCGGCGAGACACAATGCGAGCGGCAGAAAACCGAATGCCGCGATCAGCACCACCTTTGCAAGATGCAGCCGTGGGTAGTCATCCGCCTCGCGCTCGAGCCGACCGATCAGGATGGCCAGGTCGTTCGTGTCCACTGCCGAGCTCCATCGCTCGAATGCTCCCAGCTTCACGAGCCCGGCAGGTTACGTCGTGGAACGGGCCGAAAGTTTGAAGTGGATCACGTTTTGGGCTGTGGGCTCGGGGCACGGGTCGTGCTCGTCTCGCCCTGGCAGTAGATCTTCTGCAGCACTGCCAGGATCTTGTGCACCGGCCCTGGTGGCACCGAATAGTAAACCGTCTGCGCGCGCTTCTCTGTCGTGACGAGCTTTTTCTCGCGCAGCACAGCCAGGTGCTGCGAGAGAGCGGATTGACTCAAGTCGATGTGCTCGTTGATCTGACCGACCGACAGTTTCCGCCCGATCAGCACGCACAGGATGGCAAGGCGCTGCTCATTCGCTAGCGCCCGTAACAGCTCAGCCGCCTTGGCTGCGTGCTGCATCATTTCTTGAGCCGACTTCACTGTGGCGGAACCCGTTCGACTGCGTTTCGTCGCCATCTACCACCCCTTTGCTTGAGCGGGCACTAGTATATTTCACGATGTGCTACATTAGCATTCCCTAATATAGTATGCTCTGAAATAATGGGATTGCTGGAGACAAGCGATGACAATCGACCGAATGGTAATGAGATTCGCGGGCGCCCTCGTGCTGGTGGGATTGGCGCTCGGCTGGTTCGTCAACGAGTACTGGTACTGGCTCAGTGCCTTCGTCGGCTTCAACCTGTTCCAGGCATCGTTTACAGGGTTTTGTCCGCTCGCGCGCATTCTCAAGCGTCTGGGCGTCAAGCCTGGCGCGGCATTTTGACCTGCCATGAAAGAACGCGTCATCGCGACAGCACTGGCGCTGGCCGCGCTCTGCGGCCATGCGGCGCAACCCGAGCTCGAGGTGCTGACCGTAGCCGCAGAGCAGGTGCCTGTCGAGCGCATGCTCGATGGAACCATAGAGGCGGTCAGCCAGAGCACCGTGTCGGCACAAACATCGGGCCGCGTCGCCGAAGTACTGTATGACGTCAACGACTTCGTCCCCGCCGGTGCGGTCATCGTGCGCCTGCACGCGATGGAGCAGCACACCTCGCTCGAGCAGGCACAGGCGGCGCTCAAAGAAGCGATGGCTCGTGAGGCCGAAGCGCAGACACGCTACGCGCGCATTCTTGGGCTGTATCGCGATCAGGCCGTATCCAAGTCGCAGCTGGACGTGGTGACGGCGGAGCGGGACGCTGCCGTCGCGCGGCTCGCTGCTGCCAAGGCTGCGCTGGAAGCGGCCCGAGAGGGTGTGAGCTACACAGAGATTCGCGCGCCTTATGCAGGCGTCGTGACCAAACGTCACGTCGAGGTCGGCGAAACCGTGCACCCCGGCACGCCGCTGATGAGTGGGCTGTCGCTGCAATACCTGCGCGTCGCCGTGGATTTGCCTCAGAGCGTGGTGGAGACCGTTCGCCGCCTGCGCAAAGCGGCCGTATACGTGAACGGTCAGCGCATCGAAGCGCAGACCGTCACGATCTTTCCGCAGGCGAACCCGCAATCGAACACGTTTCGCGCGCGTATCGACTTGCCGGAGAACGCAACCGATCTCTATCCGGGAATGCTCGTCAAGGTCGGGTTCGTCGTAGGCGAAGCGTCGCACCTGCTGATACCGACCAGCGCGCTCGTCGAGCGCGGCGAGATCACGGCAGTGTACGCGCTCGACCAGGATGACCGTCTCACTCTGCGCCAGGTGCGGCTCGGGCAGCGTTTCGGCGATCGTGTGGTTGTGCTGTCTGGTCTCATGGACGGCGATCGCATTGCACTCGATCCCATTGCCGCGACGCTGCGAGTCCAACAACAACGTACAGCGACTGCGCCATGAGCGATCGCAACGACCCAATGCGCATCAGCGGGCGAATCGCGCGCGCATTCCTCGACAACCAACTCACGCCACTGTTCGCCCTGACCGCAATGCTGATGGGCATCTTCGCGGTGCTTGTCACCCCGCGCGAAGAGGAACCGCAGATCGACGTCACGATGGCCAACGTCATTGTGCCGTTTCCCGGCGCCAGCGCCGTCCAGGTCGAAAATCTGGTGAGCTCGCCGATGGAGCAGATCCTGCGCGAGATCGACGGCGTCGAGCATGTCTATTCGGTGTCGCAGCCCGGTCTCGCGCTGCTGACCGTGCAATTCGAGGTCGGCGAGCCACGCACCGAAGCCATCGTGCGCCTATACAACGCCGTTTACTCGCATCAGGACTGGTGGCCGCAGAACCTGGGCGTACTGCAACCGCTCATCAAGCCCAAGGGCATCGACGATGTTCCGATCGTCACGCTCACGTTGTGGACAGCCGATCCGAGTCGCGGCAGCCACGAGCTGCGCAAGATCGCACATACCATCGAAACTGAGCTGCTGCGCATCAAGGGCACGCGCAACGTCTATACGATCGGCGGACCGGATGACGTCGTGCACGTGCGGCTCGATGCACAGCGCATGGCCGGATACGGGCTCGGCGTTCATGCGCTCGCCCATGCGCTCACGGCCGCCAATGTCGTCACGCATGCCGGCGATCTCGTTGCCGCCAATGCCGCCACGCCAGTGCAGGTCGGTGAGTTTCTCGCCTCGCGCGATGACGTGGCCAATCTGATCGTTGGCTTGCACGGCGGACATCCCGTGTACCTGCGGGACATCGCCGAAGTCGTGCGCGGTCCCGATCATCCCGAGCAGATGGTCTGGTTCGGTGCGGGCCCGGCCGCCGAGCAGGCGGGCATCCGGCTTCATGACAAGGCGCCTGCCGTCACGATCGCGGTCACGAAGCAGCCAGGAACGAATGCGATCGACATTGCCGATCAAGTGCTGGAACGCATTGCGGCAATGCGCGACATCTACCTGCCCGCAGGCGTCGAGGTCACGGTCACCCGCAACTACGGCGAAACCGCCAACGAGAAAGCCATGCAGCTCATCAAGAAGCTGCTGTTCGCCACGGCGTCGGTCATCATCCTGGTCATGATCGCGGTCGGACGGCGCGAGGCGCTTGTCGTCGGCAGCGCGGTGATCATCACGCTGGCGGCGACACTGTTCGCGTCCTGGGCATGGGGCTTCACGCTCAACCGCGTTTCGCTGTTCGCGCTGATCTTTGCCATCGGCATTCTCGTCGACGATGCCATCGTCGTCGTCGAGAACATTCATCGACATCTGCATCTTGCGCCGCCTCCTGCCGAAGCGGGAGCACTACGCGACCTGATCGCGCGCGCCGTCGACGAAGTTGGCGGTCCGACCATTCTGGCAACGTTTACCGTGATCGCGGCGTTGCTGCCGATGGCGTTTGTCACCGGCCTGATGGGCCCGTACATGAGCCCAATTCCAATCAACGCCAGCATGGGAATGCTGATCTCGCTCGCTGTCGCGCTCGTCGTCACGCCATGGATGTCCAAACGCTTGCTGCTCCGCGATCGCAACCAAGATCGAGCGTCGGTGCATAAGGCGAGCCAGCGCCTGCAAGCATACTTCGAGCGCCTGCTCACACCTTTCCTACGCGGCGATCGCGCGCGCCGGCGCAGACACCAGCTGTATCTCGGCACAGCAGTCGCGGTGCTGATCGCCCTCTCCTTTGTCGGGTTCAAGTGGGTGGTCATGAAGATGCTGCCCTTCGACAACAAGTCCGAAGTGCAGGTCGTGCTCAACATGCCGGAGGGCACGGCGCTGGAACGCACGGCGATGGTCTTGGATGAGCTCGCCGCGGAGATCGCGCGCGTGCCCGAGGTCGTGCATTACCAGATTTACGCAGGCACTGCCTCGCCGATCAACTTCAACGGGCTGGTGCGACAATACGATCTGCGCAGCGGTCCGCACTTCGGCGACATCCAAATCACGCTCACGAGCAAGGCGGAGCGCAAACGCCAAAGCCACGACATCGCACGCGATCTACGCGACCGGCTCGCTCCGATCGGACAGCATCACAACGCCGTCGTCCAGGTCGTGGAGGTGCCGCCTGGTCCGCCCGTCCAGGCACCCATCGTCGCCGAGGTCTACGGGCCGCGCTACAGCGAGCAGCGCATGCTGGCCAAGCGCATCCGCGAGCTGTTCGAGCGCACACCAGACATCGTCGACGTGGACGACAGTGTCGAGACCGACGCACGACGCTACGTGATCCAAGTCGATCGCTCGCGCGCCGCCTTGCTCGGCACCGATCAGCAAGCGATCGCGCAGACGCTGCAAGCGGCCCTGAGCGGTTACGACGCAACGTTCATCCGCGAGGGACGCGAGCGTTACCCGATCGCGGTGCGCTTGGAGCTGCCAGTCGAAGAGAAGGCAGACTTGCTTCAAGTGCTCACCTTGGAAGTGCCGGCAGCAAACGGCACGCTCGTGCCGCTGTCGGAGGTCGCCACGATTCGCGAAACCACCTGGGATGGCGCCATCCATCACAAGGATCTCCTGCCAGTGGTCTACGTGACGGGAGACATGGCCGGCGACTTGGATAGTCCGCTCTACGGCATGTTCGACCTCGTCGGACGAATTCGCGATGGCCAGGCAGGCCAGCCGATCGAGCAGCTCTTCATACGGCAACCCAAGGATCCGTATGCACCCGCGATCAAGTGGGACGGCGAATGGCAGATCACGTACGAGACGTTTCGCGACATGGGGATCGCGTACTCGGTCGGCTTGATCCTCATCTACTTGCTGGTCGTCGCGCACTTTCGCTCGTACGCAGTGCCAGTGGTCATCATGGTGCCGATCCCGCTCACATTGATCGGCGTGATGCCAGGCCACGCGCTGCTCGGCGCGCAATTCACGGCCACATCGATGATCGGTATGATCGCGCTCGCCGGCATCATCGTTCGCAATTCGATCCTGCTCGTCGACTTCATCAATCACGAGCTCGCTGCAGGACGCGATCCCGTCGAAGCCGTCATTCGCGCCGGCGCCGTGCGTACCAAACCCATTGTGCTGACCGCGCTCGCGGCCATGCTGGGCGCCGTGTTCATTCTGGACGATCCGATCTTCAACGGGCTCGCCGTGTCGTTGATCTTCGGCATCCTGGTGTCCACGCTACTGACGCTCGTGGTGATACCGATTCTCTACTTCGGCTACCTGAAACGACGACGCTTCACTATGCCTTGAGAGAACACGCACGAAGCGAGAGAGGACATGAAAGGCACGATCGTGACGATGCTGCTGCTCGCAGCGGTCTGCTCGGCACCGGCCAAGAGCGAAAGCCTCGCCGAAGCCTGGGCGCTCGCGCTCAAGAACGATCGCACGTTGGCCGCCGTACGGCTTGAGGCCGAGGCTGCCCGTTTCGAGGCAACCGCAGCACGCGGACTGCGTTATCCGGCATTGACGACGAGCGCGAGCGCGATGCAGTTTGCGGATGCACCCGCGTTCGATTTTTCTGCGGCTGGCGTCCCGATTCAGATGCCCAGGGTGTTCGATCACGACAACACCGTCATCGGCAATGTTTCCGTGATGCTGCCTCTCTATACCGGCGGGCGCATCACTAATGAGATCAATGCTGCCGACGAGAACCGACGCGCGCGCGAAGCCATGGAAGCGCAGGCGATCCAACAAACCAAGCTGGAGGTCGCTGAAGCATACGTAGGTGTGCTCCGTGCTCAGCGTGCGCTCGACGTCGCCAATAGCAACGTCGCCAACCTCGAGGCGTACGTGGGCGAAGTGCGCGCGATGTTCGAGCGCGAAATGGTGCCCCGTAACGACTTGCTGGCAGCGCAGGTGGCACTCGCCAATGCCGAGCAGGGCCGCCTACGCGCCAGCAATGCGTTGGATCTTGCCAAAGCCAGCTATAACCGCCGCCTCGGTGCGCCGCTCACGCGCGAGGTGCAACTCGAGCCGACCTTGCCCGTGCTCGAATCAGACTTCGAACGTGTATCGGTCGATGAGTTGATTGCGCGGGCGCTCGATCAGCGCAACGAGCTCGTGGCATTGCAGGCGCAAGCGAATGCGATGGGATACCGTGCCGACGTGGAACGGGCTCGGCTGAGACCGCAGCTTGCGCTCAGCGGTGGCTACTCCTATTTGGAGAGCGAAATGTTCGATCGGGAACGCTTCGCAAGCGCATCCCTCACCATGAGCTGGCCACTGTTCGACGGCGGCGTCACGCGCCATCGCAGTGCCGCTCTGCGGCGCACGCAGCGTGCACTCGAGGAACGCCGAGCGGACCTCGAAACACAGATTGCACTCGAAACGCGCCAGGCGTGGCTCGACCTGCAAGAAGCACGCAACCGCGCGCGAGTGACGGCCGAAGCCGTTGCGCAATCCGAGGAGAATCTACGCCTGGCGCGGCGCCAATATCAGGCAGGCTTGGTCACCATCACGCGTGTACTCGAAGCGGAATCGTTGCGGGTCACCAGCCGCACGAATCACGACAACGCGCTACTCGATGCCGACCTTGCCGTGTACCGCCTCGCACGCGTCTTGGGCGAACTGTAAGGAGCGTGTCATGAGACAGTGGTGGCTTGGTGTTCTGTCAGTCGCAGCAGTGACGGCGAGCAACGCGGCGGAATCCCCGCACGTCCAGCACAGCCCGCCGCATCCGGCCGATCTCGCGCTCATCAAGCAATTGGCTGGCGAGCTCAAGGCTGAGCTGACGAAGGCCTTACAAGTCTCGCCGGAGCATGCCATCGAGGTTTGCAACATCCGCGCACCGGAGATCGCAGCGAAGATCGCGGCGGAGAGCGAAGGAATCGAGATCGGCCGCACATCGCTGCGCGTACGCAATCCCGCAAACGCACCCAACGACTGGCAGCGCGAGGTGCTCGAGTCGTTTCAACGACGTCACGACAGTGGCGAAGCGGCGGGCTCGCTGGAGTACAGCGTCGTCGTAAAGACCGACGGCTACATCGAGCGTCGCTACATGAGGGCGATTGAGACCGAGCCGTTGTGCGTCACCTGCCACGGTCGACAATTGGCACCGACGATCGAGCAAACCATCGCCAAGAAGTATCCGAACGATGCCGCAACCGGTTTCGATGTCGGCGACCTGCGCGGCGCCATCTACGTCGTGCGACACTTCGGCGACACCATAGGAGAGACAGGAGAGAGTAGAAGGGACTAGCGAATCAGGAATGAGCGGCACGCATCGCACCCACCGCCCACATACGGCACAAAGCGGGAACCCAACTCATCATTCGTGGTCATAGAGTGCAAATGTGATAGCGACCACCTGCACACGCCCCACTACGACCTACTACCTACATGCACCCCCGCAAGATTCGACCATGGGCGCTCGTCTTGAGCGGCAGTCTCATCGCAGCAGCGATCGGAGCTCAGCTACGTGCTTCCGACGACGATCGACCTGCTGTCATCGTCAATCTCGAGAAGCAAGGCTTGGAAATATTCGGTGAGTTCGCTGCACCTGCCGGGCTGCGAGGTTTTGCGGCCGCGGCAGACCGGCATCCGCTCGCCGTGTATCTCACGCCCGATGGCAAGCATGCGCTCGTCGGCACGTTGCTCGACGAAGAAGGCAAAGATGTCAGCGCGTCGGTGCTGGAGCGGATGGTCGTCGAGCCGATGTCAAAGCGCACCTGGGCACAGCTCGAGCGCGCATCCTGGGTCGCCGACGGACGCGCCGACGCACCGCGCGTTGTTTACGCATTCATGGATCCGAACTGTCCCTACTGCAATCGTTTCTACCGCGCGACGCGACGCTGGGTACAGTCGGGCAAGGTGCAGCTGCGCCACATCCTCGTCGGCGTCATCCGCGAGGACAGCGCCAACAAGGCGGCCGCCATCATGACCGCACGCTCGCCGATCGAGGCGTTCGCACTGAACGAGCAAAGATTCGATGATGGCGGCATCAAGGGCCTCGCAACGATCCCGCAGGACGTACGCAATCGACTCGACGCCAACGAGCGCCTCATGAGGGAGCTCGGATTGCGGGGCACTCCGGGAATCGTGTTCCTTGACGAACGCGGCATCGTGCAGACCCTGTCGGGCATGCCCGCGCCGGAGGACATGGAGATCGTTCTGGGTCCGCCTTGAAAATGCAGTCAGCGCTCACGCGCTCGTGCCAGGCCGCAACGGATGGACACTGCGATCTTCACTGTCCGTGAGCGGAAAGACGTGCCCGAGCAATGCAGACACGAGTGTCACGACAGCTGCAGCAAGCAGGGCCGGCACGAGGCCATGTCCCTCGGCCAACATACCCCAGAGCCAGCTGCCCAGCGCCCAGCCTCCGAACGTGGTCATGTTGTACAGCGACAGCGCACGCGCGACGACCCAGCGCGGTGTGGACAGCTGCACTGTCACGTTGAACGTCGACAACGTCAGCACCCATGCCCCGCCGCCGATAACGAGCGCAGGCAGCGCGAGCCACAAGTGCGTGCTCACCGCCAGGATCGCGGTGATCGATGCAAATACGA
>Ga0079224_100004440_pt1 | contig 18143 bp, 18 predicted proteins | sample Stecom2015_FD_80414 | JGI IMG/M metagenome (GOLD analysis project Ga0079224, IMG submission 80414) | Agricultural soil microbial communities from Utah to study Nitrogen management - Steer compost 2015 | ecosystem: Environmental > Terrestrial > Soil > Agricultural land | place: USA: Utah...
GCAAGCAGCGCCGCCTCCGGCTGTTCGGCATGGGACAGGATCACGTCGGCGGTGACCAGGGCGCCGGCATTCATGAAGGGATTGCGGGGGATCCCTTTTTCGTACTCGAGCTGCACCAGCGAATTGAACGGGTCGCCGGAGGGCTCCCGGTCCACCCGCGTCCACAGTTCGTCGCCGAGCAGGTCCATCGCCATGGTCAGCGTGAACACCTTGGAGATGCTCTGGATCGAGAAGCGCTCGCGCGAATCGCCGACCTCGTGGACCTCGCCGTCCAGCGTGACCAGGGCCATGCCGAAGCGGTCCAGCGGTGCGTCCGCCAGCGCCGGAATGTAGTCGGCCACCTTGCCTTCGCCGAAACGTCCGCGCACCTCGGCGTTGATGGTTTCGAGGATGCGCGCGAGCTCGCTGCGGGTGAGGTCCTGCGGGTTCTGCCTGGGCGGACGCATGTGGATCCAGCGGGAGGGAAAGGCATCAGGATGCAGGTTCGGCGTGCCTGGCGCCATGCGCACCCGCGACGCCTTGCGCGGAAGCGACCCGGGCTACCAGTCAGTCGGCCGGTAGTCCTTCAGGAACCGTCCCCAGACGTGCTCGCCGGTGTTGAGGCCGGCGATGATCGGATCGACGATGCGCGCCGCGCCGTCGACGATGTCCAGCGGCGGGTGGAAGCGCTCCTCGATGGTCTTGCGCGCGGCGATCTCCACCGGATCCTCGTCGGTCACCCAGCCGGTGTCGACGCTGTTCATGTGGATGCCGTCGCCCTGGTAATCCGCGGCCGAGGTGCGCGTCATCATGTTCAGCGCGGCCTTGGCCATGTTGGTGTGCGGGTGCCGGGTGGTCTTGAAGTTGCGGTAGAACTGGCCCTCGACCGCCGACACGTTGACGATGTGGCGGTCGCGCGTCGGCGGGCTGCCGTCGGGCGTGCGCAACATCAGCGGCTTGAGCCGCGCGTTGATCAGGAACGGCGCGATCGCGTTGACCAGCTGCACTTCCAGCAGCTCCACCGACGGCACTTCGTCCATCAGCAGGCGCCAGGAGTTGCGGCCGCGCAGGTCGACCTGCTGCAGGTCCTGGTCCAGGCGGCCCTCCGGGAACAGGTGCGACTGGCCGAGCAGCTCCTCGGCCAGCAGCGGCACCTGCGACAGCTCGGCGGCGCGGGTCAGGCCAGCGGCGGCCTCATGGCGCAGGTCGCGACCGGCCAGCGCCGTGCGCTCGCCCTCCGGCAGCAGCGCGTCCGCGCGCAGGCCTTCGTAGCGGCCCAGCAGGCGGCGGAGGTGTTCGGGCGCGTCGTGCAGCGCCGCGTTCTCCGCCGCCATCATGTGGGTATAGAACCCGGGCGGGCGACGCACGGTCTGGCAGGCGTTGTTGATGATGAAGTCGAGGCGGTCGTGGGTGGCCAGCAGCTCGCTGCAGAACGCTTCCACGCTCGGCGTGTGGCGCAGGTCGAGGCCGAAGATCTCCAGCCGGTCCTGCCACTCCGCGAAGTCCGGCTCCTGCGCATAGCGCGCCGCGGAGTCGCGCGGGAAGCGCGTGGTCACGATCAGCCGCGCGCCGCAGCGCAGCAGCTTCAGGCCGGCCTGGTAGCCGATCTTGACCCGGCCGCCGGTGAGCAGCGCCACGCGCCCGCGCAGGTCGGTGAGCTCGGTGCGCTTGGTGAAGTTGAACTCCGCGCACTCCGGGCACAGCTGGTCGTAGAAATGGTGGATCAGCGTGTACTTGCGCTTGCACACGTAGCAGTGCTGCGGCTCCAGCGCCTCGTGGTGCGGCGGCACGTCGGCATCGAGATCGCGAGGCTCGAAGCCCTCCGGCGGGAAACAGTTCGGCGTGGTGAACACCGGCTGCCGGCGCAGGGTGCGGATGCCGGTGGCGTCGAGCAGCGCATCGTCGTGCGCATTCTTTTCCAGTACCCGGCTGCGCTTCTGCTGCTTGCGGCGCTGGCGGCGCGCCACCGGGTCGACCGGGGCGTGCAGCGCGGCCAGCGCGCGGTGCAGCCGCTCGCGGGTGGCGCCGTCCAGCGCGTCGAGCAGCGCATGGTCGCCGGCAACGGCTTCAAGGGTGTCGGTGGCGTCGCGCAGGCGCGCCTGGAGCGTATCGCCGGACAGGGCGGCGCGGGCGTCGGAGGCGCCCGGAGAGGTCGTGGTCATGCGCATAGTCTGCGGGGTCGGGGGCGCAAACGACAGCGGCGGCGGGCTGGGCCTGCTGGCGGGGGCTGCGGGTCCCGCCGGGCCGCCATTCCGCCCGCGAACGCGGCGCAGACGGCGCTGCGCTTATGCTGTGCGCCCCCGCCACCCGATGTCCAGACATGCACCTGCCCGACACCGAATTCGATCCGGACGACAACTTCGCCAACAGCGTCGACCCCGAATCCGGGATCGACGAGGACGCCGGCACCGAAGAGCTGGTCTGGCAGCTGCTGCTGCTGGTGAATCCCGGCGACGAAGAAACCGCGCTGCAGCAGTTCGGCGCCTGGCAGGACGCGACTGCCGACGCCGACGAGGACGAGTCCGAGCCGGCCTGGGTGCTGAAGGACATCATCGACTGGAAATCCGGCTTCCAGGTCCACGACGAGGATGCCGCCGCGCTCGTTGAAAGCATCACCGAGCTCGTCGCGCGCTGGAACCTCGACCTCGACTGGGGCGTCGAGGATCCGACCGACGACGAATTCCTGGCCGACGCCAGCATCCCCGCCCTGCTGCAGGTGGCCTACGACGCCCTGCGCGCCTACGGATACACCCTGTGGACATGGGACACCGGCACCGACACCACCGCGGGCTGGATCACCCTGAGCCGCGACGACGAGGCGATGCGCGCGGTCGCGCCGGCCCTGGGCATCTCGCTGCGGCCGGGCGGCGCGGCGTGAAGCGTCCCGGTGGTGCCGCTGCCGCGGGCTGAGCGCAGCGCCGTGATGATGTCCCCCATCAATCCGTGCAGCGCATTGCGGTGGCCGCTGCGCGCGGAGGCCTCGCTGTCGTCCGAGGTCATCGCGACCGTCAGCTGCAGCGACGGCACCACATAGAGCATCTGTCCGCCGTAGCCCCAGGCGTAGTACACCGGCTCGCCGGCGATGTCGCGCAGGAACCAGCCATAGCCGTAGCCGTCGCCGGTGAAGCGCGAATGCGTGCGCGGCTGCCACGAGGCTTCGATCCACCCGGGCGGGACCAGCTGCCTGCCATCGTCCGACACCCCGCCGTTGCGGTAGAGCTCGCCGAACGCGAGCAGGGAGCGCGTGCTCATGGCCATGTTGTTGCCACCGAAATGGATGCCCTGCGGGTCCCGGTCCCAGGCGGTGATCGCGAAGCCCTGCTGCGGCCCCAGCCATTCGCGCGCAAGCGCCAGCGTCGATCGCCCGCTGGCCCCGACCAGGATCGCCGACAGCAGGTGCGTGGACCCGGTCGAGTACAGCATCGCCCCGCCTGGCTCGTCGACGAAGGGGCGCGCCAGCGCGTCGCGCACCCAGTCGGCGCTCGCCACCCAGCGTCCGTAGTACGACCCCGAAGTGCGTTCCAAGCCCGCCTGCATCGACAGCAGGTGCCCGATGGTGACCTGCGACAGCCGCGGATCGGGATCGGCCGGCAGCTGGTCGCGCAGCAGCGGTGCGATGGGCTGGTCCACGCCCTCGAGCAGGCCCTTGTCGATGGCGATGCCGACCAGCGCCGAGACCACGGTCTTGGACGCGGACTTGATGTTGGTCGGGGAGTCCGGGCCGGCATTGCCGTAGCCGCGCTCGGCGAGGAGCCCGCCTTGGTGGGCAATGGCCACCGCCTTCAAGGAGTCGATCGAATCGGCCTGCTCGAGCAGGGCGGCGATCGCAGGGCGGGGATCGACCGGGGCGGCGGCAGGTGGCGGCAGGTGGCGGGCGGCTTCGGCAGCGTCGTGGGCCGCGCCCGACGTTGGCGGCGGATTGCCGCACGCCGGCGCAGCTGCACACGCAATGACCAGAAGCAGGATTCGCAGCGACATGCGGATCATGGTCGCAGATATCCGCCATCGGCAGCATCCGGCCGCGCCCCGGAACCGCCCCCGGGCTCGATCGACGGACTACCATGCGCGCATCCCACGCCACCTTGGCGCCATGCCCGCACAGACGACGCCTGCCTACCTCGACGACGACCGGATCGAGCACCTAGCCGCGCTGCTTGAGCGGCGCGCGGTCCCGTTCAAGGGCCTCAACCTGGAGGCGCTGGACGGGTTCCTGTCGGCGCTGGTGGTGGCGCCGGAGCTGGTGCCGCCCAGCGAGTGGCAGCCGGTGGTCTGGGGCGGCAAGCCGCCGCGCTGGGACAGCATTGAAGAGGCGGAGCAGGTCCAGGACCTGCTGATGGGCCACTGGAACATGTGCAGCGCGCGCGTGCGCCATGGTGACGACGACCTGCCCGACCACCTGGCGCCGCTGCTGTGGCTGCCGGAGGAGCCGGAGCTGGCCGGCGAGGAGGCGCTGCGCGAGGACGAGCTTGACGTCGGCCACGACTGGGCGCTGGGTTTCTTTGCCGCGGTCGGGCTGCGCGAACAGGAGTGGGACCGCTGGCTGGACGACAACGAGTGGATGGAGGACATCTTCGACTTGTTCGACCGCCTGGTCAGCGGCGAGGTCATCGATGCCGGGGATCCGACCGCGCCGGCGACGCCGATCAGCTATCGCGAGCGGCTGGAGATCATCGCCGGCCTGCCGGGGATGCTGGCGGACCTCAACCATCACCGCGCGGAAGCATTGACCCCGCGCGAACCGCTACGCCGCGACGCCGCGCCCGAGCGCAACGCACCATGTCCCTGCGGCAGCGGCAGGAAGTACAAGAAGTGCTGCGGTAATCCCACCATCCATTAGCGGCCCGGTGATGTCCGCCAGCCAGCATCGTCGGTGTACTTGAGCGTGAGTCGCAGCATGTCGAGCAGCCGGATGCCGTCTTCGAAAACGGGTTCGCGGTAGTTGTCGACGAAGAAATCGCGATCAATGCCCGTAACCCGGAAGCCATGCTTCTGGTAGAAGGCCAGCTGATAGCCGAACGAGCCGGTGCCTACCTCCATCCGGCTTGCGCCGGACATGCGGAAGAAGTCGATGATCCACTTCAGCAGCGCAGTGCCGTGGCCTGACTTCTGGTGGCCTGGCTGTATGGCGATGTTCATCAGCTCGTGTGCGCCAGCGCCAAGTGCCTGGACCACGCATGCCCCCACGACAACCCCGTTGGCCGAAGCCGTGAAGCAGCTCGACTTCGGCAAGTAGGAGCGCAGCCTGTCTTCCGAAGGGTCGGCGAGAAGCAGCACCTCCATGGGCGCGTTCGCTGCAGGAACTTCCTGTATCAGTAGCGAGGCGCTCGTCCTGTGGTCCGGCACCTGCATCAGGCCGGACCCGCACCGGAATCCAGGGTGCGGGCGAGGTGGTCCATGGACGACTTGGCCCAGCGCATGAAGCCGCGCTCGCCGAGCTCGCGCAGGGGGCCATCCAGCCACAGCATGGCCGCGCCATGCGCTCCCGCCCAGGCCAGGCGCGTGGCGTTCTCCACGTCCGCATCCGCAGCGTCGCCAAGGAGGGACCTGACGGCCGATTCCAGGATCGCGTAGGCGCGCTCGCCGGCCGCCCGCAGCGCGGGATCGTCCACCCGGGCGGCGTCAGTGGCTTCAGGGTTGAACATCAGCCGGAAGAGCGCCGGACGCCGGAGCGCGAAGCGGACATAGGCGACTCCCAATGCCGAAAGCCGGGCTTCTTCGGTGGCCCCCCGGGCGCTCTTTTCCAGTTCGTCGGAGAACAGCGAGAACGCGGCTGCGGCCACCCCGGCCAGCAGGGCCGACCGGTTGGCGAAGTGTCGGGCGGGGGCGGCATGGGAAACCCCCAGGCGGCGGGCGATGGCTCGGATGGAGAGCGCGGCAACGCCCTGTTCTTCGGCCATCGTGATGGCCGTGGCAATGATCGCGGCGCGCAGGTCGCCGTGGTGGTAGGCATCGGACTGGATCATTCCGCCAGTGTCCGCGATATTGTTGACACTGACAACATTGATTGCTATGTTGTCGCTGTCAACATGGCAGGAACGAAGATGGCTCCGCTCGTCACCCTTGTCAGCATCACCCTGCTTGCCCGGCTTGTCGCCGCCGTCTGGCTGCCGGGCGCCCGTTCCTGGCGCTGGGCGCTGCGCTGGGGTGTGGCCGCGCTCTTCATGGTGACCGCCAGCGCCCATTTCTTCTGGTTCCGCGAAGACCTGGTCAGGATGGTGCCGCCGGCGTTCGGCGCGCCGTCGTTCTGGGTCGACTTCACCGGCGTGGCCGAGATCGCGGGAGCGCTCGGGCTCCTGTTTCCCGCAACGCGGCGCTTTGCGGCCGTGGGCCTGATGCTGCTGTTGATCGCCGTGTTCCCGGCCAATGTATACGCCGCCCTGCACGACATTCCCTTCGGGGGCGATCCCGCCACGCCGCTGCTTCCGCGGCTGCTCGAGCAGGTCGTCTACCTGTGCTGCGTCGCCTGGGCAGGCCTGCTTCCTGCCAGGAAGCCTGGGGATTCTGCCGGCAACCCTCCTGCCGTGATCCCATGACTCCCGTCCTGGAAGCGGTTGTCTGCGCGCTGGCGGCGGTGACGCTCGCAGCGGTCACCGCCATGTCGATCCGGTCCGGTCGTCTTCTCTGGTACCCGCCGCTGATCCAGGTCGACCGCTCCGGACATCCGGCATTGTTCTGGACGATCATCGTGACCCAGCTTGCAGGGGTGCTGGCCCTGGCATGGCTGTCGCTCTCCTGAGTGCAGCCAGCCGCCATCGCCGGACAGGCGCGGCTACGCCGCGGACGCCACCCCGCCGCGGAACACGAAGTACACCGCGCCCAGGATGCACAGCCCCGCCCAAAGGTAGTCGAGTTTCAGCGGCTCCTTCATGTAGAACACCGCGAAGGGCACGAACACCACGAGCGTGACCACTTCCTGCAGGATCTTCAGCTGCCCCAGCGACAGCACCGTGTAGCCGATGCGGTTGGCCGGCACCTGCAGCATGTATTCGAAGAAGGCGATGCCCCAGCTGAGCAGCGCCGCCACGAACCAGGGCTTCGACCCCAGCTCCTTCAGGTGCGCATACCAGGCGAACGTCATGAAGACGTTGCCCAGCGTCAGCAGCAGCAGGGTCAGGCCGATCTCGCGCATGATGTTCCTTCGACCGCTTCCGGATGGCGGAGGCAGGGCGATCCGTATACCCGAAGCCGCGCCGGCCGTCGATGGCCCTGTCCCCTGTTCAGTAGGCCTGCACGCCGCCATCGCTACACTTCGGCTTTCCACACAGGCTCGACGAACGACATGCTCCCACACCGCCCGTCGTGCGGACGCACCGTACTCGCAGCGCTCCTGGTTGCTTCGCTGGCATCCTGCAGTTTCGGCCGGGAAAAGGAACCGCCGCCGCCGCTGGGCGAGACCTTCTCGGCGGAGGACACCTATTCGCGCAGCTTCGAGTCGCCGCCGGAAGTGGCCTGCGAAGCCACCCGCCGCGCGCTGCTGGGCCAGGGCTACGTGATCGCCGAGTCCGCCAACGACACGCTGCAGGCGGTCAAGAACTTCCAGCCGGAATCCGACGTGCACACCCAGCTGCTCGTGCGCGCCACCTGCGTTCCGAAGCCGGCCAACGGCTCGATCGTCTTCGTCAACGCGGTGCAGGACCGCTACGACCTCAAGACCACCACCAAGTCGGCCAGCGTGGGCCTGAGCATGCTCGGCTCGGTGTCGGTGCCGATCGGCAGCAGCGGCGCCAACCTGGTCCGCGTGGCCAGCAACACGGTGCAGAACGTCGGCTTCTACAGCCGCTTCTTCGATCGCGTGGCCTACTACATGCCGGGCGCCGAGGATGTCCTCACGCCGCCGCCGCCGGAGCCGGAGACCCCGCCCGATCCCGTGCCGGTGCTGCTGATGCCCGACGTGGTGCCGCCTGCGCAGGAGCCGCCTGCCAGCTGACGGCTGGTGTTCGCGCGAGGCCAGGGCGCCCGCGCTCTTCCCGCTCTGGCGCCGCGTGCACGCCGTATCGGCTTCAGCGGCCCTGGGGCGCCCAGAACACGCTGCGGAAGTGGTGCACGACGTCGGGTGCCCGATAGGCGTTGCCGACAAAGATCGCTTCCCCGTCGGGCACGCCCGGGCTGCAGGCAAGCGGCTGCACGCTGCTCTCGCCGTACCTGCCTTCCTCGAACGCCTGCCACTGGTCGTTCTCGACGGGCTCTTCGGTCACTTTGCCGCTGCGGTGTCCGGCGCGATCGCGCTCGACCCGGAAGCTGCCCTTGTCGCAGTCGACATCCAGCTGCCAGATGACGAAGCCATGGGGGTAATCGCTCTGCTCGATGGCCTGGATGAATTCGACCTTGCGCCTGCCCCCGGCCAGCGCATCGACGTTGCGGGCGATGAATGCCATGCGCCGCGGTGATTCGCCCACGCCGCCCACCAGGTACCAGCAACGCAGATCGGCAGAGGGATTGCACTTGAGCCTGCCCCCGGCGAGGGGGTCGGGCTCTTGCGCAATGCCGGCGAACGGCGTGCCGGCGGCCACGGCTGCCAGACAAAGGCCTGCCAGGAACGAACGGCTCCCGCTCGGCCGCGCACAGAATCCCATCGTCTTTCTCCCTTCAGTTGCGAACCATTGATCACGCCGGCGGCAAGCCGGCGCGGCTACTCGACCACTGGACGGTAGGTGGTGGTCGCGCCCTCACGGATCTCGACGACCTGGCCGAGCATGACCAGGCTCTGCCGGGTGCCGTAGACCGTCCGATAGACCGGATCGATGCTGCCCGTGCCGAAGGCCGGGGAGTACGAGATGCTCCGCCGCCCGGTATCGACGGCCTGCTCGGTTTCCAGGGTCACAGGGAACTCTGCGAACACGAGATAGCGGCCAGGCCTGAGGCCGCTGAACTCGAAGTTCCCCTCCGTATCCGTGCGCACGCGCCCGGCGTACTTCCAGACATCGGGATGCAGTCCCTGGAGGCGCTGTCCCGAGATGGTCTGCCCGTTCGCGTCGTACCAGGCTTCGACGTGCGCAGTCATGGGCAACAGGAACACCCATTCCCGGTCGGCCACGGCGGTCGCGGCCCTGCTGAGCAGCCTGGCCAGGGATCTTCCGGGCTTCACGGAGTAACCCATGACGCCGCGCAGGCTGCCGCTGCCGAGTTCCATCATGGTTTCCAGCTCGCGCTGGTCGAACAGATCGCTCAGCCGCTGATGCTGTGCCTTGGCCGCACGGGCCTGGTCCTCGGCGTGATGGCGCGATGCGCTTCGCACCTGCGCGTCGGCCGGATGAGGCAGCAACGTCATGGCACCGGCCAGACAGACAGCACAGCATTTCAGAAGTACGCGCTCCATCGCAGCCTTGCTCCCTTTTCCCCCGCGGACCGCCGGATGATAGTCGCAAGCCCGGAAGCCCGCTACGCACGACGCCAGCCGACGGTGCCGTGTGTCAGCCGGGCCCCGGCGCGCGCAGCACCTTCTCCATGGACTTGCCCTTGGCAAGCTCGTCGACCAGCTTGTCGAGGTAGCGGATCTTCCGCATCAGCGGGTCCTCCACTTCTTCCACGCGCACGCCGCAGACCACGCCCGTGATGAGCACGTGGTCCGGGTTGAAGGCCGGTGCCTGCGCGTAGAACTCCTCGAGGCTGCTTTCACCCTCGATCTGCTGCTGGAGCCCCGCCTGGTCGTAGCCGGTGAGCCAGCGGATGACCTCGTCGACCTCGTCCCTGGTGCGGCCCTTCTTCTCCGCCTTCTGGACGTACATCGGATACACCGTCGCGAACTTCATTGCGAACACCCGTTCCAGGGACATCGTCGTTCCTCCGTGGGTGGAATCAGCCTTGGCCGGGAATCCCGCAGGTGGTGTCGTCGAGGATGGTCGACACCCGCGCGAACTCCTCCTGCAGTGGCCCCTTGGCATCGCCCCGGGCGTAGCGCCAGGTCGATTCGATCTCGCGCCCGCGCTGGCGCCAGCCGTCGCAGGCCTGGCCGTCGGGGATGCGTTCGCAGCGGTCGTACTGCCACTCGCAGGCGGCACCGGCGCCCAGGGCGGGATCGCCATTGATGCCCACGGTCTGCAGCGCAACGCAGCGCGGCTGGGGTTCGGCGCTTTCGCTGACGTAGCGGTCGTTGCCCGGGGTGTGGCAGAGGAAGATCGGCGGCGGTGGCAGGCGGTCGGCATCGGCGATGCGCGCCGGCGGCGGGGCGTCCGGGCGTTCGGGTGCTTCGGGCTCTGCTCCGGCGGCCGCTGCGGCCGGCGCGGGCGTGACAGGCGTGACAGGCCTGACGGGCGCTTGCGGCGTGTAGACCGGCATCGGCGGCGGCGGCTCGACCACGCTGCGGTCCTGCCTGCTGCCGGCCGGGCAGGGTTCGTCGTTCTGCACGGTGAGCGCGCCGCTGGCGTCGGTGCAGCGGTAGATCACGACCTGTGGCTGTGCGGCCGCGGGCGGGAGCGCGGCAGGGGCGGCAATCGCTGCCGCGGCGAACACGGCCGCCAGGCCCAGGCGGCGTCGGGTGGATCGGGGCATCGCTAGGTCCTGCAGTCGCGGTCGATGCGGGCGTTGAGCCCGCGCTCTTCGACGCGCAGGGTATCGCGCTCGACCTGCTGGGCGTTGAAAAAGCGGCGGCGGATGTCTTCGCGGCGGTCGCGCAGGCGGGCGCAGGCCTCGGCCGCCGGCAGGGCGTGGCACTGGTCGCGCTCCAGGGTGCCGGGCTCGCCGCCCCAGGGCAGGCCTCCGTGCGGCGGGCGTGGACGCGGCCCGCTGGCCGCACCGGGATCGGGACGCGGCGGGTCGGCGGGGATGCTGATGCGGCTCACCGGCGGCGCGCTCAGGCCGCTGCCGGCCGGCGTGGTCGCCCCGCGGCTGCCGATGTCGCCGCGGCCGCCCTGGCCCGGCCGGCCACGATGCCCGGGATGTCCGGCGCCGATGCCCAGCGGCCAGCCTCCCGCGGTCCACAGCGGAACCCAGCGCTCTTCGCCGATGCCGGTGTCGTTGGTGTAGGTACTGCCGTCCTGGCGGATGCATTCGTACAGCGGCTGCGCCGGCTGCGCGAGCACGTACTGCACCCTCGGTTCCTCCGTCGGCGGCGCGGCGATGGGCGCTGATACGGGGGCGGGGTCGGCGTCCACCGGACGCACCATGCTGCGCACCTGCTGCTGCGCGCCATCGGCGCAGGGCACGTTGCCGATGACCACCTGGCCGTCGGTGCCGGTGCAGCGGTAGATGGTGACGTCGCCGCCGTCCTGTGCGGCAGCGGCCACCGCCACGGCGGCCAGGCAGGCCAGCAGCAGCGCAACGGCGGCGATGCGTGCGGATACGGCGCTCATGCGGCCATCTTGCGCGTTCCGGTGCGTCGGGGAAACCCGCGCGGGACGTCGGGATCGCAGCGGTTCAGGCGCCGTCGAGCCCCCGGCTGACGCGGCCCAGGCCGAGGCTGCGGGCGATGCTGGCGGCCGCGTCGCGGCCTTCCTGCACCGCGGTCACCACCAGGTCGGCGCCGCGCACCGCGTCGCCGCCGGCGAACAGCTTCGGATGCGTGGTCTGGTACGGCAGCCGGCCCTCGCCGCCGACGCGGATGCGGCCGTTGGCCGCGGCGTCGATGCCGGCATCGCGCAGCCACGCCGGCGCATCCGGCGAAAAGCCGAAGGCGATGATCACGCAGTCGGCGGGCAGCACCGATTCGCTGCCGGGGACCGGCACCGGAGCGCGGCGGCCGCCGGCGTCGGGTTCGCCGGGCGCGGTCTCGACCATGCGCACGCCGGTGGCGACGCCTTCGCCCTCGATCGCCAGCGGCTGGCGGTTGAACAGGAATTCGACGCCCTCCTCGCGCGCATTGGCGACCTCGCGCGCGGAGCCGGGCATGCTGGCCTCGTCGCGGCGGTAGGCGCAGGTCACGCTGGCCGCGCCCAGGCGCACCGCGGAGCGCACGCAGTCCATGCCGGTGTCGCCGCCGCCGAGCACCACCACGCGCTTGCCGCGCAGTCCGGGCAGGGCGATGCGGTCTTCCCAGCCGGCGATCGGCCGGCCTTCGGGCGCGAGCCCGGTGACGATGCGGCCGTTGTGCACCAGGAAGGGCAGTGCCGGCAGCACGCCGTCGAGGTCCTGTCCGGGGAGGCCACCATCGGTATAGCGGTAGGCGCCGAGGCCGAGGAACACCGCGTCGTATTCGCCCAGCAGCGCGTCGAGCGCGAGGTCGACGCCGACCTCGACCCCGAGCCGGAAGCGCACGCCCATGCCCTCCAGCACCTCGCGGCGGGTCGCGACCACCGCCTTGTCGAGCTTGAAGCTGGGGATGCCGAACTGCAGCAGTCCGCCAACCTGCTCGTAGCGGTCGTACACGGTCGCCTCGATGCCGCGCCGCACCAGCTGGTCGGCGCAGGCCAGGCCCGCGGGCCCGGCGCCGACCACGGCCACCCGTCTGCCGCTCGCAACCACCTTCGACAGATCCGGCCGCCAGCCCTGCGCGAAGGCGGTGTCGACGATGTACTTCTCCACCGCGCCGATGGTGACCGCGCCGAAGCCGTCCGCAAGCGTGCACACGCCTTCGCACAGGCGGTCCTGCGGGCAGACGCGGCCGCACATCTCCGGCAGCGGGTTGGTCTCGTGGCAGAGCTCGGCGGCCTCGATGATCCGGCCCTCCTCCACCAGCTTCAGCCAGTCCGGGATGTAGTTGTGCACCGGGCAGCCGGTCTGGCAGTAGGGGTTGCCGCAGTCCAGGCAGCGCCCGGCCTGCTGCGCGGCGACGTCGTCGCCGAAGCGGCCGTAGAGCTCGTTCCAGTCGCCCTCGCTGCGCAGCGCCAGCGGCACCTTGCGCGGCATGCTGCGCGGCAGCTCGAGGAACGCGAACAGGTCCTTCCTGCTCATGCCGCGCGCCTGAGTTCGGTCGCCAGCGCGTCCAGGCTCGCGGCCTTGGGCTTGACCAGCCAGAACTTGCCGACGAAGTCGCGGAACTCCGCCAGGATGCGCGCGCTCCACGCGCTGCCGGTGAGTTCGGCGTGGCGCGTGACCAGGCCGGTGAGGTGCTGGCGGTAGTGCTCGAAGCCCTCCGGCGAGACCCGCAGGATGTCGATCAGCTCGTGGTTGTAGCGGTCGACGAAATCGCGGTCGAGGTCGAGCACATAGGCGATGCCGCCGGTGAAGCCGGCGCCGAAATTCAGCCCGGTGCGGCCGAGCACCACCACCGCGCCGTCGGTCATGTATTCGCAGCAGTGGTCGCCGGCGCCCTCGACCACGGCGATGGCGCCGGAGTTGCGCACCGCGAAGCGCTCGCCCGCGCGCCCGGCCGCGAACAGCTCGCCGCCGGTGGCGCCGTACAGGCAGGTGTTGCCGAGGATCGACGCCTCGTGCGAGGCGAAGCCGCTGCCCGCGGGCGGGCGCAGCACGATGCGGCCGCCGGCCATGCCCTTGCCGACGTAGTCGTTGGCGTCACCCTCGAGCTCCAGCTGCAGGCCACCGGCGTTGAAGGCGCCGAAGCTCTGTCCTGCGGTGCCGGCAAGCCTCAGCGTGACCGGCCGTGCGGCCATGCCGGTGTTGCCGTGGTGCCGCGCGATCGCGCCCGACAGCCGCGCGCCGATGCTGCGGTCGGTGTTGCCGATCGCGAACGCGAACTTGCCGCCGCTGGCGTGCTCGATAGCATCGGCAAGTGCATCGTCGAGCGTCGCGGCGAGGCCGTCCGGCGGCGCCTGCAGCGCCGGCGTGCCGCAGTACGCGGCGGCGTGCCGCGGGTCGCGACGCAGCAGCGGCGACAGGTCGATGGCAATGCCTTCGCGCGGCGTGCCTTGCAGCTGCTCGAGCAGGTCGGTGCGCCCGACGGCCTCGTCCAGGGTGCGCAGGCCCAGCAGCGCCAGCCATTCGCGCACGTCCTCGGCGACGTTGCGGAAGAAGCACTCCACGCGCTCGGGAAGGCCCTTGAAGTGGTCCGCGCGCAGGCGCGCGTCCTGGGTGGCGACGCCGGTGGCGCAGTTGTTGAGGTGGCAGATGCGCAGGTACTTGCAGCCCAGCGCGATCATCGGCGCGGTGCCGAAGCCGAAGCTGTCGGCGCCGAGCAGTGCCGCCTTCACCACGTCGAGTCCGCTCTTCAGGCCGCCGTCGGCCTGCAGCAGCACGCGCGCGCGCAGCGCGTTGTGCTGCAGCGCCTGCCGTGCCTCCGAAAGCCCCAGCTCCCACGGCGTGCCGGCGTAGCGGATCGAGCCCAACGGGCTGGCGCCGGTGCCGCCGTCGTGGCCGGAGATGGTGATCAGGTCGGCGCCGGCCTTGGCCACGCCGGCCGCGATCGTGCCGACGCCGGCATGCGACACCAGCTTCACCGAGACCAGCGCCTTTGGGTTCACCTGGCGCAGGTCGAAGATCAGCTGCGCCAGGTCCTCGATCGAATAGATGTCGTGGTGCGGCGGCGGCGAGATCAGGCCGATGCCTGGACGCGCGTAGCGCAGCCGCGCGATCAGCGCGTCGACCTTGCTGCCCGGCAGCTGGCCGCCCTCGCCGGGCTTGGCGCCCTGCGCGACCTTGATCTGCAGCACGTCGGCGTTGCACAGGTACTCCGGCGTGACGCCGAAGCGCCCCGAGGCGATCTGCTTGATCGCGCTGCGGCGCTCGTCGTGGTAGCGCGCGGGGTCCTCGCCGCCCTCGCCGGAGTTGCTGCGCCCGCCGAGGCGGTTCATCGCGATCGCCAGCGCCTCGTGCGCCTCCGGCGACAGCGCGCCCAGGCTCATCGCGGCCGAGTCGAAGCGCTTCACGATCGCGGACACGGGCTCGACCTCGTCCAGCGCCAGCGGCGCCTCGGCTTCGCGCAGGCGCAGCAGGTCGCGCAGCGCCGCGGGTGGGCGGGCGTCGACGTGCGTCGAGTAGGCACGCCAGTCGTCGCGGTCGCCGGTCAGCACCGCGCGCTGCAGCGACTGCACCACGTCCGGGTTGAACTGGTGGTACTCGCCGCCGTGCACGTAGTGCAGCAGGCCGCCGGGCTCGGGCAGGGCGTTGTCGTCCCAGCCGTGCGCGGCCAGCGCGCGGGCATCGGCCTCCAGCCGCGCGAAGCCGGCGCCGCCGATGCGCGAGGGCGTGCCGTCGAAGCAGGTGGCGACCACCTCGTCGCCCAGTCCGACGATTTCGAACAGCTGCGCGCCGCGGTAGCTGGCGATGTTGCCGATGCCCATCTTCGACAGGATCTTCAGCAATCCCTTCTTCACTCCGCGGCGGTAGCTGCGCCCGATCTCCGGGATCGCGCCGGCCTTGCCGCCGAGGATGCCGCGGCGGCCGAGCGCGGACAGGGTCTGGTAGGCGAGGTAGGGATAGACCGCGGTCGCGCCGTAGCCGACCAGGCAGGCGAAGTGGTGCGCCTCGCGCGCGGTGCCGGTCTCGATGATCAGGTTGACCTCGCAGCGCAGGCCCTGGCGCACCAGGTGCTGGTGCACGGCACCGGTGGCGAGCAGGGCGTGGATCGCGGCGGTGCCCGGGCGCGGGCGGCGGTCGCTCAGCACCAGCAGCTCGATGCGCCCGCGCGCGGCGGCTTCGGCCTCGGCGCAGACGCGCGCCAGCGCCTGCCGCAGCGTCTCGCCGGCGTCGAAGTACAGGTCGATGAAGCGATGGCTGGCCTTGAAGCGGTCGATCGCCAGCGGCCGGTGGAGCTTGCGGTGCGACAGCGCCGGCGAGTTGCGCACCACGTGGTCGACGTTGCCAGGCGTGTCCTCGAACAGGTTGCCCTCGCGGCCGATCTGGGTGGCGAGGGTCATCACGCAGGACTCGCGCAGCGGATCGATCGGCGGGTTGGTGACCTGGGCGAAGGCCTGGCGGAAGCAGTCGTACAGCGGCCGGATGCGGCGGCTCAGCACCGCCATCGGCACATCGTCGCCCATCGAGCCGATGCCTTCCTGCTCGGTCTCGGCCAGCGGCCTCAGCACCGACTCCTGCTCCTCGCGCGTGAGCTGGAACAGCTTCTGGAAGCCGAGCAGGGTCTCGGCGTCGAAGGGCGCGTCGGCCAGCGCCGGGTCGATCAGCTCGGTGTGCAGGTAGGTCATGCCCTGCTTCAGCCACTGCTTGTAGGGCGCGCGGCCGCGGTTGATGCGGTCGATCGCCTCGTTGTCGAGCAGGGTGCCGCTGTCCAGGTCGATGGCGATCATCTCGCCGGGGCCGAGCTTGCCCTTGGCGACCACGCGTCCGGGCGCGACATCCCGGACGCCGGCCTCGGACGCGATCACGAAGATGCCGTCGTCCGACAGTGTCCAGCGCGCCGGGCGCAGGCCGTTGCGGTCCACCGCGCAGGCGGCGTAGTGGCCGTCGCACATCACCACGCCCGCGGGGCCGTCCCAGGGCTCGGAGTTGATCGCGTAGTACTCGTAGAAGGCGGCGAGGTCGGCGTCCTTGTACTCCAGCGACTGCGTCGCCGGCGGCATCAGGATGCGCATCGCCTGCAGCAGGTCCATGCCGCCGAGCAGCAGCCACTCGAGCATGTTGTCCAGGGTCCGCGAGTCCGAGCCGGACATCGACACCACCTCGTCGAAGCCTTCGAGGTCGAGCAGCGGCGAGCGCCACACGCCGCGCCGCGCGCGGGCCCAGCGCCGGTTGCCTTCGATGCTGTTGATCTCGCCGTTGTGTGCCAGGCGCCGGAACGGATGCGCAAGCGGCCAGCGCGGCAGGGTGTTGGTGGAGAAGCGCTGGTGGAACACCACCGCGCGCGGCGCCAGGTCGGCACGCCGCAGGTCCGGGTACAGCTGCGACAGGCGCGGCGGCAGCACCATGCCCTTGTAGCCGAGCAGCCGCGGGGACAGGCCGACGACGTGGAAGTCGGTGACGTCGCGCAGGGCCTGCTCGGCGTGCAGGCGGGCGAGGTAGAGGGTGCGTTCGAAGGCGTCGACCGCAGCGCTGCCGGTGCCGGTGTCGATGCCGGCCGCGTCGTCGGCGGGGGCCTTCGTGTGCGGTCCGTCCGGGGATGACGTCGCGGGCGCGGCGAACAGCTGCTCCACGCGCGGCATCGAGGACTTCGCGAGCGGGCCACAGGCCCCGGCATCCACCGGCACCTGCCGCCAGCCCGCCGGCACGCAGCCTGCGTCGCGCAGGCAGGCCTCCAGGGTGTCGCGGCAGCGCGCGGCCACGGTGTCTTCGTGCGGCAGGAACACCAGCCCGGCGGCGCAGGGCGCATCGACGTCGAGCGCGATCCCGGCCTCGGCGGCCAGCACGCGCACGAAACCTTCGACGCCGCACAGCAGCAGGCCACAGCCGTCACCGGATTCGCCGTCGGCGGCGATGCCGCCGCGGTGGCCCATGCGCGCCAGCGCCTCCAGTGCATCGTCCACCAGGCTGCGGTCGCCCGCTCCGCGCACCCGCGCGATCAGGCCGAAGCCGCAGCTGTCGTGTTCGCTTCCGGGGTCGTAAAGGCCCCGGTCCGGAGGGGTCCGCATCGTCGTTGCCGATCTCGTCGTCGCACGAAGCCGAGCTCCGAATAGATCACAATTTGTGCAGTGCGACAATCGCGCCGGAGTCGCGCCCGGGCGCGCTCAGTCGCGCAGGCCGGCGCCAGTGCGGGCGTCGCGGATGGGGGTGGGGCGCTCCAGGCCGCCGGTTTCGCCGGGAAGAATGGCGTCCATCGCCGAGCGCAGCCCGGGGTCGAGCTCGGCTTCGCCACGCGCGGGTGGTTCGCCGGCGGTGTTGGCGCTGGTCGAGACCAGGGGGCCGCCGAAGCCGCGGCACAGTGCCGCGAGCTGTGGGTGCGCGGTGACCCGCACCGCGACGCCATCGTGGTCGCCGGTGATCCAGCGCGGCACGCGCGCGGTGGCGGGAAGCACCCAGGTAGTGGCGCCGGGCCAGGACGCGAGCACGGCGTCGCGGCGATCAGGCGGCAGCGCGGCCCAGTCGACCAGGCCATCGAGCTGGCCGGTGCCGGCGGCGACCAGCAGCAGGCCCTTCGCGACCTCGCGCTGCTTGATCGCCAGCAGCCGCATGACCGCGGCCTGGTCGAAGGGGTCGCAGCCCAGGCCCCAGACCGCCTCGGTGGGGCAGGCGATGACGCCGCCGCGGCGGAGCGCGTCGATCACCTGCTGCATCGGAGCGGAATCGATCAATCCGGACACGTTGCAACCGCAGTGCTTCCGTGGGCGTGCCGGGCTGCCAGGCGGACGCTAGAAGGGCGCATCGTCGTCCGCGGCTGCGGACTTCTTCACGGGCGCCTTCTTCGCGACCTTTTTCGCAGCCTTCTTGGCGGTTTTCTTCGTGGC
>Ga0079224_100004441_pt1 | contig 18143 bp, 9 predicted proteins | sample Stecom2015_FD_80414 | JGI IMG/M metagenome (GOLD analysis project Ga0079224, IMG submission 80414) | Agricultural soil microbial communities from Utah to study Nitrogen management - Steer compost 2015 | ecosystem: Environmental > Terrestrial > Soil > Agricultural land | place: USA: Utah...
CGTTTTATAGCCAGATTGGGGGCACGGGCTGCCACATATCGCCGCAGTCCTCCCTGATTGGCTTAGGGGGACCTGCGGATGGAACTGCCACACCCAGTTTCGTTGGTGATCAGAAGCGCGCTTGTGCGTGAAGGTCTGCGGCGCATATTGATCGACTACGGCTTTAGGGTTGAGCAATCGGTCGCAAAACCCGAGTCTCTAAACATCGAAGCGCTACAGGATGTCCAAATTTTAATCAGCGATTATGCGGGCCTTTCGTCAGGCCCTCTCAGTGCTCTCATGAATCCTGTCCCTATCAGTTGCAACGTTCGTGTGGTTGTTCTTGTCGACACCTTCGACGTTCACGGGATGCGAAAGTTATTCGAGGATGGTGTGTACGCGTGTGTGATGCACGACGTTCATCCCGAATCTTTCCTCTCGGTCGTCCATCTGGTCTCCTTGGGAGAGAAGGTCGCACCAACAGAGTTTATCAACACGATCCAGCATTCACCTTTAGCGTATGAGAAGCCAGCCACTCTCAGCTCTTACCAATTGAGTGCTCGAGAAATGGACGTTCTTGATAGACTAGCGATGGGGATGTCTAACAAGCGCATTTCCCGAGATCTCAGTTTGAGTGAAGCGACAGTCAAACTCACCGTTAAGAGTATATTCCGCAAGCTGGGAGTGAAGAATCGTACCCAGGCAGCCATTCTTGCCCGCGATATATGTGGGGCGCCTCTTGGCAATGCCCCTGGCCATCGTGAGGAAGCTACCTGAAACCGCCGGTGCGATTCGACCTTTCTCCGTCACCTTGACGGCGGCGGCCTGACAATCTCGTGATCGCTTACCCATTCGAGATAACGCGCTCTAGGATTGGTAATCTTCTCATTAGGGAATTGCTCAGCCGGATATCGGTTACCCAGAATCCCACAAGACTCTCTCTTGCTTAATGGTCATAATGACCCGTCTTCTCGAGAGGGAGATGACGCAGCAAAGGATGGTACAATGCAACGGGGCGATTTTTCACCGATCCATCTTACCAACCGCGAAACGGAGGTGCTTTATCTTGTTTCCTGCGGCCTGTCCGCGAAAGAGGCTGCGATAGAGCTCGACATTTCACCGTGTACTGTCGAGCGGCACGTCGAGAACGTTCGACTAAAGACTCGCACGCGCAATCGGGTTCACATGATTGCACATGTCATCCGTGAGGGTCTCCTCGCCGAGAAAGAGCCCTCAGCCTACGCAGCTTGATTTTTCAATACGTTAACTTAGTGCCGACTGCCCATGCCGCTACATAGGCATAATCAATAAGGGTCGTATCGGTGCGGAGGTGGCAAGAGCCAATCCGCACCGCTGTCAAACCACTTCCGACCCCACTCTCTAATTCTGACAGCCTGATCTGGCCCAAGCCCAAGCCTGTCGCCTTCACGCAAGCTTCCTTCCTGGTCCATGCCTCAAGGAACGCATGCTCAAACAAGCGACTCGCTGGGTCGTGTCGTTGGAGCTTCAACTGCTCAGAGGGTGTAAACAGCTCCGAGACGATGTCTTTCGCCCCTTCAATCGATCGAAGAGACTCAAGGTCGACGCCTAGAAGCACATCCCACGCGACACCGATCAAGGCGCGGTCTCCGCTGTAGCTCAAGCTGAACTGTGCCCGTGAGACTTCGCGTAATCGCGGCTTCCCGAACGGGCCAAGCTCAAAGGTCTGCCGCAGCACGGGCACACCGAAAGCCTGTTCTAACACGAGCCGGAGTGCACAGTGCGCTGTCAGAAACCGGTTCCGAAGATCTTCGCCCCGAAACTCCTCCGCCCGAGCACGCTCTGATGCAGACAGGACCGCTTCACAGCCAGGCGCAGGAGGAGCGCCGGCGTCGACGAGCCAAAGGGAACCAGGCAAACTTTCGGCTCGCCAACGCCGCGCCATGATTCCCAAGCCTAGTTCCGTCCACGCAGAATCAGGCGCTGCCGCCATGCTATCGCTCGCCTAATCGTCGGGGAAGGAGAGCTGAGTTCCGGACGAAATCGCCGAAAAGACGAGGCGGATCTAGATGCTGGTCGCCTTTGAATGTCTTTTTCACACGAGCGATGCAGTGGCCGCATATCCATGCTAGATCCGCAAGTACCCCGTAGGCTCGCCCATGGTTTTTCAAGAAGTAGTACTGCCGCGACCTAAACCAGTAGCCCGGCAATCGCTTCAGTGCGATTTGATGCCCGGTTACGCCGGTGCTCTGTCCCGCAATATGCATCACGACGGAGTCGGGAACATACCAGCATTCCCACCCCGCCCGCTGCGCTTGCAGGCAAAAGTCTGTTTCCTCATAGTAGAGGAAATAAGTTTCATCGAACCGGAGACCATCGTCGAGGAGCTCCCGGCGGATCAGGAAGCTTGCGCCGGAAACCCAATCAACCTTGGTCGGCGTTGACCCCATGGCACGCAGAATGGACCACCTATTCAAAAAGTTAGAAAAAATGCCAAGGCGGGCGCCTCGTTCAAGTTCGCCAAGAATTGTGGGGAAGCGGAACGCATAGGACCAAGGTTTCCCATCCCGTTCTAGCAGCGCGCTACCGGCGACACCGGCAACTTGATGCGTTGCCATGAAACATACTAAAGCCGCGCCGGCCCCTGGTCGAACTTCGGTGTCAGGGTTCAGGAGCCAGTAGTATTCAGCTGGGTCGTCCTGAGCGAGGGCCCAGCAAATGCCGATATTGTTCCCGGCTCCGTAGCCTCCGTTCACCTCCGAGGCGATTAGCGTAACCCAGTTCCAGCTACGCTGATGGATGACGCTTGCGATCTGTTCACGCGAGCCATCACCCGACGCGTTGTCAACTACGATAGCGCGCAACCTGGGCAGTTTGAGGCGCTCGCGTTCGAGACTTTCTAGGCAAGAGATTACTAGAGTTGGTGTCCGGAAGTTTACGACAATCACATCAACCGACGGTAACGCTGCGATGTCGCTCGTCATTCCGCTGCCACTGCAGCGACCGTAGTCACTGCCTCCCTTTGAGTGAATGCCTCTGTCGAGAGTTCATCGGCCATCACGCTATCAATTGCATCCTGGAACCGGGCCGCCAACGTCCCAACATGTGGTTCTTGAAGCGCACTTCCGTGACCACCCGGCACGGGAACGACCGAGAGCTCTCGCTCCATCCTTTTTCCCCAGCCCAAGGCGTAATCGCTGAAGATCTCCTGATAAGGGATATCCTCAATTTCGCCGCTGCCTTGGGTCGCCTTAAAAAGCGTCACCTCTCCGGCTGAGAACAGCCCTTTTGGGCGATGAGCGCGGTGCGCAACTTCATATAGCTGGAGGAAACCAATAGAGGGAATGTCCCTGCCGGGAACTGGTGTTTCCGCTGATGCATGCGAGCCCTCCATCCTCTGTACGGCCTTTCGGTCGCGCACTCTCCTAATTCGTGTCTCGATCTCCCAAGCGACTGCATTGCTCAGCCGCCTCGCAAGCGCCGGGACAAGAGCGAGGTCAGCGCCCTCACGCATCAGCGATGCTAGACGCTTCAGCCTTTGGCGCGTGATGTAGAATGGGCGTTTGGCAGCCCCCACGTCGGCGGCGTCCACAATGCCAACGAAAGCGACCCGCTCGTCCATGACTTGAAGTTGCTGAGCCATCTCGAATGCAATAACGCCGCCCGCGCAAAGGCCCGCTAGAAGATACGGCCCGCTTGGCTGCACCGAGCGGATACGCTCGATGTAGTTGGCGGCCATTTCGCTGATCCGCGTGTGAGCAAAGCTCCCATCTGCGGTACGTAGCGGCTCGACACCGTAAACCGGCCGTTCTGGGTCAAGACGCAGGGCGAGGCCTCGGTAGAGGAGAGTTTCACCCAATCCATCATGGATGAAGAAGATTGGCGTTAACGTGCCACCAGCACGAATTGTGACAACTGCCCGATGCGCCTCCGGGTTAACCACTGCGCTGGTACCATCCTCAGACGCTTCGTTAGGCTCAATCAATTGAGCCAACTGCTTGATGGTGGGAGACTCAAGCAGCGCTCCGAGAGGTAGAACCTTGCCTGTTCGCTTCCGCAGTCGATTTGTGAATTGAACCGCCAGCAGCGAGTGGCCACCTAAGTCGAAAAAGCTTTCATTGCGCCCCACCGGGGTGACACCCAAAAGCCCCTCCCAAAGTTCCGCGATAGTGTGTTCCATAGGGGTCGCGGGCAGCTCAACCGTGGCGCCATCCTCGGCCTCGATGGCGGTGCGTCGAACGTTTGATGGCGGCTTGCGCATTTTTTGAAGTAAAGGGCGAAGATCGAATGGTGACGCTATCACATGGGAGCAGGCTGGCGCACTCAGAATATGTTCAAGCACTTCAAGACCTTGCTCAGGCAAAATGCCTTCGAGCCGTTCGTTCGAACCCGAGCTCAATGATTTCGGAGGCAATGCTCCGTTGGCGGCTCTCTCTAGCTGAAACCCACCACCGACACGCATCAAGGTGAAGCCGTCGATTGAAGCGAGCACTTGTCCCGCCTCATCGGCAATTATGATGTCAAAAGTGGCAGTGGAAGCACTCGGCTTTTCGGCCGCCCGGTAGCGGATGTGGCTCACCATGCGCATCTGAAGCGGCGCATGCATAGTGATCCGGCGATACGAGAAAGGTGCGAAAAAATCGCTTTCGGCATCGTATCCGGGAATGAGCGGTTGAGCTCCTGCAGTTGCCAAATCAAGCAACGCTGGGTGCAGCGCAAGGGACTCAAGATCCATCTTGAACCGTTCTGGGAGCGCCAGATAGATGAGGGCTTCTCCCTCACCCATTGCCGTGTGGCGAACATTTTTCCAACGGGGACCGAAGCTCAGCGCGTGACTCTTGCCGATCGGACCTGGCTCGACGTCAGAACAGCGCGCCTCAATGCTTTCAAGGTCAATCAGCGGAGATACTTTCTCAGCGTGTCCGGAGCGCACGGTCCCGCTTGCGTGTTCAGTCCAGTCGCCCTGTGTTCCAGCTGGACGGCCAAGAACCAGGAAACGCCAGTCATGACCTGCCCTTCGTTGGAGCTGAACACGCAGTTCACGCTGTTCCCCATCCACCACGACGAACGGGGAAATGAAGAGAACGTCGGAAAGCGCGCACAGCCCGGGTTCGATCATGTCGTGGGTGGCACGAACCAGCTCCAGGTACCCAGTCCCGGGGATCACGGCGCCGATACCCGAAATGCGATGTTCGCCCAGCAGCCAGTGCGTGTCTGGTGAAAGCAGGGCTGAGGCCACAACGAGATCGGGCCCCACAACGTGGAACCAATCCAGGAATGGGTGATCGACAGCTTCACCGAGCCCCACATCGGGAACAGACCCGGAGGTGGAACTCGCTTCACCAAGCGCCGCTGCCATGCCCACCTCGCTCCACTGACTCCACCCGATTGACCGAACGCGGGTGTAGGGGTCGTCTCGGCGGCTCTCTGCATAGGCATCCAGGAAGGCGTTGGCGGCAGCATAGTCGGCCTGCCCTGGGAGGCCTGCGAACGCACTGATGGAAGAAAAAAGCAGTAGGAATTCTGGTCTTTCGTTTCGGAGCGCAGTGGCAAGCGCAAGCGTTCCCGCCACTTTTGGTCGGAGAACCTGTTCCATTTCTGACCGCGTGCGAGTCTCGATCAGCCCGTCATTCAGAGTTCCCGCCGTGTGGAAGACTCCAGTAACAGGTCCTAGGTTTGTACGTATCTGACGGATGGCGCGGCGCATTGCCCGTACATCTGCAACGTCAGCGGCAATCACCTCGATTTTCGCACCCGTGGCCTCGATTGCCAGCATCTTCCGGATGCGCTCGACCGTAGACTTGCGACCTCCGCCGGTCAGAATCTCCGACCACTCCTCGCGTGGCGGAAGCGGTGAGCGGTTGATTAGCGCGACATTGGCGCCGCGCTCAGCAAGATAGTGAGCAATGGTGAGCCCAAGACCACCAAGACCACCCGTGATCAAATAGGTTGCGCCAGCACGAATACTGGACCGGTCAGCAGTACTGGAGACGTCCCACCTCTTCGGCTGGTGGTCCAGGGCCCACCTAGTCCCATCGCGGAAGCACACCGGGGCATCGGACTCGTCGGCTGAAAGCTCCGCGATCACTTCTCCCGCGATCTCGCGGAATGATCGCTCCGTGGTTGTGGGAGGAAGCGTCAGGTCGATGCCGCGTAAGTGGAGGCTGGGATACTCGGCCTCTATTACTGGTAGGGCCGCTACCGCTGCGGCCTTGGCAGGCATGGGCGCACCTTCGCCGCAGACTCTGTGTGCTCGAGTGGTGACAAAGGCTACATTGACTCGTCCCTCACCCACTTGACGGGCGAGTTGCGGAGCCAGCGCCATCAAGCTGAAGAACCCAGAGTTTAGGCACGTGTGAATGTCTGGATGCGCTCGGTGGCTGTCCACTCCCCAGCAATGATAGACCTCGGTCGGCAGCGGACCCACCGCACTCAGCCGATCAAAGAGCTGCGCGTAATGGGCAACGTGTGTCGGATCTATCGAGAATGTATTGTCACTTTCCTGACGGAACCGCCTTCCCGGCTTGACGAAGATAACATCCCTTCCCGAGGCTCTCAGTTCGCTAGCGATAGCGGAGGAAAGGCCGGCCTGATCTTCGAATACCAGCGCGGTGCCATGACGTGCAGTAACCTGGCGCCGTCCTTCACGAGTCCAAACCGGCTCGAAATACCAGTCGCAGACATCGTCGTGCCGGTCTAACGAGTCGTCCTCCACTTCAGCGAGAAGTGCATTGCCCGGTTCAATCCAATGACGCTCGCGCTCAAATTGGTACGTGGGAAGTGGAAGCCGCGAACGACGCTCCGCCCGCCAATATTCATTCCAGTCAACGGATACGCCAAGCTTCCAGAGCTCACCAAGACTGCTCAAAAAGAAGCGATGATCAGAATCGGGTTGATCAGGATGCGGCAAAGAGCTCAGCACTGGCTGATTTCGCGGACGCTCCGGATGCTGGCGTACTAGGCTCGCCATCGCTCGACCGGGCCCGACTTCGAGCAATACCCGCTCGGGATCGTCGAGCAGTCGCTGCAGTCCGTCCGTAAAGCGGACCGTTTGACGGAGGTGCCGCACCCAATAGTCGACGCTGGTTGCTTGTGAGTCAGAAACCCAGTCCCCTGTAAGGTTCGAGGCGAACGGGACACTGGGCGGCCTCAGCACGATCCCCTCCAAGATCTCACGAAACCGCGGCAAGATTGGATCCAACATGGGCGAGTGCGCAGCAACGGATATACGCACTATCTGCGCCTCCACCTCCTGCTCAGCGAGGTTGTCGCGAAGTCTTAGGATAGCCTCCGAAGGGCCCGATACTACGCACAAACGCGGCGAGTTGATCGCAGCAATCGCAAGTTCTGGCGGAAGCAGTGGTGCAAGATCGGCCTCTGCCATCGGCACGCTCAACATACCGCCGCGCTCGACATCTTCGAACAGCCGGCCGCGAGCACTAACAATCCGCAGGCCTGCTTCGAGATCAATAACGCCCGCGATATGCGCGGCGGCATACTCCCCTGAACTATGGCCAATCATGCCAGTTGGCTGGATGCCCAGTGACATCCAAAAGCGCGCTAACGCCACCTGGATCACGAACAGAGCGGGTAACGCAATCGAGGGTCTTTCTAGCTCCACCTGTGCCCGTGATCGGTCTTCTGTACGCGGGAACAGCCATCGGCGGATGTCAGGCAATCCGAGCCGATCAACGGCTGCGAGACCATCGTCAACTAGGCTCCTGAAACCGCTCTCCGCTTCATAAAGGTCACGCGCCATGTCGACGTGCTGCGAACCTGCACCGCAAAAGAGGAAAGCGACGGGACGGTCGGGAATGCAGGGCGGCGACGAGTCAATGCGGTCAGCTTCCTCAAGGAGGGTCTGGAGAGCTTCTGCCGTATCGCCCGCGACGGCAAAGCAACGCTGGGCCAGGTGCTGACGCCCGACGGACAAGGTATATGCTGCGTCGGCGAGATTGATGGCGGGGTTTGCGGCAAGGTGATCAGCATGAGCGGCAACGTTGGCCCTCAACGCAGAGCCCGATTTAGCGGAGACCACTAAAAGCTGCGTGGGCCGACTTGGCCCACTCCCGAGGCGGGGTGGTGCTTCTTCCAGCACGACGTGAGCGTTCGTCCCACCAACCCCGAGCGAACTGACACCCGCTCGTAACGGAGAGCCGCCGGACGTCCACTCAGAGTGAGTGTTCTGAACAACAAATGGACTCTCGTCGAATGCACAGTCTGGGTTTGGAGAGGTGAAGTTTATTGACCGTGGTAGTTCCCGATGATGAAGCGATAACGCGACCTTGATGAACCCCGCAGCGCCGGCGGCCGTGTCGGTATGACCGATGTTCCCCTTCACAGATCCTATTGCGCAACGGCGTTGGCCGTGAGCGGCTCCACTGAACGCCTGCGTCAGAGCGGCGAGTTCGATTGGGTCTCCAACGGGGGTACCGGTGCCGTGCGCTTCCACATAACTGACTGTAGAGGGATCGATCTCACCGATCGCCAGCGCCTCGGCGATGACCTTGGCTTGGCCGTCAACGCTGGGAGCAAGATAGCCCACCTTACCTGCGCCGTCGTTGTTGATCGCTGACCCCCGTACAACGGCATAGACGTGGTCCCCCGACTCCAAAGCATCTTGAAGGCGGCGGAGCACGACGACGGCAACACCGCTGCCAAAGACGGTCCCTTTCGAGTTGACGTCGAACGGCCTGCAGTGGCCATCCGGTGAGAGTATCTCCCCCTCTTCAAAGAAGTACCCGTGGCGGTGGGGCAACTCGATTGATGCACCACCCGCTATCGCCATGTCGCATTCGCCGCTGAGCAAGCTCTGCGCTGCCATATGGATCGACACGAGCGACGTCGAACAGGCTGTCTGAACGTTGATACTGGGTCCGGTCAGGTCGAGGAGGTATGAGACACGGGTTGTCAGGAAATCTTTGTCGTTGCTTGTATGGCGCAAGAGGAACAGACCGACGTCCCGCACCAGGCGTGGGTTCGTAAGCAAGTTTCGCGGCATGTAGGCGTTGTGGCCGGAACCAGCGAAGACGCCGATTGCGCCGGGGAATTGACGCGGCACATGTCCGGCGTTTTCAAGCGCCTCCCAACAACATTCTAGGAAGTGCCGGTGTTGCGGGTCCATAATAGCCGCGTCGCGCGGAGAGAGGCCGAAGAGCCCGGCGTCGAAGCACTCCATATCTTCGAGAGGGGCGCAGCGACGAACGTAATGCGGTTTGCGTAACGTCGCAGGAGTAACTCCAGCGCTGAGCAGCTCCTCTTCAGAGCAAGTTTCGATGCCCTCGCGTCCGTCACGTAGCAATTGCCAGTAAGCTTCCAAGCTTCGCGCTCCAGCAACGCGACACGACATGCCCACAATTGCGACGGCGCCTTCGGGGGTACCATCATCAGAAGGCAGCTCCGGCTCAGCGATCGTTCTCAGCATTGCTCTAGCTCTCCGCCGTGGCTCGGATCATGCCAGCACTTCGCCTACGCAGCGCAACGCGTCGATTTCGAGCGCGTTCAAGACTGTTCGCGTCGACGCCAAATCCGCCTGTTCCGCTGGCCATACGTGCGCTGAGGGACTCGATAGTCGGGAAGCGGAAAATGTCGGTCAGCGACACAGGCTCCCGAGACAGCGCCGAAAGCTTGCGATGCAGCTGGACCGCAAGCAATGAGTGTCCACCGAGATCGAAGAAATTGTCCCGCAGGCCTATACGCTCACGCTTGAGCAGATCGCGCCACATGTCGCGGATTTGGCTCTGAAGCGGGTTCTCAGTGGCGCTTTCGCGCTCCCTTAGTTCGTCCAGCGGTTCTGAGATTGGCTCCGGTAGCGCATTTCGATCGATTTTCCCGTTGGGTGTACGCGGTAGCCGATCCAGAGCGACGATATTTGCCGGTACCATGAAATCCGGCAGGCTTTCGCGCAGACTAGCACGTAAGGCGTCTGGCTCACCCACCGCACGATCGCCGACCCAGTATGCGATCAAGCGGGTGATCCCATCAGTCTCTCGTGCAACCACCACTGCTTCCCGCACATACGGGAGGCGCAGGAGTGCACCTTCTATTTCTCCAAGCTCCACGCGGTAGCCGCGGATCTTTATCTGGTGATCAATTCGACCGAGGAAGTTTAGACAACCATCAGCTCCCCGACTCACCAGGTCTCCAGTGCGGTAGGCACGACCCCCGGCGCAGGCGAACGGGTCCAGCACAAAACGCTCCGCAGTCAGCTCACGCCGGCGGTGATAGCCCCGCACGACACCCGCGCCCCCGATCACCAGTTCGCCAGGGGTGCCTGCACGCACGAGCTCCATTCGGCTGTCCACGACGTAAATCTGCTGATTAGCGAGGGGAGTTCCTAGCGGAGGAGGCCGTTGATCGCTCTCGGAGAGACTGTGGGCTGTGGACCAAATCGTAGTCTCCGTCGGTCCGTACATGTTCATTACCGAGCCACCGACGAAGTTTTTCAAATCCTGAGCCAGCGTTTCCGGAAAGGCTTCGCCTCCCACCAACATCCTCTGGAGGCGCGATAATGCAGGCCGCGCCTCACGATCATCTGCAAGCATTCGTGCCAGGGAGGGCGTGCATTGAAGGTGAGTGACGCCGTGCCGCCGGATAAGCTCACCCAAGCTAACCTCATCCGCACCGTCGGGTGCGACGGCACAGAGCTGCCGCAGCCGGTCGAGATGAGGCAGCTGATCAAGCACGGCCTGAGTTTGGGCGCCGAAATCGATGAGACAGCCGATTTCGTCCACCCCAATGGCACGAAGGCGTTCGACCAACGCCAGGCACTTCTCGGGCGTGCCAAGCAGACCGCTCGTCTCAAAGTACCGATCAAACGCGTGCTCGAGGAGGGCCTCACTTTCTTCCTCGCTGAGGCCATCGAGATCGACTTGGTCCTCGGGAGTGCTGCCACCTGGGCGGCGGAAGGCCGGAAACGACCAAGCATACTGCTTCAGCAAGTTGGTGGCAGTCCGCAAGTAGTTGAGGAGCGGCTTACGAACGACCGCTCTCACCTCGTCGGCGTCTTCCCCGACAAAGGTATGAAGCATCAGCGTAACCCGGCCCTCACCCGAGTGTCCTGCTTCACGCCGAGCAGCGCGATAAGCAGCTACTTTTTCTGCCACCTCCTCGACGCTCTGTCCCAGCAAGTGGGTGAGAACGTTGGCTCCCATTTGGCCAGCCGCAGCGAATGTGTCCGGATTTCCTGCCGAGGTAATCCAAAACGGCAACTCGGGTTGAATCGGTCGAGGATAGATTCCAACTTCTACCGGCTTGCCCAGTGGCCCTTGGAAACTTCTCTTTTCACCCCGCCACAGTGCCCGAACGTCCTCGATCGTGCTTATCAAAGCTCCGTTCTTGTCTGCGAAATTCTCCGGTCGAAGTAGGAAATCGTCTGGTTGCCAGCCGGAGGCAAAAGCAATCCCCGCTCGGCCACCGGAAAGGTTATCGACCAGCGACCATTCCTCAGCAATGCGCGCCGGATGATGGAGTGGTGCGACAACGCTCCCGCCGCGCAGCTTTACGCGCGACGTCGACACCGCCAACGCCGCTGAGATTACGGAAGGGTTGGGGTATAGCCCGCCAAAGGCGTGGAAGTGCCGCTCAGGCGTCCAAACCGCTTCGAAGCCATGCTGATCAGCGAACCTTGCTCCCTCCAGAAGCAGACGGTACTGTTCATCATTACTTGCGCTATTCGCGCTCGCGAAGTAAAAAAGACTGAAATCAACCGGCCGCATCGAAGACTGAGGTCGAACATCACCGCGTACCTCGCGCTCGGTGGCCACGACCACATGATAGCCGCGGGTTAGCGGCCAGCACAGCTCCAGGACCGAAATGTCGAAACTGAGGCTGGTAACGGCGAGCCACACACCATTTGGCTCTAATCGCGCGTCCATACCCGCGAAGAAGTTAAGCACGTTACGGTGCTCAACCATCACACCCTTGGGCAAACCCGTAGAGCCGGAGGTGTAGATCATGTAGGCGAGGTTTTCGGGACGCGCTCCCCCGTCGAACGGCGTAGGTTCTTGCGCGGTAATCGCAGGGTTCTCCGCGTCGATCTCCATGATCGCGGCCCGAGCAGCTGGCAGTTCATTAGCGATCGCTCGTTCGGTGATGATCAACCGCAAACCGGAATCGGCGATCATGTGCGCGAGCCGAGCTGCAGGGTAAGCGGGGTCAAGCGGAACATAAGCTCCTCCCGCCTTGTGTATAGCGAGCAGGGCCACGACGAGGTCGACCGAGCGTTGCAGGTGGAGACCCACCAGTACCTCCGGCCCGACCCCGCGAGCGACGAGGTGGCGCGCCAACTGGTTTGAGCGCGCATCAAGTTCCCCGTAGCTGAGGGATACTCCACGCGAACTCACCGCTATCCGTTCCGGATGGCGTTGTGCTTGCTTTGTGATAAGCCGGTGAACAGCACCGGACTCTGACACTGGTAGCGAGGGGCCTTCGCTGACCCGACGTAGTTCATCCAATTCTAGCTTAGATAGCATCGAGAGGCGCGCAATGGGTGTTTGGGGCGACGCCTCGATCGATGCCAACATTTCACGGAAACCCGCGCGCAGCGCTTCACAATCGTCAGCCGTCAAATAGCGAGAGTTGAACGACCAGCGCAGATGGCTGCCATCGGAGGTGATCGCTATGCCAAGGGCGGCTTCCTGACCAAATTCGGCCTGATCCAGTCGGTCAACCACTTGGAGCGAAATGGGGTGTTTGAGCCTCGTTCCATTCAACTCCGGAAAGCGCGACGGCAGATCAGCCGCGATCCCGACACGCCGATGCATCTCGCGGATTTGGCTTGAGATCGCTTCTGCGAGCACCTCAATCGGAGAGCTCCAGTCGACCTTCGCTCTAAGGGGCAGTTGGTTCGCGAACCACAGGCTCGCTCCTTCGAACCGGAGCTGAAATACCGGGTCGGAGTAGCCGATGTCGATATCAGAACGATCCGCCGTCCGCGCCAAGTACGCAACGAGAGCAGCACGTAGCCGGTCTGCTGTCATGGCGACGCCAAGGTTGTCATCAACGGCTTTTCGCGCCTCTAGCAGCGACGCTGACGCCGTACGGAAATGCGGCAATTGAAGCGGGTCGTGTTCGGAAAGGTGTGAGACCCACCAGTCTTCGTACGATGCTACCGCTTCATCGAGCACCGTGATGACACCGGCACGTTCGGCTCCGAGTGTCGGTAACCTTTCGCCGACCTTCGAGCTCAAGCTGACGGCAGACATGCTATCGATGGACAGAAGACGCCCAATCCGGATGTCATCAGTCGCGGTAGCGATCACAGGTTCGAGCCCACTTTGAACCACAGTGCCAGGCTCCAGACCAGATCGCGCACCTGTGGCGACAACGTCCTCCACCAACAGAAGATGGTCGCCAGCGAAGATCTTTGGGCGACCGACCGGATTTCGGTGTTGGCCAAACTGAAGAGCGCTAGCGGTTCGTGTGATTACTTCAGCGGATTGAGCCCAATCGATCGTTGCTGCGGCCGGCAGCCGGTCACTGCGCGAGCACCAGCGCCTGGATGTCTCCGGCTGTGGAACCGCCTGCTCAGCCCCGGCGCACAGCAGAGGAACGAGATCCGAGAAGGTGCGCAAGCCTGCATCGAAGCACTTGGTGTTCAGGGAGAGAGCGCTCTCTCCAGGATCGATACTTACGACCTCACTTGCTAGGATCTCGCCCCGATCGAGAGCGGCAGTCATCCGATGCCACGTCACGCCATGTTGGGGTTCACCTGCCAGCAGTGCCCAGACTGGCGTGTTCAAGCCTGCGTACTCGGTTATCGGGCCGTCATGAAAGTTGATCGCGCCTCGGGAGGGAAGTTCGATCAGCCACTGAGGCAGCACGGACAGGTTGGTGATACTGAACAGATAATCCAGCGGACCGAGATCAATCTCAGCTAACGCCTCATGGCATCTCAGATGCTGTATGCCTTCGCCCACGGCCCACTCTTTGGCGGGCCCGCGGTCAGCAACAACTGCGATGATTTCATGCCCATGAGAACGCAGAATCCCGGCGCATTCGATCAACAGTGTCTCTGTGCCTATCAGTACAGAGCGAAATCGGGCTTTCGGACCGCTTACCGAGTCAATCTGGGCAGGGCTGAAGCGTTCGATATGGCCGGGCGTTGAGCTAGCATGCATATGCCTGTCCCTCCGGAAGCCCTTCTAAGTGGGGTTCCGAAACTAGGCTATTTCTACAACCCTGTAGGGGAAATTCAGGGGGCGAATAAGCCTGAGTAAGCTACTTATATTCAATGAGCTTTCGGCGTTTACGCCAATAATCTATTTGTCCCTGGCAATGGGGGAGTTTCCCAAGCGTGATGAAGCTGGCTTGAAGGGGACCACCGCGCCAGCAAACTCGAAGCCATAATGCAGGCAAGAGCGGCCACGAAATCGGCAATGCCCAGAATAGATTACTAATTACCTCACGCCACATACGGGGATTCTTTTTGCCGCGACGCCAAAGCGCTTCGGCAGTAGCGTAGCCACTACGCCTATTGCGCTGCCACCATTGCGTAAAGCGCGTCATAGCTGCGTCGTGGAGTGTCATTTCGCAATCGATGCGCCGGATGCGCCATCCTGCTGCGCGTACACGATGGCATAAATCCGGCTCTTCGCCCGCTATGAGTTCCGCTGAGAACCCCTCCCCGTCGCGAAACGCCGCCGTTCGAAATAGCGCATCGCCACCCACCGTCTCGGCGAAACCTACGGGCGTGTCCCATTCCAGATCGCATAGCCGGTTGAAAACACTAGTCTCTGGATTTCGTTCGCGCCGCCGCCCACAAACTGCTCCGATAGTCGGGTCCATTTCCAGCACAGCGCGCGCTCTTGAGACCCAGCCTGCGACCAATTCGCAGTCCCCGTCTACGAAATGCAGGTAGGGGAGCTGGGGGAACCGTTCATAGAAAAAGTCAGCGCCGGCATTTCTGGCTCGGGCGGCGGTGAACGGAACAGAAGGATCGAGCTCTATAACGCGCAAGCCATAGCTTCGCGCGATGGCGACACTACCATCAACTGACCCAGAATCGACGTAAACCGCCATCAGGCCCTCGCCGAGCACACTCTCAATGCAAGCCCGCAGGCGCTCACCTTCATTACGGCCGATTATAACGGCCCCAATCTTCCCCGAGCCGCGTCGGATTGGCGTCACTGCTGCGCTAACACGGGTCACGGCTCTCGCCCCGTGCGGACCCAATTGCGTTCGCGACGGGTCACAAACTGAAGGGCGATCGGAACCTTCCAGAAGATATAGCGGATGGCCTCCGGCAGCATCGCAACTGGCACGAACGAACGACCGTAGCGTAGCCACGCAACGAGTATCCCTGCGCCCAATAGCAGCAAACATGCCACCAGGGTCATCAGTGGCGTAGTGGAGCCGCCAAGCAGCAATGCAAGCAGAGCGACGCTGACGGTTACAGCAATGAGAAGCGCTGTAGGAGGCACGAGTTGATCCAGGGCGAGCACTAGAAGTCTCGGCCTTCCCAACACTCCAGCGCAGATGAGCCGCGGCGCAAACTGTCTCATCGACAGCAACGCGCCGTGCTCCCAGCGTCTCCGTTGGCCGACCGTCCCCTTCTGAGAGCTTGCCTTGCTGGTGAATAGCGCCGCGTCATCGAACACCACTCGGTTTCCGCTAAGCAGCAAATCCATCCCTAATTCGAGATCTTCAACTAGGGAGCCGGCGTGCCAATCCACCCGCTTGAAGATTGGGTAAGGGAAAGCCATGCCCGAACCTTGGAGCAACACAGCTCCAGCGAGCCGACTCAAGGCCCTCTGGCGAACGAGGTTCTTAAGGAGAAAAGCAAAACAAGAAATACGCACCATCGCGCTTGAACCCGATCCCGGTGTCAGCAGGTACGCTCCTTGTACGACGGCGTTGAGGTTTGCTGCAGTCGTAGCAATCTGGTGAATTGCTCCTGGCTCAGGAGAGCAGTCAGCATCGATGATAATGATAACTACGTTGGGGTCTGACGCGACATGTCGGCTTCCGAACTCAAGAGCGTATCCTTTGCCACGATGGTCACACTCGTTACGAACGACAACTCGTGCGCCGAGCCGTGCAGCCAAGACAGCTGTATCGTCCGAGCAGTTGTCTGCTACGACGATCAGCTCATCACCAGTCCGCAGCTGAGCCAACACGTCACCAACTGCCCTCTCGATCCCGCTCGCCTCATCATGTGCAGGCATCAAAACTGTGACCGGCGGTGGGTGATTAGCTGCAGTGCTGGAAGGAGCGCCGTACGAGCCGAGGAGGCTTTCGATCGCCAAAACCAAAACAGGCACGGATGCTGCGCCGCACATGACCCAATGAAGCGCCGTGACTTCCATCTGACAGCGCCCTCAAACTTTCCGGCGCTGGAGGATCGGCGGTATCCAGTCGGCCTTCAGGTGATGGAGCATCACACTCCAGTCGCGCTTGTCTTTACTTCCTGGACGCGGACGAAAATCAGTCGTGCGTTCATAAGCACGGGCCAAGGCGTTATCGGCTGTATAGTAGTACGTCGCGATCGACCGACGCGAGCGCTCCGGCGGGCAATTCAGCCGGTCCGGATGTCCATGAAAAGTGTCCCTGTCAGTGTTGAACACAACGGCCCGCCCCATCAGCGGAAGGATCGACTTGCGGCAACTTGTCATGCCGCGGTCCCACAGCTCAAGCGCGCCGCGATAGTCCGGATCCCAATCGTCATTTAGATAGACTAGAAGGTTAAGTCTGCGGTTCACCCGCATCACATCATGGCGCGGAAAATCAGCGTGAATTCCTAAGTGCCCGCCCGTTTTGGTCTCATGAAGGCCTGCACCTGCGAAGTAGGGATCGGCAATTAATCCACCAATACCCGTCATCTCGGAAAGAAATGCCAAGAAGGCCATGGAATTGAGTTCAGCAAATAATGCTCGTGTAATCGCGCCTTTGCATTCGTCGGGCTGCACTTGGAACTTCAAACGTTCTTGAGCGCGCGAAAAGCTAGCTCGACTCGTATTATCAGGAAACTCATCCACTACCCGACGCAGCAGTTCCGCATCGATAAAGTCATCAATGACGATATGCGGAAAAGGCTGATTGCTACGATACTCAGCGGCAAGTTCCTTACCTGCTTCGCGGCACTGGTCCAAATTCAAAGCATGGTATCCGCCGAGATCGGCGAAATTGAGCAAGGGCATTGCATCTTCTCTCGCTTACTCTTGGAGCTTCGTCAGAAAGCCCGTCGAGTGTCGCGGAATTAAGCGCCAAAGAGCGAACAGCGGCAAGACGGTAAAACACCCGTGGGGTTTCTCATAATCGACCGGCAGGAGCTTCCGCCGATAAAACGGCCCAACGTCTGTTGGAGACCCATCGCGTGCATATCGGTCTGTGTTCACCGCATTGGCCACCGGCGGGCGCGGCGAACGGTATCGTCACTTACGTGTCAGCGTTGCGCGATCACTTTTTGTCAAAAGGCCATGCGGTATCGGTCATCTCCCAAGGTCACCTTTTCGACTCCAAAGACCACGCTCAACCTCTCGAGCTTCCCGCGTCCCAGACGATGAGGTCTATCTGGGAGCGCCGTCTGTCGCGGCGACTGGACGCTTGGCATGGAGGCCTGCCTGGCCTGGGCCAAAGTGTTGCACGTCAGATTGTCACCGCTCGGCGGATCACCCCTATCGACATTGTCGAGATGGAGGAGAGCTTTGGATGGGCAAGGATGGTTCAGGAGTACGCTCGGGTCCCCGTCGTCACTCGCCTCCATGGACCGCACTTCCTAAAGCCCGCACAACCAAAGGCTTGGCGAGAGCGGCTTACAGACGCTCAACGATCAAATGCGGAAGGCCGTGCCATCAGATCTGCACGAGCATTGACCGCTCCAACGCAGAGCACGATGGATGCCGTCTGCAGCCATTATCGTGTGAGCTCCGCCGTCCGGCGAGCAGTGATACCTAACCCTGTCACCCATGTCCCGGAGAAGGACCGCTGGAGACTGGGAGACTGCGAACCAGAGCATATTCTGATGGTAGGCCGCTTTGACTATTGGAAAGGCGCCGACACCATGCTCGCCGCCTTTGCGCGCTTGTCATCTTGGCGCCCACGTGCTCGCTTGACGCTTGTGGGTCCTGACTTCGGGATAAGAACCGGGGCCGGGCGGATCTTGAACTTTGACGAGTATACAGAAGCAAATCTTCCGGAGACGGTGCGCGAACGGGTGACGTTTACCGGGACGTTGTCGGCAGATC
>Ga0079224_100004442_pt1 | contig 18138 bp, 17 predicted proteins | sample Stecom2015_FD_80414 | JGI IMG/M metagenome (GOLD analysis project Ga0079224, IMG submission 80414) | Agricultural soil microbial communities from Utah to study Nitrogen management - Steer compost 2015 | ecosystem: Environmental > Terrestrial > Soil > Agricultural land | place: USA: Utah...
ACCAGCTCAAAGAGCTGCTGGCCCTGGTGAGCAATGAAGTAGAGTGGAAGCTGATTAAAGCCCGGGATGAAGACGGCCACAGCCTTGCGACCGGCCCGGTACAGCGCCAGATCCAGGCGGAAGCTCTGGGGAGTGAGGTTCAAAGTCTGATGGGGCAGAACCTGAGCGTGTATTTCCAGCGTCGGCGCTAATCGGCGCCACCCAGATCCCGGGACAATCCTCACGCGAGGATGCCCGGGGTCTGCGATTCGCTACAGATATGGAATCAAAGATTCACCGTAAAGATGCAGATCTTCCAGAACCTGCTGCTTTTTGGGCGTCAGCTCAGGATCAGAGGCCAATCTCTGAAGTTCACGGCCAAAAGCCTCCAGCGACCGCCATCCCTTTTTTGGCTGCATCAATCGTTCGGTACGAAACTGCTCCCAGCGCTCCATTTCCTCACCAATCAGGGTATCCGGATAGTTGCGGGCACGGTAACGGAACAGCATCTCCGGCAGGCGCGCGTCTTCAAACCTCACGTCCTGCTCGGCCAGGGTATCCACGGGCTGGGTCAGCAACCAGGTGAGTTTCTCCCGGTCGGTTCTGCTGATAAATCCGCCCGCGTACAGTTGCTCGTCGGGATCGGTCAGGTCGCTGCCCTGGAAATCCTGTTCGAAGGCCTGGGCAATGCGGGCGGGCAGATCTGGTGCTTTACGCAGTTTGGCCAGGTTGGCCCGTAGTACGTCCCCATCCAGCTCCAGCTCGGCCAACCGCTCCTTTGACAGCGTGGAGAGCATGGTCGCCGGCGCCAATACCGGGCACTTGTTCAGTTGCACACCTTTCAGCGGGAACCGGCTAACGCCCTCCCCAAGTTCCGCCTGAGACGTAAATACCCGCTCACGGATCTCTTCTACCGAGGCGCTAATCAGCGCTTCCGGGTCTTCGCGAAGATCGTAAACGATCACCTGGTTCTTAGTGCTCAGGCTCTCTGCCAACGGCGCCACCAGCGCACAACAACCCCTTGCTGCCGGGTACTTGGCGGAAATATGAAACACCGGCTTCATGCTCGCCGTGTCCAGCATTTGCCTCGCGGAATGTTTGTCTTTGTTGCTTAGAACGAAATCGAACAGCTTGGGCTGTTTTTCCTTGATCAGCTTTGCCACGGCAATGGTGGCAAGCACATCGGACATGGCATCGTGGGCAGCCTCATGAGCAATGCCATTGGCTACTGTCAGCTCTTCCAGCCTGAAACTCGGGCTGCCATCTTCTTTGCGGGGCCAGTTGATACCTTCGGGCCGCAAAGCATAAGTCAGCCGCACCATATCAATAATGTCCCAGCGGGAATTGCCGTTCTGCCATTCCCGTGCATAGGGATCCCGGAGATTACGGTAAAGCGTATGGCGGGTGACTTCATCATCAAAACGCAGGCTGTTGTAGCCTACTGCGCAGGTTCCAGGCTGACTGAAAGCCTCGTTAATCTGGGCGATAAACTCCGCTTCCGGAAATCCGTCCTCCAGCGCTTTCTGAGGAGTAATACCGGTAATCAGGCAGGCTTCAGGAGATGGCAGGTAATCGTCGGCTGGCTTGCAATAGATCACCAGCGGGTCTTCGATGATATTCAGATCCGCATCGGTGCGCACACCCGCAAACTGGGAGGGCCGGTCATGAACCGGGTCTACGCCAAAGGTTTCGTAATCGTGCCAGTAGAAAGAGCGGATCAAAGGAAGACTCCTGCAACCGAAGTAAAGTCAGACGCAGGAGTTTAACAAACTTACGCGGCACTTTGCCGAGCATTACCCGTCAACATCGCCTCGATGCTCAGGTGATAGTCCAACGCCTCCCACTCAATGCCCGTACCATCGCAGATAAAATGATACTGACGCACCTCCGCAATAGAGGCTGCCTCCAACTCAGGGTACCAATGCACAGGCGTGGAGATTACGCGGCCGTCTTCCAACTCCACGTGCAAGTGACGGTCGTCAATATGAACGGATTTACCCTTGAAACCAGGCATTCCACCTCTCCAGAAAATCAGATTGATGACGTTCAACGATCTTCAGGCACCCCCTCAATTCCTGATTCCTGATTCCTGATTCCTGATTCCTGATTCCTGATTCCTGATTCCTGATTCCTGAGGGTGCTGTACTTTACCACGAAAGTCGACAACTCAATCTTAGCCCATCGTTCACCTCGGAGCACATGAACATGGGTGGGCGGATGGTCATTGGCGTAGAAAAAGAACTTGAAACCATTTAGCAGCAGTAGCGTCGGCATCCTTGCCTTTCAATCCTTCTATGCTTTGCGAGCCATCCACAACTAGAACAGCTTGGTCCCCATATCCGACTGATGGGTGCGCAGGCGGTCAATGCCATCCGGGCCAACCAGCTGGCTCAGATCCACGGTCATGTTGGTAGGCAGGTTAATAAACACCCCCTTACCCACACTGATGGTGTTGGCACCGTCCAGCGTTTGCCAGGCTACGCCGTCATCGCGCTGAAAGCCGATGAAAAACGCATCCGTGAATCCGATGGTGCCATCCGTACTGCCGTTATCCTCGCCTACGGTCAATGACTGTAGATGAGTGAGCGGTGCGCAGTTGGTTCCGGAAACACAGGAGTTCGGGTCAATACCAATGTGAGAGGCTCGGTAGTTGGTGGCCACGCCACCATCGCCATCAAACAGATAGGTATCGTAAACGGCGCCCGTTGCGTCCTGCACCTTCAGGCCGATATCACCGCTGAAGCTGGTGGTATGGGACGACACCGAACCCCTCGCTTGCTGGAACCCCATCCGGAATCCTGCGAGACCCGCGGCATCTTCCGCCAGTTCGATGTAGGGCATACGCGCTTCAAAGGGAATATCGTCCCCGGCGTTGTAGGTCTTGCCATTGAAGACCTCGCCGTCGTTACGGGCGATGTGACCAAGGGCCAGGTGGGTGGCAGAGAAATCCGTGCCGCCATTGATCTGGCCGGCCTGAATATCGTCAATATTCACGCGGGTCTCCACATCCATGGTCAGCGTCATACGCGTGAACTCATGGTTCTGGCCGGGAATATTTTCAATCTGCATAAAGGCCTGCCCAGTTACCTCGCCCATCGCATTATCTGAAATGGGCTCCAGTTCTGCCTGGGAAACGGGCGAAATACCCAGGCAGAGCATGGCAAGGGCAGCGCATCCGTACGCTTGCTTTGTCATAGATTGTGTCTCTGATTGTTTTAGTGAGTCAGTTTCGACACCCGACTCCATGCCTGCCCGCTGGTTTTATTATTTCGGTGCTGGCATGCGGCCCGTTATTCTTTGTAACAAACTGTTTCTTTTTGACCGCAACACGACTATATCCGACCGAGGCTCGTATATTGAGTGAGGTACATCACATTCATTCATTACCTGACCGTCATTTGTCGTTCAAGCTTGATGTTCGTCACAGGATTAAACTAGCTGAAACACCAATATGTCGCTTCGCGAACTTGTAATGTAGCCCACATATACATAAGTCTTCATATTGGTATACTTACGCCCTTTCATTGAAGGCCCCAAACGGCACCCCATGACCACCAGAATACTGATCTGCGACGACTCTGCCCTGGCACGCAAACAAATGGCCAAAGCTCTGCCACCCGGCCTGGCAGACGACATCCTGTTTGCTGGCGATGGCAAAGAGGCTCTGGCCATCCTGCGCGATCAGAAAGCCGAACTGCTGTTTCTGGACCTGAACATGCCGGAACTCGACGGCTACCAGGTGCTGGAACACATTCGTTCCGAAGATCTTCCGGTTCTGACCATCGTGGTCTCTGGTGATATCCAACCCGAAGCCCGGGAGCGCGTACGAAAACTGGGCGCCATCGACTTCATCAAGAAGCCAACCGACACCGGCGTTGTCTCCCGACTGCTCGAAGAGTACGGCTTCTATCGCCCATCCGAGCTTGAAGACACTGCCCTGAACGACGCCAGCCTGCACAGTCGAGAGGCAGCAGCCCCGGAAATCTCAGTAAGCCTGAGCGACTACCTGCAGGAGATCTCCAACGTGGCCATGGGCCGGTCCTCAGATCTGCTGGCCCGGCTGCTAAAGGTGTTTGTCAAACAACCTATCCCCAAAGTCGCTTTTATCGCCAACTCTGAGCTGCACATGGCGATATCGGCTGCGCAACGAGCAGAAAACTATTCAGCCGTGTGCCAGGGCTTTACCGGCGCCGGTATCGCCGGCGAGGCACTGCTGCTGTTTGAAGACGCCAGCTTCCGGGAAATGGCGGAACTGCTGCACTACGATGTGCTGGAAGGCGAATCCGTGAACGTGGAAGTGCTCATGGACATGTCGAGCATCCTGTTTGGTGCCTTTATCAACGGCATCGGTGATCAACTCGATCTCAAACTAGGCCTTAGCCACCCCACGGTGCTCGGTCAACACCGGCCGGTTAACGAACTCTTGGATCACCACAGCAAGCGCGAAGAGCAATTGCTGTGCATCGAGATCAGCTACACCCTGGAAAACCGGGATATCCGCTGCAACATGCTAATCCTGTTAACCGAGGATTCCATCCCATTCCTTGAAAAACGCCTCGCGTATCTGGTGGATTAACTATGGCCTTTAATCAGGACGCCAACGAATTCCATTGGTTAATGGACATGCTCGAATCCGTTGAGGTGGGACTGCTGGTGCTGGACCTGGATTTCCACGTCCAGGCATGGAACGGCTTTATGGAACACCATAGCGGCATTACCGCCAGCCAGATTCGGGACAAGGTATTGTTTGAAGTCTTTCCAGACATTCCGGAAGCCTGGCTTACCCGGAAGGTAGACGCCGTCGCCATGCTGAACACCCGGGCCTTTACTTCCTGGGAGCAGCGCCCTTACCTGTTCAAGTTCCGGAATACACGCCCGATCACCGGCACTGAAAAATACATGTTCCAGAACCTGACCATCAGCCCGATTACAGCCCCTAACGGAGAGGTAGAGAAGGTTTGCCTGCTGGTTTACGACGTTACCGAATTTGCCAGCAGCAAACGGGCCCTGGAACGTGCGAACGAACAGCTCGCCAAACTCAGCATGACGGATCGCCTGACGGGGTTGCTGAACCGCGGCACCTGGGAAAATCTGGTGGATGCCGAATACGAGCGCTTCCGGCGATATGGCCAGGCCACCAGCCTGGTGATGTTCGATATTGACCATTTCAAACCTGTGAACGATACCTATGGCCACCTGTCCGGAGACGAAGTCATTCGCCACACCGCCGACGTTACCCGCAACAATATCCGGCAATCCGACAGTGCCGGCCGTTATGGTGGTGAGGAATTTGGCATCATCCTGCCGGAAACCGATGCTGAGAGTGCCCGGATTATTTGCGAGCGCATTCGTGAGGCTATTGAGAACAGCACGGTTAGCACAACGGCAGGCGATATTCGCTACACAGTGAGCATGGGCATCGCGCAATTAACCGAAACGCCTGAGAATTATATGCAGTGGATGCAGAAGGCAGATGAGGCTTTGTATAAAGCCAAGGAAAGCGGGCGAAACAAAGTTGTTGTCAGTTAATATTCCCCTCCCTCTATCGAGAGAGGGGAATGGGCAATTAATCCTGCTGCCAGCTCTGTACCGCTTCCTTACCGTACTTCTCACGCCACTCATTCAGAGTCTTGTGATTGCCACCGCGGGTTTTTACTACCTCACCGGTGTGCGGGTTCTTGTAGGTTTTCAGCGGACGCTTGGCGCGGGTGCCAGTTGCAGTCTCAGCCTTGGCACCAGCAATAGAAGGATCAATCGCAGACAGAATCTGCAGAACGTCCTTCGGTGATTTGTCATACTCTTTCATCAAATCGCGAACTTTATTTTCAAATTCCAGTTCGCTTTTCAGTGCCTGGTCCTTTTCGAGCTTCTCCAGCTCGGCGGCCAGCTTTTCCATAAGCTGTTTCTTCTGGTAATAATCATTAATTTTTGCCATGGAAATAAAACCTTTTATCGTGGGGTTTTAAATACTGAGTGAATATGACCGAGAGTCGAAACAAATAATAATAGAGAAACCAAAACAAGGCAAAAAAAATTACTTAAACCCAATTAATAAAAAAGCCGGCACATTGACCGGCTTCGTAGTTCACATAAAGATCAGAGGCGCAAATCAGCCTGCCCTAATGGCAACACACCCTTCAAATCAAATAAAACGCCGTTGCCATTCGTATAAGCACGCAGTTGCTCAGCGGAAAGACCTGCATATTCACGATGCGGTACTGCAAGAAATACCGCATCATATTCACCGGCCTTCGGTTCCGCAACCAGGGAAATACCATATTCATGCTCGGCTTCTTCATTATTTGCCCAGCAATCGGTGACATCCACCTGGCAACCGAAATCCTTTAACTCATTAACCACATCAATAACGCGGGTATTACGCAAATCCGGGCAATTTTCCTTAAAGGTAAGCCCCATAACCAATACCCGAGAATTGGCAATGGTGTGCCCTTTCTTGATCATCGCCTTGACCAGTTCAGCGGCGGCATAGGGGCCCATATTGTCGTTCACACGGCGGCCTGCAAGAATAATCTCAGGGTGATAACCAATGGCCTGGGCCTTATGGGTAAGATAATACGGGTCTACACCAATACAATGCCCGCCTACCAAGCCGGGTTTGAACGGCAGGAAATTCCATTTAGTACCAGCAGCGGCCAACACTTCATGAGTATCGATGCCGATACGGGCAAAAATCATCGACAGCTCATTCATCAACGCGATATTCAAATCCCGCTGAGTGTTTTCAATTACCTTGGCCGCTTCCGCCACTTTGATTGAGCTGGCTTTGTGAGTGCCGGCAGTAATGATATCTGCGTAGAGATTATTCACCTCATCTGCAATCTCGGGAGTGGAGCCCGAAGTTACCTTCATAATGGTGGTAACGCGGTGTTCTTTATCACCCGGGTTGATACGTTCAGGGCTATAACCGGCAAAGAAGTCCTGGTTGAACTTGAGGCCAGACATTTTTTCCAGAACCGGAACGCAGACTTCCTCAGTGGCACCGGGGAACACCGTGGATTCATAAATAACGATGTCGCCCTTCTTCAGGACTTTGCCTACGCTTTCGCTGGCTTTTATCAAGGGAGTGAGATCCGGTGACTTATACTCGTCAATCGGGGTTGGTACTGTGACAATGTAGACTTGGCAATCGGCAATGCCGTCTAAAGAGTCCGTAAACGAAAGTTTCGACGCCGCTACCAGCTCATTTCGGCTCACCTCTCGTGTATAATCTATGCCATCCTTCAGCTCAGCAATACGCTTGGGATTGATGTCAAAACCAACCACCTCACGCTTCTCACCGAATGCAGCCGCCAATGGCAAGCCCACGTAACCAAGGCCGATTACTGCAATCCTTTTCATATACTCTCCTGGCTTAAATAAGGTCTCAGCGCCTGGGCAAACCATCGCATAAATAGCGCATGCTCACCCCGTTATCCTACTGGAATCAGAATATCAGAATCCGGTGCAATTGCCTCCAGCGCCTGTTTAAAAGCGTGCTTGGCATCCGAATCGCCATGAACAATGCGAATTTCGGCGGGTGTTTCAGGAATGCCTGCAACAAACCGAAGCAAATCATCCTGCCCGGCATGGGCCGAATAGCCACCAACAGTGTGAACGCGAGCAGAAATACTATAACGCGCTCCGTCCATCTCCACCCATCCACCACGCGGCCCATAAGTCAAAATATCCCGCCCGGGCGTTCCAGTCGCCTGATACCCCACAAAAACCACATCATTTCGGGCATCACCCAGCATCGCCTTCAGGTAATTCACTACCCTGCCGCCAGCGCACATTCCAGACCCCGCAATAACCACGCAAGGGCGATGAGTCCGAGCCAAATACTCAACCGCATTCAAATGGTCCTCGTGGGAATTGATCACCGTAAGCTGCTCGAACGACAGAGGATGCCGGCCGGCACTGACCCGTTCCCGGGCCTCATCATCCCAAAACGGTTTAAGATCGCGATAGATTCGGGTGAATTCGGCGGCCAACGGTGAATCCACAACAATTTCCAGATCCTGCCATCGGAGTGGTCCAGAGGCGCCTTCTGCGCCCGACGGCGAGATCTCAGAGTCTCCAAACTCGGCAATTAAACCTTCAATTTCATAAAGCAGATCCTGCGTTCGCCCAATGCTGAACGCAGGAATCAGCACCGTACCGCCGTCTTCCAGGGCATGCTCAAGAACGGACTTCAAGCGATAGCGGCGGCTTTCCCGATCTTCATGGCTCTTATCGCCGTAGGTGCTTTCTATAATGAGGCGATCAGCTTTCTCAGGTGATAGCGGCTCAGGCAACAGCGGTGCGTGACTCGCGCCAAGATCCCCGCTGAAGACAACACGCTCAGCCACCGAACCACACACCGCGTCACACTCTACATATGCCGAGCCCAAAATGTGCCCGGCCCTTTGCAACCTGATTTTCAGCGCAGTATCACCTCCGGCAACCACTTCATGCCACTGACCATAAGGCAGCGGCACCAGTTGGCTACGTATACGGTCCAAAACCCGGGTAATCAAAGCCCGATCCCGGGTAAAGCCGATCTTCAAAGCGTCTTCGAGAATTTCCGGCAGCATGATGGCGGAGGGTTCAGAGCAGACAATCGGCCCATCAAACCCGGCTGCCAATAGATAGGGAATCCGCCCGACGTGATCAATATGGACGTGAGTGACCACAAGTGCGCGGATATGATCAATGGGGAAGTCTATCGCCAGATCCATGGCGGAGGAGGCCCGGCCCTTTTCCTGCCCCTGAAAAAGGCCGCAATCAATCAGAATGCCAAAATCAGGAACCCGGAGCTCATGGCAGGAACCTGTGACGCCATTAACAGCGCCGTGGTGTTTTATTTCAATCATTCAACAGTCCTTGTTGATGTCCCAAACGGAACGGTTCCAGGCGGTTAGCTTAAGCGGAGGACCTTGCCATCTTTATCGTGATGTTCGGGAGTTGCCGCCCCGGCTTTACACCAAACCAGATCAGCCACATCACCATTCGGCGCATAGGCTGTTCGGGCTTCTATCAAAATACTCAATGCGGCTTTACAGTCAAAGGTCTGGCTGGCTCGTGTTAGTCGCCCCAGATATTCCTCAACTTCACCCCATGTCAATGACACTTCGCGCGCCATCAATATTCTGGGATGAGCCGTACCCTGCGGGTTATCGCCTATCAGCAATTCCTCGAAAAGCTTTTCGCCCGGCCGCAATCCGGTATATACAATTTCAATGTCGCCGTCCGGAGAATCCGTAGTTTTCTCCTCAAGCCCCATCAAGTGGATCATCTTACGGGCAAGGTCGGCTATTCTTACTGGTTCGCCCATGTCCAACACGTAAACCTCTCCCCCCTGCCCCATGCTGCCAGCCTGCAGCACCAACTGGCTGGCTTCCGGAATGGTCATGAAGTAGCGGATGATATCCGGATGCGTAACCGTTACCGGCCCACCATCACGAATCTGGTCTCGAAAAAGAGGCACCACAGATCCAGACGAACCCAGCACATTTCCGAAGCGCACCATAGAGAAAACAGTCTGACTCTGGCGTTGCGACAAGCCCTGCAGAACAAGCTCTGCCATACGCTTGGTCGCCCCCATCACATTGGTGGGGCGAACCGCCTTATCCGTTGAGATCAACACAAAACGCTCGACACCCGCCGCGATGGCCGCTTCTGCCGTGTGCCAGGTACCAAACACGTTATTCTGTATGCCCTCGATGACATTGTGCTCCACCAAAGGCACGTGCTTATAGGCGGCTGCGTGGTATACCGTTTGAACACCAAACGCCTTCAAAACGGCCTCACACCGCCTTCTGTGGGTCACACTCCCAAGAATTGCGTGTACCGTTACATCCAGACTTTCGATCTGGCTAATGGACCGAAGTTCTCGCTCAATGGAGTACAGGGAAAACTCGGATTGCTCAAACAACACCAATACTTTGGGCTTGTGTCGAATGATCTGCCGGCACAATTCAGAGCCAATGGAACCGCCAGCTCCGGTTACCATAACTGACTTTCCGTAGAGGCTTTCCGAGACAATGGCGGTATCCGGCCTAACGGGATCACGCCCCAATAGGTCCTCAATCTCCAAATCCCTGATGTCGTTAATTCGTGCCTGACCGGCAACGAGCTCGGACATAGACGGGACTGTCTGAACCGGAATGGACAATTTTTCCAAAGACGCGAGTAACTGCTTCCTGTTTACTGGTATCGCATCCTCTAGAGCCAGTAACGCCCGGGATGCATCAAGCTCCCTTACAGCCTTGTCCAGATGTTCAACCGAATAGACCGGTAACCCACCGATAACCGAGCGGTGATTCCCTTTGAGCAATGAAACAAATCCAACCGGCCGATACTCTAAACCCTGCGCGAGAGCGGAAGCCAACTGCATGCCCTTTGCGCCAGCTCCTACAATCAAAACGCTGTTCTTTGCCTTTTCTCGTGGGCGTCTCACAACAGACCTGATCGTGAAACGCGTCCCGGCCACAAGCAGAAACGCAAAGGCTCCATATATGACTGGAACAGAACGCGGAACCAGAGCTTGAAATAGAAAACCACAGACAATCAATGACACACTGGAGAAAGCAACACCAATGATAATGGCCAGAAAAGCGTGCTCGCTAAGATAACGGATAACCGCTCGATACAGACCCAACTTAACAAAGGCGCCAATGGTAACGAAGACCGTAGCCAAAGAAACTGCCAGTTGTTTGCTGTCTGGCAACCAGGTACTTGATTCAAATCTAAGTGCAAACGCACCCCAAATAGCGACCGATAATAAGACAAAATCGACTACCACAGATACAGAACGCTTCTGGGGCCGAGACCAATTCAACACAGCTTCAATGATTCTACTAGCCAAGTTTTTAGCCTCCACGACGTACCCGATCACCTGCTCCCTTTCCTGAAACAGTCTGGATGATGTAGGCAAAGTACTTCCCGACACTCAACGATTGAAGCATCTCCGAGTCAGTCTTGGCCAGAAGCTCGGGCGTTGACATGTCAATACCACTGACTTGAGCGAGACCGGTGATCCCGGGCCTAGCGTCCAGCACACCTCGTTTTTCGCGCTCCTGAATCAACTCCTGCTGACTAAACAAACAAGGCCTGGGACCAACAAGACTCATATCACCTTTCAGTACATTCCATAACTGAGGAAGCTCATCCAACTTCGAGCCTCGCAGAAATCGGCCAAAACGGGTTATGTCATCAACATTGGCCAAATGCGTGGCAACGGAAGCCGCGGTCTTCCTCATCGTCCGAAATTTAACGAGCCTAAAAGGCTTCCCGTGACGTCCTACCCGCTCCTGAACAAAAATTGGTGACCCGGTGTCAAGCAAGCCTACCAAGTACAAAAGTACCATGATTGGAAAGCCAACAATCAGTCCCACAAAAGCGATCCAAATATCCAAAAGCCGTATCACAGGGACACCTCCTCACGCCCAAGCCTTTTTACCTCGTCCAGTGTATTTGCCACGTTTTGCCACCCTAATTCTCGAACGGCTTTACCGGCATCTACAACAAGATCGCCAAAAAGTTGTTGATATATCGGGCGTTTCCCTAATAACAAAAATGTTGATCTAGCTAGAGTTCTTGGAAAGGGGAAGACCCCCGGCCTTTTATTCATCCCCGATCTGATGGATACAATCAGATCCTTTGTAGAAACAGGGTATTTATCAGCAGCAACATATACCTGGTTCTTGGCCGCCTTTTGTTCCATACAAAGAACAATAAGATCAATGAGGCTGTTAACGGAGACAAAACTTCTACGATTAGTTGCCATTCCCAACGGCAACATAACTGGACTGCGACATGCCTTGATCAATCGCGCAAAGTTACCTGGAGCATTCACTCCATATACCAAGGTCGGCCTAATGATTGCGTAGCTCGTTTCCTGGTCCGCCAAAGCATCTTGAAGTGCCTGCTCGGCCAATACCTTAGACTCAGCGTAATTGGCGTGTGGCTTCAGCTCGCTGTCCTCTCTAAGAGGCTGTCCTTCACTTTTGTCTCCATGCACCCCGATAGAACTCAACAGCACAAACCGACAAGCTTTTGCCGTCGCCGCAGCCTCAGCCAAAGCGCGTGTCGGATCAACATTACTTTTCACAAATGACTGAAGGGTCTGCTCAGCTTTGCCACCTTTGCCATGAGCTCGACCAGCAAGATGAACTACGTAGCAAACATCCCGAACCAAGTCTTGTACATCTGTCGTTGTTTCCAGATCTAGTGCCACGTAGGACACGCCTTGCACTGGCTCATCGCCACCTGGACGAATAACAGCACGAACTAAAAACCCTTGATCCACCAGTCGCTTACACAACGCACGACCAATAAACCCTGATGCACCAGTGACCAAGACTTTTTTTGGCGCCCCCATATATCAGTCAAGGTCCGCTATTTTTAAAAGCTCATCAAAATAAGATATGGTTTTGGTAAGTCCTTCGTCCAACTCAATGGTCGGGGACCACTTGAGCCGATCTTTTGCCAAGGAAATATCAGGTTGCCTCTGCTTGGGGTCGTCCTCTGGCAGGGGCTTAAAAATGAGCGTCGAGGAAGAACCTGTTAACTCTATGACTCGCTCTGCAAGTTCCCGTATCGTAAACTCATTCGGATTTCCAAGATTAACCGGCCCAGTCAAATCTTCCGGCGCATTCATGAGCCTGACAAATCCCTCAATCAAGTCGTCAACATAGCAGAAACTACGGGTTTGCTGACCTTCACCATAGATCGTTATGTTTTCTCCACGCAATGCTTGAACAACAAAGTTGCTGACAACCCGGCCATCGTTCGGATGCATTCGCGGACCATACGTATTAAATATGCGAGCAACTTTGATTGAGAGGTTGTGCTGACGGTAGTAGTCGAAGAACAACGTTTCAGCACAGCGCTTCCCCTCGTCATAACAAGAACGGATTCCTATCGGGTTTACCTTACCCCAGTACCCTTCCGATTGCGGATGTACCTCAGGATCCCCGTAAACTTCGCTTGTAGAGGCCTGAAAAATTCTCGCACCCAACCGCTTGGCAAGACCAAGCATGTTTATAGCCCCGTGAACACTCGTTTTCGTGGTCTGGACTGGATCGTGCTGATAGTGAACAGGAGAAGCAGGGCAGGCAAGGTTGTAAATCTGATCAACCTCGACGTACAACGGAAAGGTGACGTCATGGCGCATCACCTCAAAATAGGGATTGCTCATCAAATGAGCAATATTGCGTTTTCGCCCTGTGAAAAAGTTGTCAACACACAAGACATCATGCCCTTCGGAGAGCAGCCGTTCGCACAAGTGGGAGCCGAGAAAGCCCGCACCACCAGTTACCAGAATCCGCATATCACATACCCTTCTTTAAAAATCGGAAGTAAAAACCACCCAGAACGTGCGTAAAAGTGAAGGCCAACGCAGCGATGCGAGAGCGCCCCGGGTACTCCCGATGAACCATCAAAACCTTTTTCATCATCATCAGCTTGGAGCCGGAAATCTGACCCTCGCTTCTGCGGTAATAAAGCAGCGGAACCTGAAGTTTCACGCAGACACCGACCATTTGCAGCACTTGCAACCAGCAATGATAGTCCTCGACCGCTTTGTAATCCGAGTCCTCCCTGAACGGAGTTCGCATCAACAACGCTTTAGACGCAATTACACTCGAAGTAGGAATCTGAGCTCTGACAGTCTGGCTCCAATAGGTCACCTTGGTCTGCTCCACATTATCGATGGAGGGAAATGACAGATGACTCTCATCAACAAAATCGGTCATTGCGGTGCAAACAAACGCGGCCTCAGTATTATTGATCACTTCGAGCTGAAGCCGTAGTTTTTCTGGATGCCAGATATCATCCGAGTCCAGGAACGCGACAAGATCAGCACGAGCTGCCTTGACCCCGACATTCCGTGGCCCTGCCGGGCCACCGAAGTTCTTCTCCAGCGCAATCAGGCGAATACGGGAATCTTCGTTAGATAAAGCCGTCACTACCTCTCGGGTGTTATCTGTTGAGCAATCATCGACAACAATCAACTCCCAGTCTTCAACGGATTGCCCCAACACTGATTGAATGGTCTCGGCAATGAAAGCACTGGCGTTATAGGCCGGCATAACGACAGACACTCTTGGTTGACTACTTATCATTGCGCCCGGTCTCCTCTAGCGAACTTTGCCCTCAAGCTGTCAATCCAGCGAAAGCCCGGGCGTCTTTTAATAGATAGCGGTTCCCCCGGCTCAATTGGAACCGAGTAATCAGCCAATTTTCCCCAATCTGCCTGTTCCATTGCCTGAACTACCTCATTCTCGCCGACATCCGATTCGGCAAACTGCGGATCGTCTGGTTCGATTCGTCCCTGCTTGAACATCTCGATGACGACAGATGCATCCGCACCCTTGAAATACCTGTATTTAGTCGTTTCAATCGCCTTCACAAATGGCACAAACTGCGGAAACCTATGCGATCGAACGTATAAAAATCTCAATGTCTTTCGACGAATCAACTCGGGATCCAGGTCAAGCTGGGAACTGCTGTTGAACAGCTCATTTCTCGAGCGAAAAACGTGAACGAAACCGGCATCCTGATATGTTGATGGCCCGAGACAGACGACCTGTTTGCCACACGCACCGGCCTCGACAGAAGAACTTCCTCCATTGAGAACAACGATGTCTGCCTGTTGAATCAGGTCGTAGGTATTTGCCTTCTCCTCACTGCGAATACAATAGATCCCCCTTTTTTCGGCCCACTGGGTATAAAGGCGGAGAGATCGATCACCATCCACGTTGCCGATCTTTTCCCCCCAGTTGGGATGGCAACGGAGAACGACTTGACCAGCCCGAATCCCGAAAGCATCAAAGAAATCGTCTAATGCCTCGGTATTATCTTTCCACTCGGTAAGCCACTCATCATGACCAGCGAACTCATTCTTGCTACTGGGGAGCACCAACACTCTTTTGCCATCAGACTTCAGTGGCCAAGGGGCCGGCTCTGGGTTCTTATTGTAAAGTCGCCACTCAAGGGAGTTTCTCTGTAAGAATCTGGAACCGATGAGTTTTCCGGCATAAGCCGCCTGGGAAGCAGTCAGCGGCTTATCGTCAAATTCCCTTACCAATTCTCCGAGTGCTCTTAACGACAGGCAGTTTCCATTGGGAATCAACTGAATTCCATCCCCAAACCAGGTCCTTTCATGCGTAATAAAAGGCACGCCCATACTTTCGCATGCATAGGTCACCGCACGGGGCAGGTCCATTCTGCCGTTAAAACAAATAACCCCTTCAATCTGCTCGTCCTTGATCCATTTTCGCGCGCTCTGGTAGACCTGCTTGATGGGACCTGCCAGTCTCGCTCTAATCTCGCGAACCTCCGGCTCACCCCATTCAAGCTCCGACTCAGTTCTCGTCAGCGTTGCCGAGCTGGACAAGGCCAAATCGTCAACTTCAGAATCCGTCAATACACCTTGATCCTTGCCTACCGAAGTCACGCCAGCTGTACGGTAACTACGGACACCACCGGCAATACACTGCGCGCATTCCCGGAGCCGTGACCGATTGCGGAGCTCTCGGATATAACAGGTTTCAACCGCAGAGTCGCAAGTAAAGAAGGCTACCTCATGACCAGCCTGCTCCAGCAATTGGGCCAAGAACTCCAAATGCTCAACATGCGGCCTGAACGAGAAAAGATTGGTAAGACCTATTTTCATGAAAACCTTGTAGTAACCAATTGTTTCAGCGTACCTGCCACCAGAAAGACTCCGCCTAAAAACAAGCCAAGTAAGACCGCCAGAAGAAGGCCCGGCAAGTTTAGCGGGAGAATCAAGAATGATAACAGCCAAAGTGCAATCAGGAACACGGTAGAATACACCGCGAATCCCATACTCCCCACCCTTAAATGCTGGACACTACCCGCAGACAGCGCTCCCAAAGCAGCAGAAACGCTCAACATGCCGAGAATGCCAAAATCACTCGTCAGAGATCCTGCTGCAGGAATCCAGTATCCCTCAAAGGCAGACTGCGGGGCATCGAATCCAAGGCGTGAGAAAAAGACAGCAAAAAGCCCTTGCGGTGTGACCACGCTTTCAGGGTAGTATGACGAGATAACCGATTCACTGAACCATACACCATGCGTTCCGTATAGCATGATGAGATGGAAATAATTTGAGATTTCTTTCCAGGGCCCAGAAGCAACACCAAAATCACAGACAAGCTCCGTACCCTTCGTAAGATGCCCACATATATTCAGATAATATGAATAGGAGTCTCCACTGCCAAATGCGACACTTCGGAACCAAAAAAACACCCCGAACGTCAATAGCGCTACGCCGCCAATAACAAGTAGCCCGAGAGGAGTGAAGAAGGAAGGTCGATAACTCTTACCCAGGAAATGCCGTGTAACGAAGCTCGCCAAACACACCATGAGGGTTAATAAGATTGCCGTTCGCCCGCCCATTAAATAAGAAACCGCCGCTAATTCAAAAAACACAAATAAAAAAATGAAAAACAGGGTTTTAGGCTGTCGTTCTTCCCACTGAATAATTGAGCGGATTAAGGGGAAAAGATAGGAATAAAGAAAGAAGTTGCCAAACACACTATAAACTGTGCTGGCGTGATTTCCTTCGTTCAGCAAAGACCGACTTTTCGCAATACCAACCGAAAAGTAATCAATTCCTCTTAAATAGTAGCGATCGTAAAACAAAGCGGCAATTGCAAGGGCCCCCAACAAGAGGGTGAACAAGTCCCACCTGATACTTACAGGCGTTGGCCAACGAGTCTCGCGATGCGGATAATGTGGCAAGACCTGCACGGTAAAGCCGAAACCCACAATAAAGGCCATCCCCCAGGCCAACATGAGACCGAGATAGCCCCAATGATAATCTTCAAACACCCAACCCGTGTATCCGAAAGCGCCCCAAACGGCAACCATCGGGAACACTAGCCAAGCCAGCCCGTACCGGAACGTCATGTCACGCACCCAACGTACCGGAGATTAAGGATTATTCTCATCCTTAACCAACTCAGCAACTTGGCGGACAAAGTAGTACGCAAGCACAACCATTACAGAAGCGACGAATGCGAAAAACACAACCAGTCCTAGTCGAACCCATAGCCCGAGCCCCAGCGGCTCATCTTTCCGCTGAGCTACCACTCTGACGTCCGCCGCACGCAAGCCAGCGAGCTCCCCCTCAAGTGATATCAGTGACTCGAAAAGACCAGTACCGGGCGACGATGGGTCGTCCGGTGCGCCAGGTGCCTCGAGCACCCTTTTTGCGAGAGCAATCTGCGATTCGAGCTTCGTTCTGGCTCTTTGTTCCAGCTCAGCCTGACGTTCGATTAATTTGCTTGTAACATTTGAGTGGAACCAATCTATTTCTTCCTCAGTGCGTTGTTTACCATACGAATAGAGCAACACGTACCCTCCGTCAATAACATCCACACTTAAACCAAAGTCCGGAGGGTGACCCCATTCATGTAAAAAATCTCTACGGATTTCCGGGAGCCACTGGTTGTTCATGGAGGAGACAATGGCCGGACCGGGCTGAAGCAAACTACCCTCACCGTCTTGCGCTACCTCCACAAGGGTGACGAACTTATACGTCGGTGCGGACAACAGTTGATATCCGCCTCCCAAGACAAGTAGCGACAACAAGCTAATGCAGAATATTCCCTTTTTTCTGACCAAAGCCGCACTCAGCTCTACGAGGAAGAATCGCTCAGAAGTTGACATCAAAATCCCTATTTAGGATGTAATTACCGCCGAGATTGCAAAAACACGCTAACTTCGGCAGAGATCGATAGACGGGAGATCATTTTACGGCAAGATGTCGTGGTTTTCAGTAACGAAAATGTAAGAACCCCCAAAGGAGCTCGGGGGTTCTTACATGACAACCGCACATCCCTACCAGTGCGTCAGGTATCCGAAAGCAGCTCAAACGAAACTGGCGAATTACAGGTCACATCCACCTTCAAGCGCTTTCCAATAACCTCATCCATATACTTCGGCGCAACGCCGTAGCCAGGTCTTACACTTCTGATTGCGGCAACGTCGACAACATCTCCTGCCTTCAGATCTTTTACAAAATAGAGTGAACGTCGAAACTGCGCATTACCCTGCTCACTGGATTTCCGGCCATAATCTACCTCACCAAGAGCTTTCCAGGCAGTTTTGCTATCTCGACATAATGCAGTCAGATCCTCAGGTTCGAGG
>Ga0079224_100004443_pt1 | contig 18138 bp, 15 predicted proteins | sample Stecom2015_FD_80414 | JGI IMG/M metagenome (GOLD analysis project Ga0079224, IMG submission 80414) | Agricultural soil microbial communities from Utah to study Nitrogen management - Steer compost 2015 | ecosystem: Environmental > Terrestrial > Soil > Agricultural land | place: USA: Utah...
GCCGCCTGGCTCGCGCTGGCGTTCCGCCGCTTCCGCCCGACGTTCAGCGCCCGCCACGCCCTCGAGACCGCCTGGTCGAGCAACCAGTACGCGTTGACCAACCTCCTCGGCAACGTCTTCTACCGGACCGACGTGGTCATGCTGTCCGCGCTCGCCGGTGTGCGGGAAGCCGGGATCTACGCGGCCGCGTACAAGCTCGTCGAGCTCGTCCTGAAGTTCGCGGTCGTGGCGGGACGGGTCTTCGCGCCGGCGCTGTTCAAGGCGAGCCACGAGCCGGGAAAGGCGTACCTCGTGTTCGCGAGCATGATGACGCGCTTCCTCGCGGTCGCCGGGCTGGCGGCGGGCGTGGCAAGCTTCATCCTGGCGGAAGAGCTGATCCGGCTGCTGTTCGGCGAAGGCTACGCCGCCAGCGTCCCCGTGCTGCGCATCCTCGGCGGCGTCATGGCGACACGCGGCATGATGGTGGCGCTGCAGCTCCTGCTGTCGAGCGTCGACCTGCATTTCCGCCGCGTGGCGAGCCTCGGGGTGACCGTCGTCGCCAACATCGTGGCCAACGCGGTCCTCATCCCCCTGCTCGGAGCGCAAGGTGCGGCCTGGGCGGGGCTGTTCAGCGGCGCCCTGCTCATCGTGCTGTACGCCGTGTCGTGCGCCGGGCGACAGGATTTCCGCTTCGTGCAGTGGCTGCTGGTGCCTTCCGTCATGGCGATCGCGATCGCCACGGCCGCGCCCCTGCTCGGGATGAACGCGTTCGTCACCGCCGTCCTGTCGCTCTCGGTGCTGGCGGCCGGCCTGCTTTTGACCGGGTTCGTGCGCGGCGACGAGATACGCTTCGTGCTGCGCTCGCTCCTGCCGGCCGGGACGGCTAGATGAAGGTGGCGTCGACCAGGTCGCGCATCGCGCCGACCAGCACGGGGTCGTCCGACAGCGGCGACACGACCGCGGCATGGCAGGCTTCCCGCGGCGGAATCCCGCTCGCCACGAGGACGGCGGCCGCGATCAGGAGCCGCGTGCCGGGCACCTCGGCGAGGCCGCGATCCTTGAGCTCGCGCAGCCGCCGGCCGAGGCCGGCGAGCGCCCGTGCCGTCGCGGGATCGGTCCCGCTTTCGCGCTCGATGATCACGGCTTCGCGATCCTCGGGCGGGAAATCGAGATCGATCGCGACGAAGCGCTGGCGCGTGCTCGGCTTCAGGTCCTTCAGCATGCGCTGGTAACCGGGATTGTAGGAGACGACGAGCAGGAACCCGGGCGCGGCCTGCAGCGTCTCGCCGGTCTTGTCGATCGGCAGGATGCGCCGGTAGTCCGAGAGCGCGTGCAGCACGACGACCGTGTCCTGCCGCGCCTCGACCACCTCGTCGAGGTAGCAGATGGCGCCGGTCCTGGCGGCACGGGTGAGCGGGCCGTCCTGCCACACGGTGCCGTCGTGGCGGATGAGGAAGCGGCCGATCAGGTCGCTCGCGGTGACGTCGTCATGGCAGGCGATCGTGACCAGGGGGCGGCCGAGCTTCCACGCCATGTGCTCCACGAACCGCGTCTTGCCACAGCCGGTCGGCCCTTTCAGCATGACCGCGAGCCCGCGCGCGTGGCACTGCTCGAAGACGGCGACCTCGTTGGCGGCCGGCAGGTACCAGGGCTCCGACGCAGGACGCTCGATGCGGTAAGCGGGCCGATCCTCGCTCACGTGACGGAAGCGGGGGCGCCGGCTTCGCCGGCTGCCGGCACGGTCACCTCCGCCAGGCGCGGCGCGCGGCGGAAGAAATCGTAGATGAACAGCGCGACGCCGAGCGCGAAGATCGAGGCCGTCAGCACCAGCATGAGGAAATGCACCTGGATCTTGAGCTGCGTCTCGAGAAAGCCGAGACCCATGATGCGCTCGAGGTAGACCTGGGCGATGCCGGCGGTCGCGAACGACAGCGTCATGCCGAACATGCCGGCAAGCTGCAGCCAGAAAGCCCAGTAACCGAGGGCGGTGCCCTTCTCGTCGCGGTCGCGCGTGAGCGACGGCAGCGCGTACACGATCATGGCGATCACGATCATCGCGTACGCGCCGTAGAACGCCGAATGGCCGTGCATCGCCGTGATGAGCGTGCCGTGCGTCCACTTGTTGACCGCGGGCCACGTGTGCGCGAGGCCCAGCAGGCCCGCGCCGAACATCGCGAACAATGCGCTGCCCACGGTCCAGTGCAGCGCGAGCGCGTTCGGGTGCGCGAGGCCGGAGCGGCGGATCGCGAAGTAGGCATACATCGCCATGCCGACCAGTGCCGCGGGCTCGAGCGCGCTGAAGAAGCCGCCGATGGGCAGCCAGTAGGTCGGCACGCCCACCCAGTAGTAATGGTGTGCCGTGCCGAGAATGCCGGCGATGAACACGAGGCCGACGATCACGTACAGCCACTTCTCCATCACCTCGCGGTCGACGCCCGACAGCCGGATGAGCAGGTACGCCAGGAACGCGCCCATGATCATCATCCACACGCCTTCGACCCACAGGTGGATGGTCCACCAGCGGTAGAAGATGGAGACCGTGTAGTTCTCGTAGTGCAACAGCGCGGGCAGGTAGAGAAGGGCCGCGCTGCCGAGCCCGAGAAGCAGCACGCCCTCGGTTGTCGTGAAGCGGCCGGATTTCCTGATCGTCATGCCGATGTTGTAGAGGAAGATCAGCATGCAGATCACGATGACGATCTTGTGCGGCAGCGGTTGCTCGAGCAGCTTGTTGCCGGTGCCGTAGCGGAACAGGTAGCCGATGACGGCGGAGACGCCCATGATCACCCACAGCACGAGCTGGATGACGGCGAGCTTCACGCTGTGGAGCTCGGTGCGCGACTCTTCCGGCACCATCCAGTACGTCGCGCCCATGAACCCGGTGAGGACCCACACGATGAGCAGGTTGGTGTGGATCACCTTGGTCACGTCGAACGGCAGGACGTTCAGCAGCGGATCGGGCCCGAGGTACTTCGCGGCGGACAACAGCCCGAATACGACCTGGAGGCCGAACAGCAGGACGGCGACCGCGAAGTACCAGTAGGCGACCGATTGGGACCTGTAGCGCATCCGGATCCTCCGCTTCTTCCTGGCGTTACCTGAACGAGGCCAGGTACGCCGTGAGGTCGTCGATCTGCTCTTCGGTGAGCGTCTGTCCGTAGGTGCTCGGCATGAACGAGACGCCGTTCGCCGAGTACATGGGGCCTGGTACGAGGTACGCGCTCGGGGAGACGATCGACTCGCGAATGTAGCCTTCCACGTCCGTCGCTTCGCCGGTGTAGCTGCCCGAGGCGAGCACCTGCTCGGCGCGCGTCGCGATCCCCGCGAGCGACGGTCCGGCCATGTCGGCTCCGGGCTGAACGGAATGGCAGGCGTTGCACGCGGGGGCGATGGTGTTGAAGAGGTTCTCGCCGCGTGCGATGGCGGCGTCGTCGCCGGTGACCGGCCGTGCGGCGTACTCGCCCGTCTCCCCCGCGACGCTGGCGGCGGCACCGGCGCGCGTGAGCCCGCCGGTGACGTAGATCGGGCGCGGCGGCCAGCCCTGGTTGTCGACCCGCGCGACCCACTCGAGGAAGGTCACGAGGTTCGTGATCTCCTCGTCCGTCAGGTCCTGCTTCGGCATCAGCCGCCGGTGCGTCTGCTCGTCGTAGAACTGCCCCGGGTCACGCATGTAGGCCTCGAGGTACGGCCTGCCGCGCAGGTCCGTGATCTTCGTGAGGTCGGGCGCGTAGTAGGCGCCCTCGCCGAACAGCGTGTGGCAGTTGATGCAGTTGAACTTGTGCCAGACGTCCATCCCGGCGGAAACCTCGGCGGTGAGGTTTTCCTCGTTTGTCAACTCGGGAAACTGCCGATGACTGTCGACGGTGAGGGCGAGGAAGATGAAGGCGGCGATGGCGGTGCTGGCGATGGCGAAGTGGCGGGCCTGGCGATTGTTCATCGATGTCGCCTCAGACGCCTATACCCGACCAGTGCACCAGCGAGATGAAGCAGGTATAGGCGCCGGCGGCCAGCATCAGGAGCAGCACGAGCCAGCTCACGGCCTTGAGCGCTGGGAACAGACCCTGCATGGCCGGTCTCCGTTCGCCAAAACGTTGCAACATTAAATGAGGAAACCACCCCTTGCAACCGGAGGACATTGCCCTTGACGGGGGTCAAGGCGCCGCCGGTGCGACCGGGTACGGTGTGGTCATGAACGTCGCCCCGCTTTTCGATGCCGCGCTCGTCGCGCGCTATGACCGCCCCGGTCCGCGCTACACGTCGTACCCGACGGCACCGCAGTTCACCGAGGCCTGGAGCGAGCGCGATTTCCGGCGGTTCGCGGCGCAGTCGAACGCGCAGTCGCCGCCGCGGCCGATCTCGGTCTACGTGCACGTGCCGTGGTGCTTCAGCCCCTGCTTCTATTGCGGATGCAACCGGCTGATCACGCGGGATCCGGCCAAGGGCGAGCGTTACGTCGAGCGGCTTCTCGCCGAGATCGACCTCGCCCTGCCGCTGTTCGCTGCCGATCGCGAGGTGACGCAGCTCCATTTCGGCGGCGGTACGCCGAACTTCCTCGCACCGTCGCAGCTCGCGGCCGTAATCGAGCGCGTGGGCCGGCACCTGCGCCTGGCGGGCGGCCCGGCCGCGGATTTCTCCATCGAGCTCGACCCGCGGCACGTCCGGCCGGGCGACGTCGCGGACCTCGCCGGCGCGGGTTTCAACCGCGCCAGCCTGGGTGTGCAGGACTTCGACGAGGGGGTGCAACGCGCGATCAACCGCATCCAGTCGGTGGCCGGGACGGCCGCCGTGATCGACGAATGCCGGCGGGCCGGCTTCCGCTCGGTGAACGTCGACCTGATCTATGGCCTGCCTTTGCAGACCCCGGAGAGCTTCGCCCGCACGCTGGACACGGTCGTCCGGCTCCGGCCCGACCGCCTGGCGGTCTACGGCTATGCCCACCTGCCAGGGCTCTTCAAGGCGCAGCGGCAGATCCGGGCGGAAGACCTGCCCGATGCCGCCACCCGACTCGCGCTCCTCGGGCTCGCGGTCGAGCGGCTGACGGCGGCAGGCTACGAGTACATCGGCCTCGACCATTTCGCGCTGCCCGGGGACGATCTCGCGCGGGCGGCCGCGGAGGGCACGCTGCAGCGCAACTTCATGGGTTACACGACGCACGCGCGCTCGGACCTGGTCGGCGTCGGCGTCAGCGCGATCAGCCACGTCGGCGCGAGCTACAGCCAGAACCGGCGCGACCTGGCCGGCTGGGAGATCGCCGTCGAGCAGGGCCGCCTTCCTGCGTGGCGCGGGCTTGCGCTCGGCGCCGACGACAGGCTGCGGGCGGAGGTGATCGAGGTCCTCATGTGCCGCGCCGGGATCGACGTGCGCGACATCGAGCGCCGGCACGCGATCGATTTCGGTGCGTACTTCGCGGACAGCCTCGCGCGCCTGGCGCCGCTCGCGGACGACGGCCTCGTGACGGTCGACCGCGAGCACATCCGCGCCACGCCGCGGGGCCGCTACCTGTTGCGCGCCATCGCGATGTGCTTCGACGCGTACCTGCCGGCGGCCACGACGGCCAACGACCGCCCGCGCTATTCGCAAGCCGTGTAGGCGCGCGCTCCTGCAGGCCGCTTGATCGCGGTCAAGGCAGCGAGCATGCGGTTCCGCGACCATGCCGCCGGGTTCCAGGGAGGATTCAGGGATGGACACCACGCGCAAGCTCTGGCTCGGCCTGGCGGCACTCCTCGCCGCCTCGTTCGCCGTCCTGCTGTGGATCGGCGGTGAGATCCATCGCGAGGCACCGCCCATCCCCGAGCGCGTCGTCACGGCAGACGGCGAGGTCGTCTACACGCGTGCGATGATCGAGACCGGTCGCCAGGTGTGGCAATCCACCGGCGGGCAGCAGCAGGGCTCGATCTGGGGTCACGGCGGCTACGTCGCGCCGGACTGGACGGCGGACTGGCTGCACCGCGAGGCGCTCGCGCTCGCGGACCTCTGGGCGCAACGCGAGCACGGAGTCGACGGCTACGCGGCGCTCGCGCCCGAAACGCAGGCGGCGTATCGCGAGCGCCTTGCGCGTGCGTTGCGCACGAACACCTGGGACCCGGCGTCGCGCACGATCACGATCGACGCCGACCGGGCCCGGGCCATCGCCGCGGTCGCCGCTCACTACGACAGCCTGTACGGCACGGGCAGCGACACCGCGAGCCTGCGCGAGGCCTACGCGATGAAGGACGCGGCGGTGCCGGACCCGGAGCACCGCGCCGCGCTCGCCGCTTTCTACTGGTGGACGGCGTGGGCTGCGGTGACGGAGCGGCCCGGGAAGGACGTCACCTACACGAACAACTGGCCGGCCGACGAGCTCGTCGGCAACGCACCGCCCGCCAGCGCGTTCGTCTGGACGGTGTTCAGCGTGCTGTTCCTCATCGCCGGCATCGCGCTCCTCGGCTGGCATTACGCGGTCACGCACCGCGACGAGCGCAACCCGGAGCTGCCGGCTTCCGATCCGCTCGCGAGCGTCGCGGTCACGCCGTCGATGCGCGCCACGGCGAAGTACTTCTGGGTGGTGATCGCGCTGTTCCTGGTGCAGATCCTGCTCGGCGCGATGACGGCGCACTACCAGGTCGAGGGGCAGGAGCTCTACGGCTACCGGCTCGCGGACGTCCTGCCGTACGCGCTCACGCGCACCTGGCACACGCAGCTCGCGGTGCTGTGGATCGCGACCGCGTGGCTCGGGACGGGCCTCTACATCGCGCCCGCGATCTCCGGTCACGAGCCGAAATACCAGCGGCTCGGCGTGAACCTGCTGTGGGGATGCCTGCTCGTGATCGTCGTCGGCGCATTTGCCGGCCAGTGGCTCGCCGTGATGCAAAAGCTCGGGCTCGCACACAACTTCTGGTTCGGCCACCAGGGCTGGGAGTACGTCGACCTCGGGCGCTTCTGGCAGTGGTTCCTGTTCATCGGGCTGGGCCTCTGGCTCGTGCTCGTCGGGCGCGCGCTGTGGCCGGCGATCCGCCGCGGCGGCGAGTCGCGGCCGATCGTGGTGCTCCTGTTCCTGTCCACCGTCGCCATCGGCCTCTTCTACGGCGCCGGGCTCATGTGGGGCGAGCACACGCACCTGTCGATGGTCGAGTACTGGCGCTGGTGGGTCGTGCACCTGTGGGTCGAGGGCTTCTTCGAGGTGTTCGCAACCGCGGTGATAGCCTTCCTGTTCACCCGGCTGGGACTGCTCCGGGTCGCCACGGCGACGGTCGCGGTGCTGTTCGCGACGATCGTGTTCATGGCCGGCGGCGTGCTCGGCACCCTGCATCACCTGTACTTCACCGGCACGCCGACGGCGGTGATCGCGCTCGGCGCCTCGTTCTCCGCGCTGGAGGTCGTGCCGCTCGCGTTCGTCGGCTTCGAGGCCTGGCAGACTTACCGGCTGGGCTCCGCCACGCCGTGGATGGCGCGCTACCGCTGGCCGATCCTGTTCTTCACCGCAGTCGCGTTCTGGAACCTCGTCGGCGCGGGCCTGTTCGGGTTCCTCATCAACCCGCCGCTGCCGCTGTACTACATGCAGGGCCTCAACCTGACGCCCCTGCACGGCCACACCGCGCTGTTCGGCGTGTACGGCATGCTCGGCATCGGGCTCATGCTGTTCTGCCTGCGCGGGATGAAGCCGGCGGCGCGCTGGCCCGAGCCGGTGTTGAAGACCTGCTTCTGGACGCTCAACATCGGGCTCACCGGCATGGCGCTCATGACGCTGCTGCCGCTCGGGGTGCTGCAGCTCGTCGCGGCGATCGACCACGGCTACTGGTTCGCGCGCTCCGCGGAGTTCATGCAGCGGCCGATCGTCGACATGCTGGTGTGGATGCGCGTGCCGGGAGACGTGATCTTCAGCGTCGGCGCCCTGGCCCTCGCCTGGTTCGTGCTCAGGCTGTGGATCGCGCCGCAACCGGCCGAGCCTGCGCTCACCGGTGCCGCCAGCCCGCGTTACGCGGACCGGGCGTGAGGAAGGCATGATCGAGTTCTACCCGCAGATCAAGTCGGTGCACGTCGCGGCGGTCATCGCCAGCGGCAGCCTGTTCCTGCTCAGAGGGCTCGCGGTGCAGCTAAGGGCCGGCTGGCCGATGGCCGCGCCCGTGCGCTACCTGAGCTACGGCATCGACACGGTGCTGCTGACCGCGGCGCTCATGCTGCTCACCATCCTGCCCTCGGCGGTGTACGCGAACGGCTGGCTCGCGACCAAGCTCGTCCTGCTGGTCGTGTACATCGGCCTCGGCACGTTCGCGTTGAAACGCGGGCGGACGGCGAACGTCCGGCGGATCACGTTCGCCGGTGCGCTGGCGGCGTACGCGTCGATGTACGGGATCGCCCGCACGCACCATCCGCTCGGCCCGCTGCACGCGTTGTTCACGTCATGACGCGGCTCGTGCCTTTCGCTTACGGCTTCAGGCCGTTCTTCCTCGCCGCGGGCTGGTTCGCGCTCGCCGGCATCGGCGCGTGGCTGTGGCTTTACCGCGCGGGACTCGCGCCTTTCGGGGGGTTGCCCGCGTTCCAGTGGCATGCGCACGAGATGCTGTACGGGTTCGTGGCGGCGGCGATCGCCGGCTTCATGCTCACCGCCGTGCCGAGCTGGACCGGCGAGCGCGGCTTCGCCGGCCGCCCGCTCGTCGTGCTCACGTGCCTGTGGCTCGCCGGCCGCGTGGCGATCGCCGCGGCCGGCGTGCTGCCGCTGCCGGCGGTCGCCATCGCCGAGCTCGCCTTCCTGCCGGCGCTCGCCGCCACCATTGCGCCGTCGCTGCTCAGGTCGAGCAACCGCAACGCGCCGTTGCTCATCGTCCTGTTCGTGCTCTGGGGGCTCGACGCGACCTTCCTCTACGCGCTTGCGGACCGCGACGTGCTGCTCGCCGGGACGGCGCTCAGGGCCGCGCTGGACGTCGTGCTGCTCCTGGTGACGATCATCGGCGGCCGCATCGTGCCGGCGTTCACCGCGAACGCCCTGCGCCGGCGCGGCGTTCCCGTGCGCGTGCGTGCGCACCGGGTCGTGGAGGCCTGGGCCATCGTGAGCATGGCAGTGCTGGTGTTCGCGGACCTCGTCGCGCCCACGCACGGGGTCACGGCCGGCATCGCGCTCACCGCCGCGCTCGCCCACGCGGTGCGCATGAGCGGCTGGCAGACGCTCACGACGTGGCGCGAGCCCATCGTCTGGGTGCTGCACGCGGCGTACCTGTGGCTGCCCATCGGGCTGCTCCTGAAAGCCGCGTGGCTGCTCACCGGGGCGCCGTGGGCCGCGCACTGGCCGCATGCCCTGGGTGCGGGCGCCGCGGCGACGATGATCATGGCGGTCATGACGCGCGCCGCGCTCGGCCACACCGGCCGGCCGCTGGTGGCGGCGAAGCCGATCGCCTGGGCCTACGGGCTGCTCGTGCTGGCCGCGGCGGTTCGCGTCTTCGGCCCCTCACTGCTCCCCGTGTCCTACGCGCACGTCATCACCTGTGCCGCCGTGCTCTGGCTCGCAGCCTTCGGCCTGTACGCCTGGGTCTACACCCCCATCCTGCTCGGCCCGCGCGCCGACGGCAAACCCGGCTGACGCAGGGCGTCCGTTGACGCCCAGTGCGTTCGCGCGTATGCTTTGTTGACCAACGGGTCAACAAAGCAGGCCGATGCCGCCACCCCGCTTCCGGCGCCGCAAGGAGGACCGGCCCCGCCAGATCACGGAGGCCGCCCTGGCGGAATTCACCGAGCGCGGCTACGACGCGACGGCGATGGCGTCGGTCGCGAAGCGCGCCGGCATCAGCAAGGGCCTGCTGTACGTCTACTTCGAGACCAAGGAGGCGCTCTTCAAAGCGGTGGTGCGGAGCTTCGTCACCCCGCGCCTCCAGGCCCTCGAGCAGGCGATCGATTCGAGCCCGCTGGGCGCCGAAGCCTTCCTGCGCGGCCCGTTCCTGGAGTTTGCGCGCCGCCTGCCGAAATCACGGGTCCGGCTGCTGATCCGCCTGCTGATCGCCGAAGCGCACAGGCACCCGGACCTGGCCCGCTGGTACTGGGAGAACGTCGTGGCGCACGGGCTCGCCGCGCTGCGCAAGCTGATCGCGCGCGGCGTGGAGAACGGCGAGTTCCGGCCCTCGGCGCTCGACCGGTTCCCGCATCTCTTGATCTCGCCGGTCGTGTTCTCGGCGGTGTGGACGCTCGTGTTCCAGCCGCACCACGAGCTCGATACCGACGCGCTGATCCGCGCTCACGTCGAGCTGCTGCTGGATGCCATCCGGGCGAACGGTAAGGAGGGTCCCCGTGGGCAAGCGCGCTAGGGTCGCCGTCATCGCCGTGGCGCTCGCCGCCGTCATCGCCGCCTGGGCCGGATGGAACGCCTGGCGGGGCGATGGTGCCGAGACGGCGCTGACGCTGTACGGCAACGTCGACATCCGCGAAGTCGAGCTCGCGTTCCGCGTCGGCGGCCGCCTGCAGGCGATGGAGGTCGACGAGGGCGACCGGGTCCGGCAGGGGCAGCGGCTCGCGGCGCTCGACCCCGAGCCCTACCGCGACGCGCTCGCGATGGCGGAAGCGCGCGTGGCCGCACGCCAGGCCAATCTCGCGAAGCTCGAGAGCGGCAGCCGCCCGCAGGAGGTGCAGCAGGCCCGCGCCGCCGTGCGCGAGGCCGAAGCGGCTTTCGCGAACGCCGAGCGTGACCTCCGGCGGCAGGAGGAGCTCTACGAGTCGGGCGGCAGCAGCCGCAAGGTCGTCGATGCGGCGCTGGCGCTGCGCGACGCGACGGCGGCCCGGCTCGCAAGCGCGCGCGAGGCGCTGGCGCTGGCCCTCGAGGGGCCGCGTGCCGAGGACATTGCCGCCGCACGGGCCGAGCTCGACGTCGCGCTCGCCGAGCGACAGCAGGCAATGACCCGGCTCGACGACACGGCGCTCGTCGCGCCTGCCGACGGCACGATCCTCGCGCGGGTGCGCGAGCCGGGCGCGGTGCTGCCGCCGGGTGCGACGGTGTACACGCTGTCGCTGGATGCGCCGGTGTACGTGCGCGCGTGGGTGAGCGAGCCGAACCTCGGCAGGATCGTGCCCGGTGCCGCCGTGTTCGTCACGACCGACTCGAGCGACAGGCGCTATCGCGGCCAGGTCGGCTTCGTTTCGCCGCGCGCCGAGTTCACGCCGCGCTCGGTCGAGACGACCGACCTGCGCACGGATCTCGTGTACCGCCTGCGCATCGTCGTGACCGACGCCGACGAGCACCTGCGCCAGGGCATGCCCGTCACCGTCAGCGTTCCGCTGCGGCGGAAAGCGGGCGGCTGACATGCCGGCCGCGATCGAGCTGCGCGGCGTGGTGAAGGCGTTCGACGGCATCCGCGCGCTCGACGGGCTCACCGCCGATATCGAAGCCGGGCGGCTGACGGGCCTCGTCGGGCCGGACGGCGCCGGCAAGACGACCTTGCTCAGGATCATGGCGGCGTTGATGGCGCCCGATGCCGGCAGCGTCACGGTCGCCGGCCATGCCGCCGCCACCGCCGCCGCCCGCATTCACTCGATCGTCGGCTACATGCCGCAGCGCTTCGGGCTGTACGAGGACCTCGCCGTCGGCGAGAACCTGGGGCTTTACGCCGCCCTGCGCGGCGTCGACACGGAAGCGGCGGAAGGGACGTTCGCCGAGCTGCTGCGTTTCACCGGGCTCGCGCCGTTCACCGGGCGGCTCGCGGGCCACCTTTCCGGGGGCATGAAACAGAAGCTCGGCCTCGCGTGCGCGCTGCTGGGCCGGCCCGAAATCCTGCTGCTCGACGAGCCGAGCGTAGGTGTCGACCCGGTGAGCCGCCGGGAGCTGTGGGCCCTGGTCCGCGAGCTCGCGGCCGAGGGCCTCGCGGTCGTCTGGTCGACGGCCTACCTCGACGAAGCCGAGCAGTGCGACTCGGTGCTCCTGCTCAACGAAGGCAGGCTCGCCCATGCCGGCGAGCCGCGCGGGCTCACCCGGCAGATCGCCGGCAGGAGCTTGCGGATCGCCGGCGTCGAGAGCGGGCGCCGGCGCCTGCTGGCCGAGGCCGTCGACTTGCCGTCCGTGGGCGACGGCGTGATCCAGGGTGCGAACGTGCGGCTGGTCATGTCCGCGGAGGCGGACACGCGCGAAGTGCAGGCGCTCGCCGCCCGGCACGGCGGGCGCCTCGAGCCGGTGGAGCCTCGCTTCGAGGATGCGTTCATCGATCTCCTCGGCGGGGGACCCGGTCGTTCCACGCTCGCGGCCGGCATGCGGCCGGTCGAGCTGGACGTCGCTTCGGCCGTCGAGTGCCGGCACCTCACCCGCCGCTTCGGCGATTTCCTCGCGACCGACGACGTGACGTTCGAGGTGCGCAAGGGCGAGGTGTTCGGCCTGCTCGGTCCGAACGGCGCCGGCAAATCCACCACTTTCCGGATGCTGTGCGGCCTGCTCGAGCCGTCTTCCGGAGAGGCCCGGGTCGCCGGCCACGACCTGCGCCGCGCTCCCGGCGATGCGAAGCTTCGCCTGGGCTACATGGCGCAGAAGTTCTCGCTCTACGGGCTCCTGTCGGTGCGCCAGAACCTGGAATTCTTCTCCGGCGTTTACGGCCTCTCGGGGCGCGAGCAGCGCGAGCGCATCGCGGAGATGATCGAGGTGTTCGACCTCGGTCGCTACCTCGCCGTATCGCCGGACAAGCTGCCGCTCGGCTACAAGCAGCGGCTCGCGCTCGCCTGTGCGTTGATGCACCGCCCGCCCGTCCTGTTCCTCGACGAGCCGACGTCGGGCGTCGATCCGATCACGCGGCGCGAGTTCTGGAGCCACATCAACGGGCTCGTGCAGAAAGGCGTGACCGTGCTCGTGACGACGCACTTCATGGACGAGGCGGAGTACTGCGATCGCGTCGCGTTGATGTACCGGGCCAGGGTCATCGCGCTCGACTCGCCCGATGCCCTCAAGGCGAGCGTCGCTTCCGAAGAGCTGCCCGAGCCCACGATGGAGGACGCCTTCGTGCGGCTGGTCGAGCTCGCCGACCGCGCCCACGCCGAGCGGAGCGCCGCGTGAGCGTTCCCGCACCGGCGACGGCAAGCGCCGGCCACCTCCGGCGGCTGCTCGCGCTCACCCGGAAGGAAGTGCTGCAGATCGCGCGCGACCCGTCCGCCCTGCTCATTGCCTTCGTGCTGCCGCTGGTGCTGCTCGTGCTGTACGCCAACGCGGTGTCTCTGGATGCGAAGGAGGTGCGCATCGGCGTCGTGCTGGAAAGCGACGGCGCCGCCGCGCACGAGCTCGCGGCCGCGTTCGCCGCGACCCGCTATTTCAGCGTCACGCCCGCCCGCGACCGGCGCGAGGTCGTGCCGTCGCTGCTCGCGGGCGAGCTGCGCGGCTTCGTCGTCATCCCGCAGGACTTCGCCCGCCGGCTGGCCTCGCCTTCCGGCCCGCTGGTCCAGGTCGTCACCGACGGGTCGCAACCGAACACGGCGAGCTTCGTGGCCGGTTACGCGCAAGGCGTCGTCTCGGGCTGGCTCGCGGCCCGCGGCGACACCGCACCGCCGGTCGCATCCTTCGAGCCCCGCTACTGGTTCAACCCGGAGCTCGAGAGCCGCCGTTTCCTGGTGCCCGGTGCGATCGCCATCATCATGGCAATGATCGGCACGTTGCTCACCGCACTCGTCGTGGCACGCGAATGGGAGCGCGGCACCATGGAAGCGATCATGTCGACACCCGCCAGCGCCCTGGAAATCCTGGTCGCGAAGCTCGTGCCGTATTTCGTCCTGGGGCTCGTCGCGACGTTCGTGTGCGCGCTGCTCTCGATCGCGGTGTTCGACGTGCCGCTCAGGGGCTCCTGGCTCGCCCTCGGTACGCTGAGCGCGGCGTTCCTCGTTCCCGCGCTCGGCCAGGGCTTGCTGATCTCGGCGGCGAGCCGGAACCAGTTCGTCGCCGCGCAGCTCGCGCTCCTGTCCGGCTTCCTGCCGGCTTTCCTGCTGTCCGGGGCCCTGTTCGAGATCGACAGCATGCCGGCGCCCATACGCGCGATCACCCTGGTCGTGGCGGCACGCTATTTCGTCGCGTCCCTGCAAAGCGTGTTTCTCGCGGGCGACGTGTGGTCGCAGTTCCTGCCGAACATGCTGGCCATGCTGGCCATCGGGCTCGTGTTCTTCGCCCTTGCCTCGCTGCGTACGCGCAAGACGCTCGACTGATGAACACGAGACTGAGAGCGCAGATCGTCAAGGAGCTCCTGAGCTTCCTGCGCGATCCGAAAAGCCGGATGGTGCTGGTCGGGCCGCCGCTCGTGCAGCTTCTCGTGTTCTCGTTCGCGGCGACGCTCGAAGTGCGCAACGTCGACATCGCCGTGCTCGACCAGGACGCCGGCCGCGCGTCTCACGAGCTCCTGGCCCGGATCGAGGCTGCGAGCTTCGTCCGGCAGCTCGTGCCGGTGCACAGCACGACCGGGCTCGCGGATCTCCTGAACCGGCGCGAGGTGCTCGTCGCGGTCCACGTTCCGGCCGACTTCTCCAGGAACGTCGCCGCCGGGCGGCCGGCGGTCGCGCAGCTCCTCGTCGACGGGCGCCGCGCGAATTCCGGGCAGATTGCCGCCGCGTACCTGGGCACGATCGTCGCCGGCCTCGACGGTCGCCTGGAGACGGCCGGGACCGATGCGTCGTCCGCGATCGCGGTCCGCCACTGGTTCAACCCCAACCTGGTCTACCAGTGGTTCATCGTGCCCGGCCTCGCGGCCATCCTGGCGATGCTCGCGGCGCTGCTGGTGACCGGCCTGTCCATCGCACGCGAGCGGGAGATGGGCACTTTCGATCAGCTTCTCGTCTCGCCTGCCAGCCCGCTCGAGATCGTGGTGGGCAAGATAGTCCCGGCGCTCGTCATCGGCACCGTGCTCGCGCTCCTGATGGTGGCCGCCGGCGTGTTCCTGTTCCGGGTGCCTTTCAGCGGCTCGCTGCCGCTCCTGCTGCTGTCTTTGGTCGTGTTCATCCTCTCGGTCGTCGGCGTGGGCCTCATGGTGTCCTCGATCTGCCGGACCCAGCAGCAGGCGATCCTGGGCGTGTTCGCGGTCGGGGTGCCGGTGATCCTCATCTCGGGATTCGCGACGCCGGTGGAGAACATGCCCTACGCGCTGCAGCTCCTCGCCGAAGCGAACCCGCTGAAGCACTTTCTCGTGATCGTGCAGGGCACGTTCCTCAAGGCCCTGCCCCCGGGCGAGGTATTCGCCAACCTCTGGCCGATGGCGGTGATCGCGGCGATCACCTTGTCCTCGGCCGTCGTCATCGTGCAGGGGCGGCTGCAATGACCCGGAGCCAGGCATGAACCGACGGAATGGCGCGGCCGCGCTGGCCGTTTTGCTCCTCGCCGGGTGCGCGGCCGGACCCGACTACGTGGAGCCCGTCACGGATGCCGGGGCAGGCTGGGCGGAACCCGGGGCGGACGAAAGCCCTCCGCCGCTCTCCCGCTGGTGGCAGGCGTTCGACGACCCCACGCTCGACCGACTGGTCGAGCAGGCAGAGCGGCAGAATCCCGACCTGCGCGAGGCCGTCGCCCGGGTGGCACAGGCACGCGCGCTGCGCGACGCCGCGGCGGGCGGCCGCCATCCCGCGCTCGCCGCCCGGGCGAGCGTGACCGAAAGGCGCCAGAGCGAGAACGGACCCTTGCCCATCGACCGGATTCCGGGTCTCGAGCGCGACCAGACGATCTTCGAGACCGGCTTCGATGCGGCCTGGGAGATCGACCTTTTCGGGCGCAACCGGCGCACGGTCGAGGCCGCCGAAGCGCGTCTCGGGGAAGCGATGGCGCAAAGCCGCGCGGCGCGGCTCGCCGTGACCGCGGAAGTCGTGCGCGTCTACCTCACGCTGCGCGGGCTGCAGCGCGAGCGGGCAGCCCTTGCATCGGCGCTGCGCGTGTCGCGGGAGGCGCTCGCGCTGACCCGGCGCCGCTTCGAGCTCGGCGAGGTGGCCGAAGCGCAGGTCGCGCAGGCGGAAACCGAGCTGGCGTCGCGGCAGGCCGAGCTGCCGCTCCTGGACGCGGAGACCCGCTCGCATGCGCTGGCGCTCGGCGCGCTGCTCGGCGAACCGCCCGAAGGCGAGCTCGCGCTGCTCGCGCAGACCACGGAGTACCCGGCCCTCGCCCGCCTGCCGGTCGGGCAACGGGCCGACCTCCTGCGCCGTCGCCCTGACGTCCTGGCCGCCGAGCGGCGGCTCGCGGCCGCCACGGCCGAGGTCGGGGTGGCGACGGCGGAGCTTTTCCCGCGCCTGTCGATCGGCGCGACGGGAGCGTTCCAGTCCTTGGACGCCTCCGATCTCTTCGCGTCGGGCAGCGAGACCTGGAGCATCGTCCCGTTCGTCTCGTGGCGCCTCTTCGACGGCGGCCGCCGGCGCGCCCTCGTGCGTGCGCAGGAAGCCGGGGCAGAAGCGGCCGCGCATGCTTACGAGGCAGCGGTGCTGGGCGCCCTGCTGGACGCCGAGCGCGCGCTGTCCCGCTACCACTACGCCCTCCTGGCGCTCGAACGGCACCGGGTCGCCGTCGCGGCCGCGACGCGCCAGCGCGAGCTGTCCGAGCAGCGGTACCGGGCCGGCGACATCGCCAGGTTCGAGCTGCTGGACGCGGAGCGTGGCCTGCACCACGCCGAGGCGGCGTACGCCCGCACGCACCGCGGCGCCGAAACGGCGCTGGTGGCGCTGTTCAAGGCGCTCGGGGGCGGATGGGAGCAGCAGGCCGCGACGCAATGAAGGCGTACCGGGTGCGGTCACCCGGCGGGCCGGTGGCGCTCTCCGTTGGGCTATCCTGCACGGGCCGCGAAAGTGCGGCGAAGCACTGACGCACGGGACGGGAAGGAAACGGCGGGAACATGGACGCAGGAGACCGGGGCATGCGGACGCGTGCCGACATCATGGCGTGGCGGCGCGCCGAGCGCGTGCGGCTTCAGGAAGCGCGCCGGGCGCTCGGCCGCGCCGAACGCGAGGCGAGCACCGCGCGCATCGCGGAGCTGTTGCAGCGGAATTTCCCCGAGCTCGCGGGCGCCGCCGTCGGCTTCTACTGGCCGTTCAAGGGCGAGCTGGACCTGCGCGGGCTCGCGCGCACGCTGCACGAGGCGGGGAGCCGCCTCAGCCTGCCGGTCGTCGTGCAGAAGGCCGCGCCGCTCGAGTTCTGGCACTGGGAGCCCCGCACCCGGCTCGCCCGCGGCGACTGGGGCATTCCCGTCCCGGCGGAGCGGATCGTCGAGCATCCGACCGCGCTCATCGTGCCGCTGCTCGGCTTCGACGAAGCCGGCTACCGGCTCGGTTACGGCGGGGGCTATTACGACCGCACGCTCGCGGCGATGGAGCCGCGGCCCTTCACGGTGGGTGCCGGCTTCGAGCTCGGAAGGCTAAAGACCATTTTCCCGCTGGAGCACGACATCCCGCTCGATGCCATCGCCACCGAAGCCGGCTTCGTGCGTCACGACCGGATCGATGGCCGTCGCCGCCCCGCCGATTGAAAACGCGCGGGGTATTTAGGACGATGGCACGCATGTCTCCTGTTTCATCCTCACGTCGCCTCCTGCGAGGCCCCGACAAGCTGCTCGCACGAGCGTAACCCCGGGTGGCGGCGCGAACCGCGCCCGCCACACCGGGGTCGGTCGATTCCATGCCGGTTCACGCGCCACGTCGGTTCGGGCCCGCCGCCCGTCCGGCGCAGGCCGGGCAATTGTCGGACTCGCGTCCTCGCGTGCAACGCAGGAGGACGTTTTCGGAAGCAGCATGATGTGCCAGGACGACTCGAACGAGATCCGCCGCACTGACAGGACCGGTCGCGGCACCGGGCGATCCTCCCTTGCCGGAGACGGCCCGGAGGAACGGAACCGCGGGTCGTCGGTGCGCGACGCCGAGGCACGCCGGGAAGAAGAGCGCGCCCCCGTGGTCGTGCCGATAGGACGGGCGCGCCGGCCGGCGGGACCCCGCAAGCCGACGCCTCCGGACGACGACCCGGGTCCGCAGGCGGCCTGAGAGCCTGCCGGGCCGCGCGCCGCCGCGTTGCCGCAGCGGTGCCTGCCGCGCCCTGCGCGAAATTCCCGGCGCGGCGGCCCCGGCGGGAAAATTCATGCGGGCGGTGTCCCGCTGCTGCGCGGGAACGCAATGAAATTGCCGGCGCGGGGTGCCCAGAATGCGGGGCGGGGCAGTGCCGGCGCGCTGCCGCCCCGACGAGGAGATCGCATGCCGTTTTGCTCACGCGGCGTCGCCGCCATTGCCGCC
>Ga0079224_100004444_pt1 | contig 18137 bp, 14 predicted proteins | sample Stecom2015_FD_80414 | JGI IMG/M metagenome (GOLD analysis project Ga0079224, IMG submission 80414) | Agricultural soil microbial communities from Utah to study Nitrogen management - Steer compost 2015 | ecosystem: Environmental > Terrestrial > Soil > Agricultural land | place: USA: Utah...
CGCGACACGTTCTGCGTCCACACGCCGGCCGCCAGGCCGTAGGGCGAATCGTTGGCGATCCGCAGCGCTTCCTCCTCGCCTTCGAAGGGGATGATCCCCAGCACCGGGCCGAACACCTCCTGGCGGGCGATCTGCATCGCGTTGTCGACGTCGGCGAAGATGGTCGGTTCGACGAAGAACCCGCGCTCGAGCCCGCCGCCGGTGGCGGGCTGGCCGCCGGCGACCAGCTTCGCGCCCTCCTCGCGCGCCTTCGCGATGAAGCCCAGGATGCGCTCGAACTGCGGCTGGTTGGCGGCGGTGCCCATGTCGGTCGCCGGATCGAGCGGATCTCCCATGCGCACCGTGCGCGCGCGCGCGACCAGCGCCTCGACCATGCGCGCGTAGATCGGTCGCTCGACCAGAAGCCGCGAACCGGCGATGCAGGTCTGGCCGGCGGCGCCGAAGATGCCGGCGAGCGCGCCGACCACCGCCTGGTCGAAGTTGGCGTCGGCGAACACGATGTTCGGCGACTTGCCGCCCAGCTCGAGCGTGACCGGCTTCAGGTTCTGCCCCGCCTGCGCGGCGATCGCGCGACCGACCGCGGGGCTGCCGGTGAAGCTCACCTTGTCGATGTCGCCGCCCACCAGCGCCTGCCCGACCGGGGCGCCGCCGCAGACGACGTTGATCACGCCCGGCGGGAAACCCGCGGCCTCGGCCAGGCGGCAGAACTCCAGCGTGGTGACCGACGCGTGCTCCGAGGGTTTGACCACCACGCAGTTGCCGGCGGCGAGGGCCGGGGCCAGCTTGTTGGCGAGCAGGCCCATCGGCGAATTCCAGGCGGTGATCAGCACCACCACGCCCAACGGCTCGAGCGTCGCGTAGTCGAACACGTCGCGCTGGTCGAGCGGGATCTGGGCGCCGAACAGCTTGTCGGCGAAGCCGGCGAAGAAGCGGTACTGGCGCGCCGCGAACCCCATCTGGGGCCTGGTCTCCCGGATGATCTTGCCGTTGTCGGTGCTCTCGAGCTCGCCCATGCGCTGCGCGTCGCCTTCGAGAAGGTCGGCGAGCCGGTTGATCAGCTTCGCGCGCTCGTAGCCGCTGGTTCGCGACCAGGTCGTCTCGAAGCAGCGGCGCGCGGCGGCGATCGCGTCGGCACAGTCCTGCGCGCTGGCCTCGGCGACCGTCGCCCACGCCGCGCGGGTGTACGGGTTGATCGCATCGAAGCGCCGGCCGTCGCCGCCTTCGCGCCAGCTGCCATCGATGAACAGGGGGTAGTGCGGAATGCTCACGGATGCTCCTCGTCGCTGAAAAGTACCTGGCCCTGGAACAGGCGGCGCGCGGTGCGGTAGACGCTGGCGTGGCGCACCGCCGGCGCGTCGCCGTCGCCGCCACCGGGTTCGCGATCGGCCTCGACCATCACCACCCCCGAAGGATGCGCGATGCGGATCGGGCCGCTGCCGGCTGCGGACAACATGGCCGGCAGCGTGCCCGGCGTGCGGCAGGCGACGGCCACGCACAGCGCCGACGTGATCGGAATGGCCCGATGGGGCGTGCCGCTCGACAGCATTCGCACGCACAGGTCGGCGTCGGCGGGGCCGAGCGCGTTGCCGCCGCGCACGCGATGCGCCTGCATCCGCGAGACCAGCCCGATGAACGGAATGCTGCGGATCTGCGCCGCCTGCTCGGGCGACGCCGCGATGCCCATCGCGACCGAGCCGATGCGCCGCAGCGTCTCCAGCGCCGACATCAGTTCGGCGTTGCCCTCGATCTCCTCCGGCGCCTCGGTGCCCGCGCAGCCGAGGTCGCCCGCGTCGACGAACAGGCACGGATTGGCCGCATCGACCAGGCTCGCGCGCACGCTGCGGCCGTCCGCAAGCGCGAGCGCCTGCATCGGCGACCCGGTCGGCAGCAGCCGGCCGGTCTTCGCGCCCGACAGGTCGCGGAACTCGAGCCGGATCGGCGCGCCAGTGCCGGCCACGCCGTCGATCGCCAGCGGGCCGCGCACCGCGGCGCGCCCGCCCTCGAGCGCGAAGCGCGCGACGATCAGCTTGCCGGTGTTGGTGTTGTGGATGCGCACGCAGGCTTCGGCGCCGCGCGGCGCGGCCACCAGCCCCTCGTCGACCGCGAAGGGCCCGATCGCCGAAGACATGTTGCCGCAGTTGCCCGAATAGTCGACCGTCGCCGGCGACACCGACACCTGCGCGAACGTGTAGTCGACATCGGCCCCGGCATGCGTCGGCGGGCCGACCACGCACACCTTGGACAGCGAAGTCAGCCCGCCTCCCATGCCGTCGAGCTGGCGCCCGTACGGGTCGGGCGAGCCCATCGCAGCCAGGAAGATCGGCGCCCAGCGCTCGCGCTCGGACGGCAGGTCGCGCTGGTGGAACACCAGCGCCTTCGACGTGCCGCCTCGCATGAAGACGGCATTCAATGGTCGCAACGACATCGCCCAGCTCCACTCCCGGAAGCCCGTGCGCGGGCCCCGCCGCGCGAGCCGCTCCGGGCATTTGCATACGGGCGGATACTAGAGGATACAATAGTGCCGGTCAATCGAGCTTCCCGAGCGAGCGCTACCGCCATGTCGAACTCCCCTGCCGATCCCGGCAGCGCCGCGACGGCGCCCGTCGACACCCCGGCGCTCGCGCGCGAACTGTCGCAATTCGCCTGCCGCATGCGCACGGCGCCGCTGCCCGCCGAGGTGCGCGAGCTCGCCACCCGGCACATCCTCGACGCGCTCGGCATCGGCCTGGCGTCGCACGCCCAGTCGTACGCGGCGCCTGCGCTCGCCGGCATCGAAGCGGCCGGCAGCAACGGCCCGTGCACCGTGATCGGCGACACCAGACGCCTGTCGCCGCGCGACGCGGCGCTCGCCAACGGCCTGCTGATGCACGGCCTGGACTACGACGACACGCACCTGGCCAGCATCATCCATCCCACCGTCGCGTCGCTGCCGGCGGCGCTCGCCGTCGGCGAGGCGCTCGACGCCACCTGGGAGCAGCTGCTGTCGGCCTACGCGGTCGGCGTCGAGGCCGCGATCCGGATCGGCGCGGCCGCGGATGGCGGCTTCCACCACGTCGGCTTCCACGCCACCGGCGTCGTCTCGCACTTCAGTGCCGCGCTGGTGGCCGGATCGCTGCTCGGCCTCGACGAGCACGCGCTGACGATGGCGCAGGGCATCGCGGCGAGCACCGCCTCGGGGGTGCAGGTCTTCCTCGAGGAGGGGGCGTGGACCAAGCGCATGCATCCCGGCTGGGGCGCGCTGGCGGGGATCACCGCCGCGCAGCTCGCCCGCGCCGGCTTCGTCGCGCCGTCGCGCCCGTACGAGGGACGCTTCGGGCTGTTCGAGACCCACCTGCCGGCCGACTCGCGGCGGCCCGCCGCGGAGGCCGCCTGCATCACCGAAGGCCTCGGCAGGACCTGGCAGCTGCTCGACACCGCGATCAAGCCCTACCCGGTGTGCCATTTCATCCACGGCTGCGCGGACGCGGCCATCGAGCTGCGCGCCGAGATCGGCGATCCGGCACGCATCGAGCAGGTTGTCGCGTGGCTGCCGGAGCCGACGCTGCCGATCGTCGCGGAGCCGGCCGGGCACAAGCGACGCCCGACGACCGACTACGAAGCGAAGTTCAGCGCCCAGTTCGTCGTGGCGACCTGCCTGTTGCGCGGGCGCTTCGGGCTGCCCGAGCTCGAGCCGTCGAGCCTCGCCGATGCAGCCGCCCTGCGCCTCGCGGGCAAGGTCGAGTGCCGCGTCGACCCGGAGTCCGCCTTCCCGCGCTATTTCTCGGGCGGGGTCACGGTCACGAGCTCCGACGGCAGGGTCCTGTCGCGCCACGTGAAGGTGAACAAGGGCGCCGGCGAGCGCGCGCTGTCGGCGGACGACATCGCCGCGAAGTTCCTCGCCAACGCGTCGATGCACGTGCCCGAGGGGCAGGCGCGCCAGCTGCTGGAGTTCGTCACGCGTCCGCAGGGCCGCTCGGTGCGCGAAGTGGCGCGCGCGCTCGCGGCCCGCGCGCCCCGGTAGGCGGCCCGCCCCCTTCAGATCCTGCGCTCGGCGCCCTGCCAGTAGGGCTCGCGCAACAGTCGCTTGAGCAGCTTGCCGGCGTCGTCGCGCGGAAGCGTCGCGCGGAACTCGATGCGACGCGGCACCTTGTAGCGCGCGAGCTTCTGCGACAGTTCCTCGCGCAACTGCGCCTCGCTGGTGGTGCCGTCCTGCACCACCAGCGCGAGCACCGCCTCGCCGTACTCCGCGTCCGGAACGCCGATCACCGCGCAGTCCAGCACGGCCCGGATGCCCAGCAGCGCCGCCTCGATCTCGGACGGGTAGAGGTTCACGCCGCCGGAGATGATCATGTCGCGCTTGCGGTCGCACAGGTGCAGGTACCCGTCGCTGTCCAGGTAGCCGATGTCGCCGCCGCTCACCAGCCTGCCGCGCCCGATCCTGCGTCGATCCTCGTCGCGTTTGTGATAGGTGAAGTCGGGGTAGAACTCCAGGCCGACGAACACCTCCCCGGCCTGGCCGGCCGGAACGCAGCGTCCCTGTTCGTCGACGATCTCGATCGTCGCGCCGTCGATCGGCTTGCCGACCGTCCCGGGATGGCGCAGCCAGTCCGCGCTGTCGCACCAGGTCACGACGCTGGACTCGGTCGTTCCGTACCACTCGTTGATGACCGGCCCCCACCAGTCGATCATCTCCCGCTTCACGTCGACCGGGCACGGGGCAGCCGCGTGGTAGACCCCCTCGAGCGACGAGACGTCGTAGCGCTGCCGCACTTGCGCCGGAAGGCGCAACAGGCGCACGAACATCGTCGGCACCATGACCAGCGTCGTGGCGCGGTGCTTCTCGATCAGGCGCAGCAGCTCCTCGGCGTCGAAACGCGGCATCAACACCAGTCGCTCGGCGACCTGCAGGCCGCGCATCGCGAACACGTTCGGCGCCGCGTGGTACAGCGGCGCCGGAACGATCAGCCGGATGCCCGGCCGCAGCCCGTAGACCCGTTCGCGCATCCGTTCGATTCGCTGCCGCTGCTCGGGCGTCGCCGGGCTGCGGCGCACGCCCTTCGGTCGACCGGTGGTTCCGGACGTGTAGATGACGCTCTCGGGCGCCGCCACCGACGGCCCGTCCCAGCATTCGAAGTCCGTCAGCCAGGCGTCCCAGTTGGCGAGGTCGGCCGGGCCCTTTGCATGCTCCGCGCTGCCGGGGTATGCCGCCTGCACTTCCGCGGGCGTGTCGACGACCAGCACCGCGACTTGCGGCCGGGACGCGAGCGACGGGCGCAGCAGCGGCAACAGGTCGGCGTGCACCACCAGCACCTTCGCTTCGCAGTCGTCGAGCACGTAGGCCAGCTCGGCCGGCGCGAAGTGCCAGTTCAACGGCACCGTGTAGGCGCCCAGTCGCGCGGCGGCCAGGCTGGCCTCGAGGAACACCGGGTCGTTGCGCATCAGCAGCGCCACCGCGTCGCCCGCGCGCACGCCCAGCGACGCGAGGCCGCGCGCGGCACGCGCGGCGCGCGCCGTCAGTTGCGAGCGGCCGATCGAGCGCTCGCCGGAAACGAGCAGGCCTTCCGGGGAACTCGGCGTCGTCATTCGTAGATCGCCAGGCCGTTGTCGATCGCCACCACGTCGCGCTCGACGATCCGGCAACGGAAGCCGGCGCGCCCGGCGCCCTGGCGCCAGATCTCGGTCCTGAGCGTCTCGCCCGGATACACGGGCGCCGAGAAGCGCACGTCGAGCCGCCGCAGTCGCGCGGGATCGTTGTCGCACAGGGTGCGCACCAGCGCGTGTCCGGCCACGCCATAGGTGCACAGGCCGTGCAGGATCGGACGCGAGAAGCCTGCCGCGCGCGCGATCGCGGGGTCGGCGTGCAGCGGATTGAAGTCGCCGTTCAGGCGGTACAGCAGCGCCGAGTGCACCCAGGTCGGCAAGTCGCAGTGCAGGTCGGGCGGCGCGTCGGGCAACGCGTGAACCGGCTTGGTCGGGCCCTTGGGCCCGCCGAACCCGCCGTCGGCGCGCGCGAAGCTGGTCAGGCGGATCGTGCACACCGGCTCGCCGGTGGCCGCGTCGGCCAGGTCGCGCCGCACGTAGATCAGCGCCCCGCGACCCGGCCCCTTGTCGATGATCTCCTCGATGAACGGCGTGGCGACCATCCGGCCGCGCGCCGGCAGCGGCCGGTGCATCTCGAGCGACTGCTCGCCGTGCAGGACCTGCCGCCATTCGACGCCGGTGTCGGGCTCCTTGAGCCAGAAGCCGGGCGAGCACAGCACCGCTGCCATCGTCGGAAGCGCCTGCAGGTTCTCCTCGTAGACGAAGCGCAGGTCGCGCTCGTCGAGCGGGTCGGCGCCGCAGCAGACGCCGAGCGCGTACAGGATCGTGTCCCGCGGGCCGTACTCCTGCTCGATCGGCGCGAACTCGCGGCTCTTCAGGCGTTCGTAGTCGATGCTCATCGCGTGCCCTCCAGGCGCGACGCGGCCGGCTCGGGACCGCGCTGCACGGCCGCGCCACGGGCGATCAGCGCGTCGATGTCGGCGGCCGGGAAGCCCCAGTCGGCCAGCGCCTCGATTGTGTGCTGTCCCGCCCACGGCGCGCCGGACGCGACCTCGGGCCGGGTGCGCTCGAAGCGCGGCGCCGGCGCGGGCTGCACGACGCCGGCAACGTCGACGAAGCTGCCGCGCGCCTTGTTGTGCGCATGCGCGGGCGCTTCCAGCGGCGAGAGCACCGGCGCGAAGCACGCATCGGTGCCTTCGAGCAGTTCGCACCACTGCGCCCGGGTGCGCGTCCTGAACAGCGCCGCGAATCGCTCGCGTAGCCGCGGCCATCCGGCCGGATCGTTCTGCGCCGGCAGGTCCTCGCCGGCCAGCCCGACGCGCTCGAGGAACTGCTGGTAGAAGCGCGGTTCGATCGGCCCGAGCGAGACGTAGCCGCCATCGGCCGTCTCGTAGCTGTCGTACCACGGGCGGCCGCCGTCGAGGAGGTTCTCGCCGCGCCGCTCGGTCCAGCCGCCGCGCGCGAGCGCTCCGTGCAGGAAGGTCGCGAGCGAGCTCGCACCGTCGACGATCGCCGCGTCGACCACCTGGCCGCGACCCGAGCGCTGGCTCTCCCAGAGCGCGCATGCGATCCCGAAGGCCAGGTACAGCGAGCCGCCGCCGAAGTCGCCGACCAGGTTCAGCGGCGGCACCGGCGCCTGTCCGGGGCGGCCGATCGAATGCAGCACGCCGGTCAGCGCGATGTAGTTGAGGTCGTGCCCCGCCGCCTGCGCGAGCGGGCCCTCCTGCCCCCAGCCGGTCATCCTTCCGTAGACGAGCCGCGGATTGACCGACGCGCAGTCGGCGGGCCCCAGGCCGAGCCGCTCCATGACGCCCGGACGGAATCCCTCGATCAGCACGTCGGCCTTCTCGACCAGGCGCAGCAGCGCCCGGACCGCGTCGGGGCTCTTGAGGTCGACCGCGATCGACCTCCGCCCGCGGTTGAGCGCCTCGAAGCGCGGATCACGCTCGCCGCGCGCGCCGACCGCGTCGGCGCGATCGATCCGCAGCACTTCGGCCCCCATGTCGGAAAGCATCATCGCGCAGAACGGGCCCGGCCCGATGCCCGCGATCTCGATCACCCTCACGCCCTGCAATGGTCCCATCGACAACGATCTCCTGCTTCGTCCCTACTGATCCGTGGCGGCCGGGTCCACGCCGGCCAGCGTCAGCTCGTGCAGGCGGTGGCAGCGGGCGAAACCGGCCCCCGCGCGCTCGAACGGCGGCGGCGCCGCGCATCGGTCCACTGCGTGAATGCAGCGCGAGCCGAAACGACAGCCCTTCGGCATCGCGGCCAGCCCCGGCACGCGCCCCGGAATCGACGGCAGCGGCTTGCCACGCTGTCCCAGGTTCGGCAGCGACCGCAGCAGGCCGGAGGTATAGGGGTGGCGCGGGCGCACGAAGGCCGCTTCGATCGGAGCGTCCTCGACGACCTGGCCGGCATACATCGTGATCACGCGCGTGCAGATCTCGGCCACCACGCCCAGATCGTGCGTGATGAACAGCAGCGCGGTGCCGGTTCGCTCGCCGATCGACAGCAGCAGGTCGATGATCTGCGCCTGGATCGTGACGTCGAGCGCCGTCGTCGGCTCGTCGGCGATCAGCAGCTTCGGTTCGCAGGCCAGCGCCATCGCGATCATCACGCGCTGGCGCATCCCGCCGGACAGCGAATGCGGATACTGGTCGTAGCGGCGCGCGGGCAGCGGTATGCCGACCCGGTCCAGCGCCTCGATCGCGCGCTCGCGCGCTTCGCGGCGGCCGATCCGGCGATGCGCGCGCAGCGTCTCCGCGATCTGCTCGCCCACCGTGAAGACCGGGTCGAGCGCGCTCATCGGCTCCTGGAAGATCATGCCGATCCGCGCGCCCGAGATCGCGCGACGCTCGGCTCGCGACATCGCCACAAGGTCCCTACCCTCGAACCACGCGTGTCCCTCGACGCGCGCGATCCGCGCGGGCAGCAGCCCCATCAGCGACAGGCCGGTGACGGTCTTGCCGCAGCCGCTCTCGCCGACGATGCCGACGCGCTCGCCGGGCTGGATCGAGAACGAGATGCCTTCGGTGGCGCGCACCTCGCCCGCGCCGATGGTGAAGCGCACGCCGAGGTCTTCGACCTTCAGCAGCGCGTCGGGCGCGGCGCCCGTCCCGGTGGCGCCGGCCGCGGCGTTTCGCGCCTGCTCGCCGCGAGTCGGTGACTCAGCCATGCTTCAGCGTCGGGTCGAGGGCGACGCGCAAGGCCTCGCCCAGCGTGTTGAAGGCCAGCGCGGTCAGCAGGATCGCGATGCCCGGCGCGTACATCTGCTCCGGCGCGATCTCCATGTAGTGGTAGGCGCGCGCCAGCATCGCTCCCCAGCTCGGCTGCGGCGGCTGCACGCCCAGCCCGAGGAAGCTCAGGCTGGCCTCGGCGAGCAGCGCGGCGGCCAGCAGCAGCGTCACCTGCACGATCACCGGTTGCACCGCGTTCGGCAGGACGTGCCTGAGGATCAGCCGCGCGTCGCTCGCGCCGAAGCTGCGCGCCGCGTCGACGTACAGTTCGCTGCGCACGATCAGTGTCTGCCCGCGCACCAGCCGCGCGATCGTCGGCGAGAAGACGAGACCGACCGCGATCATGCTGTTCGTCAGCCCGATGCCCAGCGCGCCGGTGACGCCGATCGCGAGCACGATCGCCGGAAACGACAGCAGCGTGTCGATGATCCGGCTGAGCGCCTCGTCGAGCCAGCCCCCGACGAATCCCGCGATCAGGCCCAGCGGCAATCCGATCAGGCATGCGACCGTCACTGCCAGGAAGCTCGCAGACAGCGTCAGCGGCGCGCCGTGGACCAGCCTGCTGAAGACGTCGCGCCCGAGATCGTCGGTTCCGAGCAGGTACTGGGAGTTCGGCGGCGCGAGCACCGCCCCCGCGTTCTGCATCGTGGGCGGGTGCGGGGCGATCCACGGCGCCGCCACCGACATCACCAGCAGCAGCAGCAAGTAGGCCAGGCTCAGCGCCGCGGTCGGGTTGCGCAACAGCGCTCGAATCGCCGCGCTCATGATCGCCTCGCCTCCTTTCGGGACATCACGGTCATCGCCGATCCACCCTCGGGTCGAGCGCGGTGTAGAGGATGTCGATCAGCAGGTTCAGCACGATGACGATCGCCACCATGGTCAGCATGACCCCTTGCACGACCGGAAAGTCCTTGCCGGTCGCCGCATTGACGATCAGGCTGCCCATGCCCGGGATCGCGAAGACCGCCTCGACGACCACCGTCGCGCCCAGCATCCGGTTGACGAGCAGGCCGAACACGGTCAGCAGCGTCACGCTGATGTTCTTCAGGCCGTGCTTCCAGAACACCAGCCGCTGCGGCAGGCCCTTCGCATACAGCGTGCGCACGTATTGCGACGAGAGCACCTCCAGCAACGCGCTCCGCGTCTGGCGGGCCACCTCGGCGATGCCGCTGGCCGCGAGCGCCATCGCCGGAAGCGCCGCGTGGCGCAGCGATGCGCGCCAGTCCTCGGTCAGCGCCACCGAGCCCGACGCGGGAAACCACTGGAAGGTCATCGCGAACGTCGCCACGAGGATCATCGCGAGCCAGAAGCCCGGCAGCGCGATGCCGAGCGAGGCGATGACCGTGACGAAGCCGTCCAGCCGGGAGCCCGGGCGAATCGACGCCGCGATGCCCAGCGGGATTCCCACCAGCATCGAGATCACCAGCGCGCTGCCGACGACGACCAGCGTGTTCGGCAGGCGCTGCGCGATCGAGGTCAGCACCGACTCGCCGGTGAGCAGCGACACCGACAGGTCGCCGCGCACGGCGTCCCACAACCAGGTGCCGTACTGGACGAGGAACGGCCGGTCGAGCCCGTGGATCCGGCGGATCTCGGCGATGCGCTCCTCGGTCGTGTGCTCGCCCGCGAGCGCGATCGCGAGATCGCCGGGGATCAACTGCACGAGCGCGAAGACGACGAAGGTCGCGAGGATCGCGACCGGGCCGACCTGAACCAGGCGACGGCCCAGGAGTCGTGACCAGCGGCTGCCCTGCATCCTCGTCCTCCTCGCGATCGGCAATCGCTCAGCTGGCCGCCAGCCAGACGCCGTGGAAGCGCGGCTTGCCGAGCAGGTTCGGCTTGAACCCCTTGACCCGCTGGCTCATCGCGTCGAGCTCGGGCTGCAGCGCGAGCGGCACGTACAGCGCGTGCTCGTGCACGATGCGCTGGATCTTCCAGACTGCCTGGCGACGCGCCTCCTTGTCGTACACGGCGCGGGCGGCCTCCATCGCCGCCTCGAGGCCCGGCGCGCCCTCCATGCGCGACGCGTTGATGAAGGAGCTCTTGTCGAACATGATGCTGTAGAGCTGGCTCGGGTCGACGCGCCCGGTGTAGACCGAAACTGCCGCGTTCCCGATCCGCTCGCCCATGAACTTCGCCCCGAGCTCGTTCGCCGGGACGTTCATGAACTTCAGGCGGATGCCGGACTTGCGGTACTGCTCGATCAGCACCTCCGCCTGCTGCTGCGAGCGCTGGTCGTTGCGGCCGATGACCTCCACGTCGATTCCGTTCGGGTAGCCCGCTTCGGCGAGCAGCTCGCGCGCGCGCTTCGGATCGTGCTTGTAGGTGCCCTCGAGCGTCTTGTCGTACCCCCAGTGCCCGCGCGGCAGCGTCTGGGTCGTGGGCTCGGCCATGCCGGCCGTCGTCAGGCGGCTGAACTCGTCGCGATCGAGCGCGTAATGCATCGCCTGCCGCACCTTGACGTTGTCGAACGGCGGCTTCGAATAGTTCAGGTAGATCTGCCAGGTCGCGAGCGTGCTCCCCTGCACCATCTGCAGGCCCGAGCGCTCGATGATCGGCTTCTGCTGCGGCGCCAGTCCGTAGACGAAATCGTTCTGGCCGGCGACGACCGTGCGCAATCCGGTGTTCACTTCGGGGATCACCGAGAACTCGAGGCCGTCGAGCAACGCGACGTCCTTGGCCCAGTACTGCGGGTGACGCTCGTAGACGAGTTTCTCGTTGTCCTTCCAGCTCACGAGGCGCCACGGTCCCGCGCCGACCGCCACGCGACCGTACTCGTTGCCCGCGGCCTTGATCGCGGTCGGCGACGACATCATCCCGGCGCGGTCGGCGAGCGTCATCAGGATGACGCTGTCCGGCTTGGTCAGCTTCAGGGTGACCTGGCTCGGCCCCGTGACTGCGATGCTGTCGACCGACTTCATGTCGATCTTGACGTTCGAGCGCTCGTGCGACTTCGCCCGTTCGAGGTTGTAGCGGACCGCCTCCGCGTCGCACGGCGTGCCGTCGTGGAACACCACGCCCGGGCGCAGGTTCAGCACCAGCGTCGTGGAGTCCGGGAAGCTCCAGGACTGCGCCAGGCCCGGCTTCGGCTCGAGCGTGTCGAGGTCGACGTCGATCAGGCTGTCGAACGCCGGGAACAGGTACACGTGGTCGTTTCCATGGCGGCCGGCGTACGGATCCATCGAGGTCGGCTGCAGCGGCGCCACGATGCGCAGCACGCCGCCTCGCCGCGGCGCCTGGGCGAGCACGTCGCCGGACGCAAGCCCCAGGCTTCCGGCGGCCGCCATGCCGCCCACCATCGAGATCCACTGCCGGCGGCCGAGCGCCACCCGCGATCCCGCGTCAACCATTTTCTTCTCGCTCACGTCTGTCTCCTCTGGAAACTCAGGCCATCGACACCGAACCGACGTGGCCGGCGAAGTGGCACGCCACCCACCGGCCCGCGGCCAACTCTCTCCACTGGGGAACCTCGTCCGCGCAGCGCTGCTGCGCGTGCGGACATCGGGTATGGAAGCGGCACCCGGACGGCGGATTGACCGGGCTCGGGATTTCGCCCTGCAACACCTTTCGCTCGCGCGTCCTCATCGACGCCGGCACCGGCAGCGGTTGCGACCAGGTCAGCGCCTCGGTGTAGGGATGCAGCGGCCGGCTCAGCACTTCTTCGACCGGGCCGGTCTCGACGAAGACGCCCAGGTACATCACCGCCACCCGCCGGCTGACGTGCGAGACGATGCCGAGGTCGTGGGTGATGAAGACGTACGCCAGGCCGAACTCGCGCTGCAGCTCGGAGAACAGGTTCAGGATCTCGGCGCGGATCGACACGTCCAGCGCCGCGACCGCCTCGTCGCACACCACCAGGCGAGGCCGCACGGTCAGCACGCGAGCGATGTTGGCGCGCTGTTTCTGGCCACCCGAGAGCTCGTGCGGATAGCGCCGCCCGTGGTCGCGCGTCAAGCCCACGTGGTCGAGGCAACGCAGCGCGACCGCCTCGCGCTCGCGCGGATCCAGCTCGCCGACGATGTCGAGCGGTTCGCGCACGCTCTGCAGGATCGTCATGCGCGGATCGAGCGCCGCATTCGGATCCTGGAAGATGACCTGGTATGGACGGCGCCTGAGGCGCAGCTCCGAACGCGACAGCGTCGACAGGTCGACGCCCTCGTGCAGGACGACCCCGCTGGTCGGCGCGAGCAGCGACACCAGCGTGCGACCGATCGTCGACTTGCCCGACCCCGACTCGCCGATGATGCCGAAGGTCTCGCCGGGATCGACGTCGAAGGACACCCCGTCGACCGCCTTCACGGCCTCGCCGCGCCCCACGGGGAAGCGCACGCACAGGTCACGCACCGAAACCAGCGGCACGCCCGCGCTCATGACCTGCCGTCCTGCCGAGCACGCCAGACCGGGTCCCAGAGCTCGCGCAGGCGCGACTTGGAGACCTTCTCGACGCTGGCACGCGGGAAGTCCTCGACCACGTGCACCTCGCGCGGCTGCTTGAAGTCGGCGATCTGCGTGCGGCACGCGGCGAGCACCCGCACGCGCACCTCGTCTTCCGAAAGCGCGGAAAGCGGCGCCTCGGTGCGCACGAAGGCGACCGGCACCTCGTCGAGCATGGGATGCGGTCGCGCGACGACCGCCACCTCGGCGATGCCGTCGATGCCGGCGATCACGCGCTCGATCTCCGACGACGCGACGTTCTCGCCGCCGACCTTGAGCATGTCCCGGGCACGGTCGGCGAACCGGATCGCGCCGTCGTCGAGCAGCGTCACCCGATCGCCGGTCTCGAAGAATCCTTCGTGGTCGAAGGCCTGCGACGTCGCCTGCGGATCGCGGAAGTATTCGGCGAACAGCGACACGCCGCGAACGCCGTCGATCTTCAGGGTGCCGGTTTCGCCCCGCGCGACCTGCCGGCCGTCCGGGTCGACGATGCGGATCCCGTACTCGGGCGCCGCCCGACCGATCGCGCCGTCGCGATGCGGAAGATGCGGCAACCCGACGATCCCCTGGCTGATCGTCTCGGTCATGCCCCACCAGCTGACCGTCCGGATCCCGAACTCCTGCGGGATGCGCGGATCGGCGAAGGCCACGCCCCAGTTGCGGAAGTGGTGATGCGCCGGGCGCTCGACGTTGAACAGCGCTCGGTAGCAGAACGCCGTGATCGAGCTCCAGGTGCAGCGGTGCCGCTGGGCCACCGACCAGAACCGGCTCGACGAAAAGCGCGGCATCAGCACCAGCGTGGCCCCCGCCCAGAAGGCCGCCAGCGCCGAATAGGACAGCGCATTCGTGTGGCACAGCGGCAGCACGCACAGGTGGACGTCGTCGGCGCGCAGCGCCTCGTGGCTGGCGCCGACCCGCCCCGCCCAGAGCGCATTGGCGTGGGTCCACAGCACCGCCTTGGGCCGCGCGGTCGTGCCCGAGGTGTACTGGATGGCGAGCGGGTCGAGCGGCGACAGCGCGGCCAGCGGGCCCGACGGTGGCGCCTGCGCCAGCAGGTCCTCGAAGCGCTCGTCGGCCGGGCGCGCGGCGGCGCCCGCGGCCGGCACGCCCGAATCGTTGTCGGTGACCGCGATGCCGCGCAGCGCTCCGCCGCACGCGCGCACCAGGGCCGCGTGCCGCGGCTGGGTGATCGCGAACACCGGCTCGCTGTGTCCGGCGAAGTACTGCAACTCGTCGAGCGAGCAGCGCGTGTTGGTGGTCACCGCCACCGCGCCGAGCAGTCCGCACGCGCACCAGGCGACGAGGTACTCCGCGCAGTTGTCGAGATGCACGAGCACGCGGTCGCCGCGCAGGACGCCGCGCCGGCGCAATCCCCAGGCCAGCCGGCGCGCGCGATCGTCGAACTCCGCGTAGCTGATCGTCACCGTCGGCCCGTCGAACGGCTCGAACACCAGCCACGGGTGCCCGCCGCGCGCCCGCGCCTGCGACGCGAGCAGCCACCCGAGGTCGAGGCCGTCGAATGGATGCAGCGCGACGGGCGGGTGCCGGGTCACGACCGATCGGCTCCTTCCGCCGCCTGCTCCGGGGCCGGCTCGAAGACCGGCAGCGCGCCGCCCTCGAAGCGCTGGAAGGCGAGCGTCACGCGCTGGCCGATGCGCAGCGCATCGAGGTCGCAGTTGACGATGTTGGTGAGCATCAGCGGACCCTCGTCGAGCTCGACGTAGGCCACTGCGTACGGCACCGGCGCGCGCCGCATCACCGACCAGGCATGGATCCGGCCGCCGCCGGCCGCCGCGCGCCATTCGGTGGCGTCGCTCATGCACAGCGGGCAGATCGCGCGCGGATAGTGGTGATGCCGCCCGCAGGAACGACAATAGCGCAGGGCCAGCCGACCCTCGCCGGCGGCGCTCCAGAATGCCGCGGTCTCGGGGTTCGGGGTGGGCGCCAGGATCTCCCGCGAAACGCCGTTCATCGATGCCTCCTCACTCACGCTCGAGGATCAGCGTCGCGCTGGCGTGCCGGTTGCCCAGCGCCGAGCCGCCGATCCCGTTGGCGATCGCCAGGTCGCAGTTCCTGACCTGCACCGCCGGATGGGCCTCGCCACGAAGTTGCCGTACCGCTTCGATCGCCTTGGTCAGCCCCCCGCGGTTGGCCGGATGGTTGTTGCACAGCCCCCCGCCGTCGGTGTTGAAGGGCAGGCGACCGACGCCGGAGATCAGGTTGCCGTCGCTGACGAAGCGCCCGCCTTCTCCCTTGGCGCAGAACCCGAGGTCCTCGATCTGGATCAGCGTCGTGATCGTGAAGCTGTCGTAGATCGACGCGTACTTGATGTCCGACGGCTTCACGCCGGCTTCCGCGAACGCCGCCGGACCGGAGATCGCGGCGGCCGACCACGTGAGCGCCACGTCGCCGCCCCAACTGTGCTTGACCGCCTCGGCCGCGCCGATCACCTTCACCAGCGGCCGCTTCAGGCTCCTGGCGATCGCCGGATCGACGACCACGATCGCGCCGCCGCCGTCGCTGATCACGCAGCAGTCCAGCCGGTGCAGCGGATCGGCGATCACCGGCGACCCCACCACGTCTTCCACCGTCACCACGTCGCGCAGCATCGCGTTCGGGTTGTGCTGCGCGTGGTGCGAAGCCGCGACCTTGATCCACGCCAGTTGCTCGCCGGTCGTCCCGTACTCGTGCATGTGCCGCATCGCGGACATCGCGTACAGATTGACCACGGTGGCGCCGAACGGCGCCTCGAACTGCACGTCCGGGGAGGCCAGGTTGTAGATGCGCGGCGTCGTTCCCGTCGCCACGCCCTCCGAGCGCGGGCGCCCGGCCAGCGTGATCAGCGCGACGCTGCACTTGCCGGCGGCAATCGCCTGCGCCGCGTGGCCGACGTGCAACAGGTAACTTGCGCCGCCCGCCTCGGTCGAGTCCAGGTGGCGCAGCTTCAGCCCGAGGTACTCGACCATCTGAAGCGCCCCCGGTGCGTCGCCGGCGCAGAAGTAGCCGTCGACGTCGGCGAACGTCAGTCCCGCGTCGAGCAGCGCGCCACGCGCCGATTCCGCGTGCAGTTGCGCCAGCGACTTCTCCGGCGCCTTGCGGGTCGGGTGCTCGTAGATGCCGGCGACGTAGGCTCGGCCACGGATGCTCATGCGCGGGGCCTCCGTGCGTTTCCTAGACCGGGTCCCAGCCGATCACGTCGCTGGTGCGGTCCAGTGCGTACATGTCGGGACGCAGCGCGGGCATCGCGTGTTCGGCGATGCTCTGCGGCGTCCAGCCTTCGCTGCGGTGCACCGAGCGGATCGGTCGCGGCTGGCTGAACAGGAAGATCTCGTTCTTTCGCGCACCGAAGATCTGCCCCGTGACGTCGCGCGACAGGTCGCTCGCGAGGTAGACGGCGAGCGGCGCGATCCTCTCGGCACCCATCTGCTGCAGACGCTGCACGCGCGCCCGGGTTTCGTCGGTCTCGGTCGGAATGGTGCCGATCAGGCGGCTCCAGGCGAACGGCGCGATGCAGTTCGACCGCACGTTGTAGCGCGACATGTCCATGGCGATCGTCTTCGACATGCCGACGATGCCCATCTTCGCCGCGGCATAGTTGACCTGTCCGAAGTTGCCGATCAGGCCGGACGTCGACGTGAAGTGGACGTACGAGCCGCTCTCCTGCTCCTTGAAGTGCAGCGCGGCCGCGCGGGCCACGTAGAAGCTGCCCATCAGGTGCACCCGAACCACCATGTCCCAGTCGACGATCGACATCCGGTGGAAGATCCGATCGCGCAGGATGCCGGCGTTGTTGACGATGCAGTCGATGCGCCCGAAGTGGTCGAGCGCCGCCTGGACGATGCGGCCCGCGCTCGCCGGCTCGGCGACGCTGTCGGTGTTGACGACCGCCTCGCCGCCGGCGGCGCGGATCTCCTGCACGACCGAGGCCGCCGTCTCGGGATTCTCGCCCTCGCCTTCCGGCCCGCCGCCAAGGTCGTTCACGACCACCTTGCCGCCTTCGCGCGCCGCGAGCAGCGCGATCTCCCTGCCGATGCCGCGTCCCGCACCCGTGATCACGATCACGCGTCCCTGCATTACGCCTTCACCTGCCATCGTCTCCCCCTTGTCGTAGTCGGGACCTGCCGTTACCAGACACCTTGCGGGACCGGGACGTCGCGACCGTCGCCGTCGCTGCGTCGGGCCGCGTGCAACCCTGCGATCAGCCAGCGCCGCGATTCGGCCGGATCGATCACGTCGTCGATCGACAGGAACGGCGCCGTGTTGAGCGCAGTCCCTCGTTCGTGCATCTCGGCGACCATCTGGTCGATGCGCGCCTGGCGCTCGGCCGGATCCTCGATCCGGGCGAGCTCCTTCCTGTAGGCGAGCTTCACGTAGCCCTCGAGGCCCATCTTTCCGAAGTGGCCGGTCGGCCACGAGACCGTGAACACGTACTCGTGCGAGTTGCCGCCCACCATTGCCAGCGCGCCCAGCCCGTACGCCTTGCGCACGACGATCGCGAAGCACGGCACGTTCAGCCGCGCCCCGCTGACGAACATGCGGCCGGCGCTGCGCACCAGGCCGGACTTCTCGGCCTCGGGACCGACCATGAAGCCCGGCGTGTCGCACAGCGACAGGACCGGCAGCCCGAAGGTGTCGGCCAGGGCCAGGAAGCGCGCGGCCTTCTCCGACGCCTCGGCATCGATCGCGCCGGCCAGGTGCGCGGGGTTGTTCGCGAGCACGGCGAACGCGTGGCCCTCGATCCTCGCGAGCGCGGTGATCACGCCGACGCCGTAGCCGGCGCGCAACTCGAGCACCGAATCGCTGTCGGCCAGCGTCGTGATCACCTCGCGCATGTCGTAGGCGCGCCTGGGCGCCTCGGGGACGACCCAGCGCAGGCGTCGCTGGTCGGCACAGGCCCAGTCCTGCAGCGTCCCCTGGAAGTAAGACAGATAGCGCTTCGCGGCA
>Ga0079224_100004446_pt1 | contig 18134 bp, 13 predicted proteins | sample Stecom2015_FD_80414 | JGI IMG/M metagenome (GOLD analysis project Ga0079224, IMG submission 80414) | Agricultural soil microbial communities from Utah to study Nitrogen management - Steer compost 2015 | ecosystem: Environmental > Terrestrial > Soil > Agricultural land | place: USA: Utah...
TCGGCAAGTCGAAGGCCATGGAAATGTGCCTCACCGGGCGGATGATGGACGCCGAAGAGGCGGAGCGGTCGGGCCTCGTCAGCCGGATCGTGCCGGCGGCGCAGCTGATCGACGAGGCGGTCGCCACCGCCGCCAGGATCGCGGGCTTTTCGCGGCCGGTGGTGATGATGACGAAGGAGTCGGTCAACCGTGCCTACGAGACCACCCTCGCCGAAGGGATCCGGTTCGAGCGCCGGGTGTTCCATTCCATGTTCGCGCTCGACGATCAGAAGGAGGGCATGGCCGCGTTTGCCGAGAAGCGGCCGCCGAAGTTCAGCCACCGTTAGGCCTGTCGGCGGGTCCGATCGGTCGCAGGGGCGGCGTGTTGACGACCGAGAGGGGCATCGTTATAAGCGCGCGCCGGAGTCTGTCGGCGCGTTTGCCGCAGGAGCGCTGACGAGGGGCGGGGCCTGCGCCCCCGGACCCGGCGGCAGGACGGCGCCGCCGACGTACCCTACCGCCTATAGAGGAAGCATCGAGATGGCCAATACACCTTCTGCAAAGAAGGCAATACGCAAGATCGCACGGCGTACCGCGGTGAACCGGTCCCGCCGGAGCAGCATCAGGACCATGATCCGCAAGGTCGAGGAGGCGATCGCCACTGGTGATCGCGATGCTGCCATGCAGGCGCTGACCAAGGCGCAGCCGCACATCATGCGGGGCGCAAGCGTCGGTGTACTCCACCGCAATACCGCAAGCCGCAAGCTGTCGCGATTGTCGCGGCGCATCAAGGCGATGAGCGCATGAAAGAGGCCCGCTTCGGCGGGCCTTCTCCTTTGTCGGCGCCGACCGCCCCGGCACCTGTTTGCCGGGACGCCGGAAATGACCCTCGGATTCGCTGGCATAACAAGACGTTAGAGGCATCGCGCCGGCAGGACCGGCCGGAGCCCCCGCAAATGCCGCGCGACCGGTGCCGATTTCCGGATTTTCCCGCAGGAATTCCGTTTTTTTCCGCACCGCAGCACGCCGCGCGAATCCATTCGAGGAGTCAAATGTTTGGCCGCGGAGCTTGCCGCCCGGGATGCAGTTGCCGCAGCGGGCAAGGAAAGTTGGTACACGGATCAATTAGATTCTCCGCTTGCACCGCCCGAAGCTGCTGTGTATGGTCACTCTCATGCCGCGCAACAACACGGCCCGACATCAAAGACTTTTCACAGTTGTGCACAAGTTAACGTATCGTATTGCAACAACGTAGTTTCGGCGGAAGAACATAGTTCGAGTACCGTCCCGCCTGAACAACCAATGATAATCGAGTTCTTCTTAGGGCAGTAAAAAGAGTACTGCTCGGCAGGTGTCGTTTGCTTTGCAGACGGGGGGTGTGGCGCATTGCGCTTCACCGATTGCAACGCCACCGCGTCGAGGGGAGGAGCTGTCAACGCCGCCGGCAGATGCAAGGCGAGGAGGCGGGCTGTGCCGTGACACATGTGGGGGACATTGTTGTGACCAGACCCAATTCGAGACCATCGGAAGTCAACCTGGAAGCGTTCCCCGAGGGGATGGGGAGCGAGCCGCTGCGTTCGCGTGGAGGAACCTCGGGACCGGGACGATCCGCTTTCGGGCCGAACGGAGGGGGAACAGCCGTGATGGGGACGGAGCAGTTCAAGGCCGCCTGGGTGAAGATCGCGCAACGTCTGCGCGCCGAGCTGGGAGAGGATCTCTATTCCAGCTGGTTTGCGCGGATGGAACCGGAGCTGGCGACCGACGGCCAGGCGGTGGTGTCGGTCCCGACCCGGTTCCTGCGCAGCTGGATCCAGTCGCACTACATCGACGTGCTGGTCCGCACCTGTGCCATCGAGCTGCCCGAGATCGAGCAGGTCCAGATCAGGGTGCGCAGCCCCGGACGGCCGGCGCTGGCGACGGTGGCGGCCAGCGATGCCGGCGAGGCGGCTGACACGGAAGTCCGCCCGGCGGCAAACAACCGGCGGCCGCAGCAACAGGCCGCAGACGGCGGCCGCCTTGCGATCGCCGGCTCGCCACTCGACCGGAGCCTCACCTTCGAGACCTTCGTCGTCGGCAACTCGAACGCGCTGGCCCACGCGGCAGCGTCGATGGTCGCCAAGGCCGATCCGGCGACGCCGGGCCGGTTCAATCCGCTGTACGTCCACAGCGCGTCCGGCCTCGGCAAGACCCATCTCCTGAACGCCATCGCGTGGCGGGTGCGCGAGACGGCGCCGGAGCGCAAGGTCCTGTATCTGTCGGCCGAGCGCTTCATGTACCATTTCGCGGCCGCCCTCGGCGCCAAGGACATGCTGACGTTCAAGGACTTCTTCCGCAGCGTCGACCTTCTCCTGATTGACGATTTCCAGTTCCTTCAGGGCCGGTTCACGCAGCAGGAGTTCTGTCACACCTTCAATTCGCTGGTCGACAGCAAGCGCCAGGTCGTCATCGCCGCCGACCTGCCACCGGCGCAGCTCGATGGCATCGAGCCGCGGATGCGCTCGCGCCTCGCCGGCGGCCTGGTGGTCGACATCGCGCCGCCGGAACTCGAGTTGCGGCGCGAGATCCTGCGGTCGAGGCTGCGCGTCGCCTGTGAACGCGACCCCTCCGTGGCGGTCCCGGTGGAGGTCATCGAATTCATCGCCAACCGGGTCCAGGGCGGCGGCCGCGAGCTGGAAGGCGCGCTCACCCGGGTGCTGGCAAGCCAGAAGCTCACCCATGCCGAGCCGACCGTCGAAACGGCCGCGCTGGCGCTTCGCGACCTGGTCAACTCGGGGCCCGTCCAGCGGATCAAGATCGAGGACATCCTGCGTGTCATCGGCAAGCACTACAACGTGCCCAAGGCCGACCTCCTGTCGCCGCGGCGGGCCCGCAGCATCGTGCGGCCGCGCCAGGTCGGAATGTACCTTGCCAAGCGGCTCACCACGCGATCGCTGCCGGAAATCGGCCGGCGATTCGGCGGCCGCGATCATTCGACCGTCCTGCACGCGGTGCGCAAGATCGAGTCGCTCGCGGCCCAGGACGACAAGCTGAAACGCGAGATAGAGCTGCTGATCCGCCTGCTCGAACACCCGTGAACGGCTTCGCAATGACGACGCGGCAGCGGCCTGCTCCGACAGGCCGGTGTCGCGTGCAGCTACCGCCACCGCGAAACCTCGTCGAGGAACGAACGGCGGGGTTGCCACCGCTTCGGTTCCGGTCCAAATTCGCCGCCGGATCTCTCGGGATTTCCACCTCGCGGACACGGCCCCACGATTACACGTCGCCGAGACGTGCCGGGCTGCGGGCACCTCGCAGCCGGGAGAGGGCCGATCGCTGGGGGACCGGTCATTGATGCAGTGAGCCTGCCATGCGGTTTACGATCGAACGTACGTCCATCTTCAAGGCGCTCAACCACGTCCAGAGCGTCGTCGAGCGGCGCAACACGATTCCGATCCTGTCCAACGTCCTGATCCAGGCGGCGGAGGGCACGATCAGCCTCACCGCGACCGATCTCGACATCGAGGTGATCGAACGGGTCGCCGCCGACGTCGCCCAGGGCGGGTCGACGACGGCGCCCGCGCACACGCTCTACGACATCGTTCGCAAGTTTCCGGAAGGATCCCAGGTCGAGATCGAGCAGGGCCCCGACGAAAACCGGCTGACCGTCCGCTCGGGCCGGTCGCGGTTCACGCTGCAGGCGCTGCCGCCGGAGGATTTCCCCGATCTCTCCATCGGCGACATGACACACGAGTTCGTCGTTGCCGCAGGCGTCCTGAAACAGCTCATCGAGAAGACCCGATTTGCCATCTCGACCGAGGAAACCCGGTACTACCTGAACGGAATCTACCTCCACGAGGTGACCGCCGACGGCAGCCCGATGCTCCGCGCCGTGGCCACCGACGGCCACCGGCTGGCCCAGGTGCAGGTGCCGTCGCCCGAGGGTGCGCAGGGCATGCCCGGCGTGATCGTGCCGCGCAAGACGGTGCTCGAGCTGCATCGCCTGATCGAGGATGCTACCGGCGACGTACGGACCTCGCTGTCGGAGTCCAAGATCCGCTTCCGCTTCGGCGACATCACGCTGACCTCCAAGCTGATCGACGGCACCTTCCCCGACTACGAGCGGGTGATCCCGCGTGACAACGACCGGGTGCTGGAGGTCGACACGAAGCTGTTCGCGCAGGCGGTCGACCGGGTATCAACCGTCTCCAGCGACAAGGGCCGAGCGGTGAAGCTGAACATCGTGCCGGACAAGCTGACGCTTTCGGTCAACAACCCCGAAAGCGGCAGTGCCGTCGAGGAACTGGCCGCCTCCTACCAGTCCGAGCCCCTCGATATCGGCTTCAACGCCCGCTACCTCCTCGACATCACCGCCCAGCTCGAGAGCGACAGCGCCTGTTTCTATCTCGCCGATTCGGGCTCGCCGACGGTGGTGCGGGACAAGGACGACGACACCGCCCTCTACGTGCTCATGCCGATGCGCGTATGAACGCGCGCCAGGCCGTTGGGGGCCGTCGGCGACTGGCAATCGGCGCCGGCAATCACCATATGACCAGTGTCGAGTGAAGCCGGAAAAAGACACTCAGCAACACCTTCGTGCCGAGTCCCCTCCATATCAGCCGGCTGATGCTCCGCGACTTCCGCAACTACGGCGAGGCGCAGGTCGAGCCCGGGGCGACGCTCAACGTTTTCACCGGCCCGAACGGCGCGGGCAAGACCAACCTTCTCGAGGCGGCCTCCATGCTGTCACCCGGACGCGGGCTTCGCAATGCGGCTTTCGAATCGCTGGCCAGGGTCGGGGGATCGGGCCAGTGGACGGTGGCGGCCCGCATTGCCGGCCCCGGCGGCGAGATTTCCCTGGGTACCGACTGGGCGGCGGCCGAGGATGCCGACGGACGGACCGGTTCGCGCCGGGTCAGCATCGACGGGGTGATGCAGAAGAGTTCCGGCCCGCTGGGCGAGTACGTGGCGGTCCTGTGGCTGACGCCGGCAATGGACCGGCTGTTTGCCGGCCCCGCGGCCGAACGGCGCCGCTTCTTCGATCGCCTGGTGCTGGCGATCGATCCCTCGCACGGCACCCGGGTGAGCACCTACGAGCGGCTGATGCGCGAGCGCAACAGGTTGCTGCAGGATCCGCAGCCCGATCGTGCCTGGCTGGACAGCGTCGAGCTGCAGATGGTCGAGGCGGGAACCGCCATTGCCGCCGCCCGGCGCGATGCGGTGCTCCGCCTGAAGCCCTACCTGGACCAGGGAAGCACGCTGTCCGGCGATCCGTTCCCATGGGCGGAACTGGCACTGGAGGGCACCGTGGAGGGTCTGCTCGAGAGCAATTCCGCCGTGCAGGCGGAAGAGCATTATCGTAGAATGCTGGCCGATTCGCGCCGGCTGGATGCGACGACGGGACGAACCGCGACAGGCCCCCACCGCAGCGACCTCAAGGTGGTCCACGGCCCCAAGTCGGAGCCGGCCGAAACCTGCTCGACGGGTGAACAGAAGGCGCTTCTGGTGGCGCTGGTGGTGGCCCACGCAAGGCTGGTTCGCGGCTCCGGCGCCGGACACCCGCCGATCCTGCTGCTGGACGAGATCGCAGCCCACCTGGACCAGCGCCGCCGCGAGGGGCTGTTTGCCCTGCTGCACGGACTGGGCTGCCAGGTGTGGATGACGGGAACCGACGTCGGCCTGTTCGAGACGATCAGGAATCTGGCTTCGTTCTTCACGGTCGAAGTCGGGCGCGTCGAACGCGCCGCTTGAGATTGGAAATGGAACACGTGGAAGAGATCAGAGACGATACCAACGCCCATGCCGACACCTACGGCGCCGATTCGATCAAGGTCCTCAGGGGTCTTGATGCCGTGCGCAAGCGTCCGGGAATGTACATCGGCGATACCGACGACGGGTCCGGCCTGCACCACATGGTGTACGAGGCGGTCGACAACGCAATCGACGAGGCGCTTGCCGGCCACTGCGACAGGATCGAGGTGACGCTGCACGCCGACGGCTCGTGCACCGTGCGCGACAACGGGCGCGGCATCCCCACCGACCTCCATCGCGAGGAAGGCGTTTCGGCGGCCGAGGTGATCATGACCCAGCTGCACGCCGGCGGCAAGTTCGACCAGAACTCCTACAAGGTCTCCGGCGGCCTCCACGGCGTCGGCATCTCCGTCGTCAACGCGCTGTCGGAGCGGCTGACGCTCAGGATCTGGCGCGACGGCAAGGAATGGATGATGACCTTCCGCGACGGCGTCGCCGATGGCCGGCTGCAGCCGGTCGGCGAGGCCGACGGGCGCACCGGAACCGAGATCAACTTCCTGCCCAGCCGGCACACCTTCTCGATGACCGAGTTCGACTATCAGACGCTCGAACACCGGTTGCGCGAGCTGGCGTTCCTGAATTCCGGCGTCACCATCGTCCTCACCGACCTGCGCGGGGTCGAGCCGGTGGTGCAGGAGATGAAGTACGACGGTGGCCTCGAGGCGTTCGTGCGCTACGTCGACCGCACCAAGCATCCGCTGATCGACGATCCCATCAGGATCGTCGCCGAGCGCGACGGCATCACGGTGGAGATCGCGCTGTGGTGGAACGACAGCTACCACGAGAACGTGCTGTGCTTCACCAACAACATCCCGCAGCGCGATGGCGGCACCCATCTTGCCGGATTCCGCGCCGCCCTCACGCGCACGATAAACAACTACGCGAACGAATCCGGCATCGCCAGGCGGGAGAAGGTGGCGCTCACCGGTGACGACGCGCGCGAGGGTCTGACCTGCGTGCTGTCGGTCAAGGTGCCCGATCCCAAGTTTTCCAGCCAGACCAAGGACAAGCTCGTCTCCTCCGAGGTCCGGCCGGTGGTGGAAAGCGTGGTGGCGGACGGCCTCGGCCAGTGGTTCGAGGAGCACCCGACGGAAGCGAAGCTCATCATCGGCAAGGTCGTGGAAGCCGCCGTGGCGCGGGAAGCGGCGCGCAAGGCGCGCGAGCTCACCCGGCGCAAGGGCGCGCTCGACGTGTCCAGCCTGCCGGGCAAGCTTGCCGACTGCCAGGAACGCGATCCGGCAAAGGCGGAACTGTTCATCGTCGAGGGCGACTCCGCCGGTGGCTCGGCCAAGCAGGCGCGCAATCGCGAGAACCAGGCGGTGCTGCCGCTGCGCGGCAAGATCCTGAACGTGGAGCGGGCGCGGTTCGACAGGATGCTGTCGTCGAGCGAGATCGGGACCCTGATCACCGCCCTCGGCACCGGCATCGGCAAGGACGAGTTCGATCCCGACAAGCTGCGCTACCACAAGATCATCATCATGACCGACGCCGACGTCGACGGCGCCCATATCCGCACGCTGCTGCTGACCTTCTTCTACCGGCAGATGACCGAACTGGTCGAACGCGGCCACCTCTACATCGCGCAGCCGCCGCTCTACAAGGTCAAGCGCGGTTCGTCGGAACAGTACCTCAAGGACGACAAGGCACTCGAAGACTACCTGATCGAGAGCGGTCTCGAGGGTGCGGTTCTGGTACTGGCCAACGGCGAGGAACGCGCCGGGGCGGATCTGCGATCGATCGTCGACCAGGCGCTCGCGGTCCGGTCGGCGCTGCAGGCCCTGCACAGCCGCTATCCGCGGTTCGTCGTCGAACAGGCGGCGATTGCCGGCGCCCTCGATCCGGAACTCCTGTCCGACCGCGAACGGGCGGCCGAAACCGCCGCCGCCATCGCGCACCGCCTCGATCTCCTGTCGGAGGAGACCGAGCGTGGCTGGTCGGGCACCGCGACCGACGACGGCGGCCTCGCGTTCGAGCGTACCGTCCGCGGCGTCAAGGAGAGCTACGTCATCGACGGCAAGCTCATCGCCTCGAGCGATGCGCTGAGGCTCAACCAGCGGGCTGACCACCTGCAGGAGATCTACGGCAAGACCGCGATCCTCAGGCGCAAGGACTCCGAACAGGAGATCCACTCGCCGACGGACCTGCTGGATGCGGTGTTCGCCGCCGGCCGCAAGGGCATCTCCCTGCAGCGCTACAAGGGCCTCGGCGAGATGAATCCGTCGCAGCTCTGGGAGACGACGCTCGACGAGAACGCGCGCTCGCTGCTCAGGGTACAGGTGAAGGAACTCGACGAAGCCGACGACGTGTTCGTCAGGCTGATGGGCGACATGGTCGAGCCGCGGCGCGAGTTCATCATCGAGCACGCACTCGACGTCGCCAACCTCGACGTCTGAGGCCGGTGCGACGGGTTGAAGCCCGTCGCTGTGCGTGGACCGGGTCGCCTTACCTTTGCGGTTGCTGCCCCCGTTTTGCCACCCTCGTGGGGTTCTGTTGCCGTTAATGGGCCCTTAAGACGGCCCGCCTAGCCTCCCACTGGGCGGGATTCTGGGGCCCTGAGGGGATCGGGACGTCAAAGACTTCGAATGCGGGTTGGTCGTTCTCCCACACTCAAGGCTGAGGCGGCCGGCCGCAAGGCAGGCCGCCGCGACGCCCGATCCCCGGGTCGGGGGTCGGGCGGCGGCAATGGCGGTCGCCGGCCGCGACGGCGGCGACCCCTGGTCCGTGTCGTGTACTGGCTGACGGTGCTCGCGCTGTGGGTCGGCATAATCGGCGGCGGCGCAGCGGCCTACGTGCTGTTCACCGTACCTGACGACGCTCTCGACCTGCCGCAGCGCGAGCGCGGCCTGATCGTCCTCGCCGAAGACGGCCGGGTGCTCGCCAGGCGCGGCACGTTCCGGGGCGACACGGTGAGGACCGACGAACTGCCCTCCTACCTGATCGATGCGGTGATCGCGACAGAAGACCGCCGCTTCTACTCGCATTTCGGCGCCGACCCGATCGGTCTCCTGCGCGCCCTGGTGGCCAACATCCGCGAGGGAGAAATCGTCCAGGGTGGCAGCACCATCACCCAGCAGCTCGCAAAGAACCTGTTCCTGGAACCCGATCGCACCTTCACGCGCAAGTTCCAGGAACTCGTCCTCGCGATCTGGCTTGAATACCGCTATTCGAAGGACGAAATCCTGCAGCTGTATCTCAACCGGGTGTACTTCGGCGCCGGCGCCTGGGGTATCGAGGCGGCAGCAAGACGCTATTTCGGCAAGTCTGCGCGGGAGGTCACACTGCCCGAGGCCGCGGTCCTCGCCGGGCTCCTCAAGGCGCCGTCCAGGTTTGCGCCCACCAACAATCCCGAGCTGGCAGAGGAACGGGCGTTCCTCGTCCTCAACGGCATGGTCGAGGCCGGTTACATCAGCCCGCTCGAAGGCCAGCTGGCGGTCGACAATCCCGCCGCCCTCAACCTCAAGCCCCAGGATCAGGCAGAGCAGTACGTGGTCGACTGGATCACCGAGATCCTGCCCGGCTACGTGCGGGTCGACGACCGTACCCTCATCGTCCACACCACCATCGACGCCGACCTGCAGAAGGCGACGGGGCGCGTGGTGCGCGATGTGCTCGACCGCAAGGGAGAGGAACGCGACGCCGATCAGGCCGCCATGGTGGTTCTCTCTCCCGACGGGGCGGTGCGGGCGCTGGTCGGCGGCCGGTCGTACGCGCAAAGCCAGTTCAATCGTGCGGTGAAGGCCCGCCGCCAGCCGGGCTCGGCGTTCAAGCCATTCGTGTTCCTCGCCGCGCTGGAGCGCGGCTACTCGCCCGACAGCATCGTCGTCGATCGGCCGGTGACGGTGGGCAAGTGGAGGCCGGCGAACTACAACGACAAGTACTACGGCGAGGTGACGCTGCAGGACGCGCTCGCGCTGTCGCTGAACAGCGTCGCAGCCCAGTTGGTCCTGAAGGTGGGGCCGAAGGCCGTTGCCTCGGTTGCCCACCGCCTCGGCATCAGCTCGCCGCTGCATCACAACGCCTCGCTGGCGCTCGGTACGGCCGAAGTCGGCCTGATCGAGCTCACCGCCGCCTATGCCCCGTTCAGCAACGGTGGTGCCGGCGTGCTGCCGCACGTGATTGACCGGGTGACCGACGATTCCGGCACGGTTCTCTATGAACGCCGTGGATCCGGCCCCGGCCAGGTGGTGTCCGCCGACAACGTTGCGGCGATGAACCGGATGCTGGCCGCCGTCGTCACCGGCGGCACCGGCCGTGCGGCGGCGCTCGACGGTTACCCGGCGGCGGGGAAGTCCGGCACCAGCCAGGATTTCCGCGACGCCTGGTTCGTCGGCTATACCGCGGACTATGTTGCCGGCGTCTGGGTCGGCAACGACAGCAACAGGCCGATGGAGAAGGTAACCGGCGGCAGTCTGCCTGCCGAAATCTGGCACGACGTGATGACCGTCGCCCACGCCGATCGGGCGCCGAAACCGTTGCCCGGGACCGACAGGACCCGCCCGGCGGAGCCGTTCGGCATCGTCGATCTGCTTCGCTCGCTGCCGTTCGGCCCGTCCGAAGCGCGCGTGCGGCAACCGACCGAAACGGCCGAAAACGCGGGCAATTTCATCGAGCGTATCCGGCAGAGCGTGCGCTGAGGTTCACGGACCGTAGCGGTGCAGCCGTGCACCGTATGTCCTGAGCCACCGCCGTGAGGTTTCGAAACCGGGACAGAGCTGCTCGACGAGACGCCAGAACCCGCGGCCGTGGTTCATTTCCCTGAGATGCGCCACTTCGTGGGCGGCGACGTAGTCGAGCACATGCGGTGGCGCCATGACGAGGCGCCAGGAAAACGACAGCGTGCCGGTGGTCGAGCACGAGCCCCAGCGGCTCTTCTGGTCGCGCACCACGATGCGCCGGTAACTCAGGCCGAGCGTATCGGTATGCCGTGAAACCGCCGCCTGGAGGTCGGCGCGGGCCTCCTTGGCCAGCCAGTCGGCGAGGCGACGCGAAAGATGCCGCAGATCGCCGCCGACACGCAGCATCGGCGCCGGAGCTGCCGTTTCGATGCTAACCGGTGTCCGGCATCCGGGTTCATGCGCGATGCGGTGGAGGACGCCGCGAACCGGCACCATCGCGCCGGCCTCGAAGGGAACCCGGTTCTGCCGCTCGCGCATCTTGTCGAGCGCCCAGCCCGAATGTTTCCGCACGAACTTCAGCGCATCGTCGAGCGGAGCATCCGGTGGCAGCGTAAGGCGAAGCGCGTCGCCTTCCGTGGTGACCCGCAGGATATAGCGGCGTGCCCGCGGATGACGGGTCACCCTGAGCGGAACGGTGCGACCGTCGAGGTCGACGGCATGACGATGGCCGTCTTGCGACGACGGGCCGTCGCGCAAGAGGTTACAGGTCATCGACCCCCTCGCGGTGCCACTTCGGTCGTATGGTGAGTCGCGAATCGCATCCCCGATCGCCAGTATCGCACCAAACGGGGCGAAAGTCCGGCAGAGGTTATGGCCGTGTCGGCCGCCTGTCGTGACGACGGACGAAGTCGGCGATGCGCGGGGCGATCTCGGCGCGGAAGCGGTGACCGTTGAAGACGCCGTAGTGGCCGACATCTTCCTGCAGGTGATGTTCGCGCATGGCCGCCGGGATCCCCGTGCAGAGATCGTGCGCCGCCTCGGTCTGGCCGATCCCGGAAATGTCGTCCTTCTCGCCTTCGACCGTCATCAGTGCGGTATCCCGGATGGCCCCGGGCTCGATCGGCAGGCCGCGATGGGTCATGCGGCCGCGCGGCAGGAGATGCCTCACGAACACCGTATCTACCGTCTGCAGATAGAATTCCGCTGTCAGGTCCATCACCGACAGATATTCGTCATAGAACTCCCGATGCTTATCAGCCTGATCGCCGTCGCCCTTGACGAGATGCTGGAACAGCTCGCCATGCGCGTTCAGGTGACGGTCGAGATTCATGGTCATGAATCCCGTGAGCTGGAGAAAACCGGGATAAACCTCGCGCAGCATGCCGGGATAGGGGAACGGCACGGTGGTGATCGCATTGTGGCGGAACCAGCCCGTGCCCCTTTCCTCGGCCAGCCTGTTTACCGCGGTGGGATTGCGCCGGGTATCGATCGGACCGCCCATCAGCACGAGTGAGGCGGGAACACAGGCGTCATTCCTCGCTGCCATGATCGCGGTTGCGGCCAGTGCCGGAACGGATGGCTGGCATACGGCGATGACATGGGTACCCGGTCCCAGGAAATGCAGGATGTCGACCAGGTAGTCGATGTAGTCGTCGAGGTCGAAGCGGCCGTCGGCCAGAGGCACCTGGCGCGCGTCGGTCCAGTCGGTGATATGAACGTCGTGATCGGGCAGCAGCGCGCGCACCGTGCCGCGAAGGAGCGTCGCAAAATGCCCCGACAACGGTGCCACGATCAGGAGTCGCGGCTGCTTCGGGCCTGGCGTTCTCTTGCGGAAATGCAGGAGCCGGCAGAACGGCCGGCTCCACACCACGGTCTCGGCAACCGGCACGGTCCTGCCGTCGACCGTCGTCTCCACGATCCCGAATTCCCGACGACCGTAGCGTCGCGTCACCCGTTCGAATACCTCGAGCGCGGCCGCCGTCGACCGCCCGAACGGCGTCTGGGACAACGGATTGAGCGGGGTCGAGAAGTAGATCCGCCCCAGGTCCGCTGCGGCGCGCAGAGGGGCCAATGCTGCCCGATTCAGCTCGTACAGGTGATAAAGCACAGATATTGTAGCCTTGAGCCAGGATGACCCGAGATGTCGTTCATCCGCCCAACCTAGCAAGCGCGATGGTGCGATGCAACAATTCAAGGTGCATCCGCACACAGCTTCCGGTCGGTTGCGCGGAACCGTCAGCCGACAAAGGCGGCGAGTTCCGCGGCCAGCTTTTCGGGGGTGATGCCGTAGGTGAAGTGGGTGACGAAGTCGCCCTTGCCGTCCATCAGGTAGATGATGGTCGAGTGATCCATCAGGTAGTCGCCGGCCGAATCGTCGTCGACCTTGGCGTAGTAGACGCGGTAGGCCTTGGCGACGCGTTCGATTTCCTCGGCCGTCCCGGTCAGCCCGACGAAGCGGGGATGGAAATGCTGCATGTAGTCGGCGAGCTGGTCGACCGTGTCGCGCTCCGGATCGACCGTGATGAAGATCGGCTGAATGCGGTCGGCGCTGGCGCCAAGCCTGTCGAGAGCGGCGCTCACTACCTGGAGTTCGGCCGGGCAGATGTCTGGGCAATAGGTATAGCCGAACACGATCAGCATGTATCGGCCACGGAACTCCTCGTCGGTCCTGCGCGTGCCGGTCTGATCGACGAGGTCGAACGGGCCGCCGACGAGCGCCTTGCCGCTGGTCCGGACGTCTCCGGCAAGGAACCGTGCATCCGGTTCCACGACGTACCAGAATCCGACCGCTGCACCGACCAGCGCGATCGAAACGGCCATGGCTATGAGTGTCGTACGCGCCCGCATGCCCGGCAACATGGTGCCAATGCAGGGTGAGGGCAAGACGGTTGACCGCCGCACCCGGCCGCCGAGGACGGACGCACCAGGCCAATGAATTGTCCGCACCGATGTAAGCGAGGGTGATGCCGGTCCGCGTGGCCCGCGTGCACCGGCGCGGCTGTCTCAGGCGGCGCTGGCGGTCCCGGCGCGACGATCCTCGCGGATCATGTCCGACGCCTTTTCCGCGATCATGATCGTCGGCGAGTTGGTATTGCCGGAGGTGATCGTCGGCATGATGGAGGCATCGACCACGCGAAGGGCCCGAATGCCGTGAACCCGCAGCCTGTCATCCACCACGGCCCTGTCGTCGCGCCCCATCCGGCAGGTCCCGACCGGATGGAAGATGGTGGTGGCGATATCGCCGGCCGCTGCCGCCAGCTCCTCGTCGCTGGCCACATGCGGGCCCGGCTTGAACTCCTCGGGCTGGAACCGCTGCATTGCCTTCGCGCCGACGATGCGGCGGGTGAGCCTGATCGCATCGGCGGCGACCTGCCGGTCGGCCGCGGCAGACAGATAGTTCGGCCGGATCACCGGAGGTGACGCGGGGTTGCGGTCACGGATGTGGATCGAGCCGCGGCTTTCGGGACGGAGGTTGCAGACCGAGGCCGTGAAGCCGGGAAACGGATGCAGCGGCTCGCCGAAACGGTCGAGCGTCAAAGGCTGGACGTGATACTCGAGATCGGCAGTTTCCCGCGACGGATCGGACTTCACGAACGCTCCCAGCTGGCTCGGCGCCATGCTCATCGGCCCGCTGCGGAAGAGGAGATACCTGAGGGCGATGCCGGCCTTGCCCCACGGGGTACGCGACCACTCGTTCAGGGTTCTCGTGTTGTGCACCTTGTAGGCGCACCGTACCTGCAGGTGGTCCTGCAGGTTCTCGCCGACGCCGTCCAGTGCGCGAACGACGTCAATGCCGTGCGCGCGCAGGACGGCGGGCGAGCCGATCCCGGAGAGCTCGAGCAACTGGGGCGACTTGACCGCTCCCGCCGCCAGCAGCACTTCGCCGTCGGCTTCGACCCGGCTCGCAATCCCGTCGACAGTGAAATCGACGCCGACCGCCCGGCCGTCGCGGACCTGCACCCGCTCCGCCTCGGCACCGGTGAGCACCGTCAGGTTGCGGCGGCCGAGAGCCGGCCTGAGGAACGCCTTGGCGGCCGACCAGCGGATGCCGCGCCGTTGATTCACCTGGAAGTAGGCCACCCCCTCGTTATCGCCCCTGTTGAAGTCGTCGATCCGAGGAATGCCTGTTTCCACGCAGGCTTCCATGAAGGCGTCGAGGATCTCCCATGACAGCCGCTGCCGCTCGACCCGCCATTCGCCACCGGCGCCGTGGTGATCGTCGGCGCCGGCGTAGTGGTCTTCAGAGCGGCGGAAATAGGGCAGCACGTCGTCCCAGCCCCAGCCGACGTTGCCCATCTGTCGCCACAGGTCGTAGTCGCGGGCCTGGCCGCGCATGTAGATCATGCCGTTGATCGACGAGCAGCCGCCGAGCACCCGGCCGCGCGGGTAGGCGAGTGCCCGGCCGTTGAGCCCGGGTTCCGGCTCCGTCGTCAGACACCAGTCGGTACGCGGGTTGTTCATCGTGTAGAGGTAGCCGACCGGCACGTGGATCCAGAACCACCGGTCGTGGCCGCCGGCTTCGAGCAGGAGCACGCTGCTGTCCGGGTCGGCAGACAGCCGGTTTGCCAGCACGCACCCCGCGGTGCCGCCGCCGATGATGACGTAGTCGAAGCTGCCGACCGTGCGTCGTTGCTCGCCCATGCCTGCCGCCTCCGCTCCTCCGAACGACATGATGCGGCAATCGCCGGCAGTGTAAAGGGCAGCGTCCGGCAGCCAACCCCTCGGCAACCCGCCTGAAACATTCGATACCGTTTTCCCCCGCCGCCGACACGCCCACGAAACAGCGATCCGCCAGATGTCATGCCAGTGAACGTGCCGCGCTGTTGCGGCTCGAATGTCGGAGGACATCGCGATGAGTATCGCGACCATGCCCGCGGAACCGGGAACAGGTTCCACTCAGCGTATCGGGGTCACAGTCGGATGCTGGGCGCAGGCGTTCGCCAACTGGCGTGGCCGGCGCCGGTCCGTCCACGACCTCAGGGCCCTCGACAGCCGGATCCTCAAGGATATCGGCATCGACAGGAGCGAAATCACCTCGATCGTCCATGGCGACGGGTACGGCCGGAGGCGGATCCATGCCGACGATTGACGTGGCCGGCGGCAGGCTGTCGTGGCGCGAAGCCGGTGCCGGCACCCCCGTGCTGCTGATCGGCGGTACGGCGGTGAATGCCTCACGCTGGTCCGGGGTCGCGCAGGAGCTCGGGGAGCGATACCGGGTTCTTGTTCCCGACCTCGCGGCCCACGGCGGAACGTCGGCGGTGACGCCGAAGGGACACTTTTCCATCGACGACGAGGCCGAGCTCATGACCGAACTGGTCGCCCGCTGCGACGAGCCGGTTCACCTGGTCGGCCATTCCTACGGTGGTGCGGTGGCGCTGAAGATGGCGCTGCGGTGGCCGGACTGGATCCGCACGCTGACAGTTGTCGAGCCTGCGGCCTTCCACCTCCTGAGGTCGGGCGACCGCGTCGACCGGCGCGTCCTGAGCCAGATCGAAGCCGTGTCGGGCCTGGTTGCCGCCGGCGCCGCGTCCGGCCACCCGGAGTGCGGCATGGCCGGGTTTGTCGACTTCTGGAACGGCAACGGCACGTGGTCGGCGCTCGATCCGGACGTCCGCACTGCCCTCGCTGCCCAGATCGGCGATGTACTGAGGCATTTCGAGTCGCTTTACCGCGAGACGTGGAGCCTCGCCGCCCTTGGCCGGATGTCGGTCCCGACCATGGTGGTCATGGGTCTCGAGTCGCCCGCGGTCGCTCGCCGTGTTGCCACCCTCGTCGCGAGCGCGACCACCGGTGCGTGGCTGAGCCGGATCCCCGGAGCCGGTCACATGGCGCCGTTCACGCACCCCGAAGTCGTTGCGGGCCTGATCCTGCGGAACCTGGCGCGAACCGACGCCCGGACGTTGATCTTCAAGCCCGTCACGATCGATGAAGCCGCCTGAACGGCTTCGCCACAGCAATCCAACTCAGCAAAGGAACAGACGACATGACCATCGACACCACCAATCCCGAGACCCTCGTCCTGCATGCAGGGTATCGCCGCGACCCGGCAACCGGCGCCGTCGCGGTGCCGATCTACCAGACCACGTCGTTCCAGTTCGACAGTACCGAACATGCCACGCGGCTGTTCGCGCTGGAGGAACTCGGAAACATCTACACTCGGGTCATGAACCCCACCCAGGCCGTGTTCGAGGAGCGCATTGCCGCGCTCGAAGGCGGCGTGGCGGCGCTTGCCACCAGTTCCGGTCAGGCGGCCGAAGCACTGGCGGTCCTGAACATTGCTCAGGCGGGAGACAACATCGTGGCCGCGACCGATCTGTACGGCGGCACGTGGAACCTGTTCGCAAACACGCTGCCGACGATGGGCGTCGAAGTGCGGTTCGTCGATCCCTCGGATCCGGCGAACTTCCGCCGGGCGACCGACGAGCGCACCAAGGCCTACTTCGCCGAAACCCTGCCCAATCCAAAGCTCGAGGTGTTCCCGATCGGCGAGGTCGCGGAAATCGCCGAGGATGTCGGCGTGCCGCTGATCATGGACAACACCGCCTGCCCGGTGCTCTGCCGCCCCATCGACCACGGCGCACATGTCGTCGTCCATTCGACCACCAAGTACATCGGTGGCCATGGCACCAGCATCGGCGGCGTGATCGTCGATTCGGGCCGCTTCGATTGGGAGCGGAATGCCGCCCGCTTCCCGATGCTCAACCAGCCCGACCCCAGCTATCACGGTGCCATCTGGACCGAGGCCGTGAAGCCGCTCGGGCCGATTGCCTACATCATGAAGGCACGGGTCACGCTGCAGCGCGATCTCGGTTGTGCGATGAGCCCGTTCAACGCCTTCCAGTTCATCCAGGGGCTGGAGACGCTGCCGCTTCGCATGCGCGAGCATTGCCGCAACGCGGCCGCAGTCGCCGACTACCTGGCCGGACACCCCATGGTGACGCGGGTCATATTTCCCGGCCGCCAGACGGGGGAGAAGAAGCGCCGCGCCGAGACGTATCTCAAGGGTGGCTTCGGCGGCCTCGTCGGCTTCGAACTGGAGGACGGTGCAGACGCCGGCCGTCGGTTCATCGATGCCCTGAAGATGATCTACCACGTCGCCAACATCGGTGACGCGCGTACGCTGGCGATCCATCCTGCGTCGACGACGCACTCCCAGCTGAGCCCCGAAGACCAGCTGAAGACAGGTGTCACGCCGGGCTTCGTCCGGCTCTCGGTGGGCATCGAGCACATCGACGACATCCTCGGCGACATCGATCAGGCACTGGGTACCGCCGGCACGCTCGCAAGGGCGGCCTAGACGGAACGTCGGCGGCGTCCGGATGCGCCCGGACGCCGCCATTTCGAACGGAGACACTGGAGGACGACATGCCGGTCATCCTGCCCGACGATCTGCCCGTGAGGGCTTCTCTTCTCGACGAAGATGCGGACCTTCTCGCCGACCGCCAGCCTCGCGCCGCAAAGCCGCTGCGCGTCGCGCTGCTCAACCTGATGCCGGACAAGCCGGCGACGGAGACCCAGTTCGCGAGGCTGATCGGTGCGAGCCCGCAAGAGGTGGAGCTGGTATTGCTGCGGCCGGCGTCACACGATCCCGGACACACCGACAAGGCACATCTCCGGCGCTTCTACAGGCTTGCGCCGGAGGTCTTCCACGAGACGTTCGAGGGTCTGATCGTCACCGGTGCGCCGGTCGAGCACCTGCCCTTCGAGGAGGTGGATTACTGGCGCGAGCTCACCGCCGTCTTCGACTGGGCA
>Ga0079224_100004447_pt1 | contig 18133 bp, 13 predicted proteins | sample Stecom2015_FD_80414 | JGI IMG/M metagenome (GOLD analysis project Ga0079224, IMG submission 80414) | Agricultural soil microbial communities from Utah to study Nitrogen management - Steer compost 2015 | ecosystem: Environmental > Terrestrial > Soil > Agricultural land | place: USA: Utah...
GCCGCCACAGCCTGCGGCAGAAAAAGCGATGGAAAATAAGGCGAAGCAATACGAGAGGGAGCGTCTTTTCATCTTGAAGGATTCGTGTCTATACTTGGTTACTGCATGGTCGGGGTGTTGGCACCTCCGTCCATTGTACAAAAGTAGCGCATCCCGCAGCTACGCTGTCCGCCATTTTGTTTCATTCTTTCTTCAATTTGTCTCATTGCGTGCATGAGACACATTAGAAACCGACATCCCGAAGGCTCAAAACCCATTCATGCAAGAAAAGAAAACGGGGTTTCCACGTCGTTAAAGCGAGATCGTCGATAGCCTGCTCGTAACGCCACCACGGTAAAACCCAGGCAATCCGCGCGTCCATAGGTTTCAAATTTTACCTTACCTTTGGGTATAGCCAATGGCAACCACCAATGACGAGACCGACATTTTTGTTCTGCTGCCTGTTGCCCTGCCTCCTACTCGCCCAACTCGGCGTTGTTCGTGGCCAGCCGTATTATTTCACGCACTACCAAGTCGAAAACGGACTGTCTAACAACGCCGTACTGTGCAGTGTTCAGGATCCGATGGGCTTCATTTGGTTTGGCACCAAAGATGGTCTAACCCGGTTTGACGGCTATACCTTCAAGGCCTTCCATCACGACCCGGCCACTCCCAATGGGCTGGGTAGTAATTTCATTCGGGCGCTTGCCGTCGATCGGAACGGCCACATCTGGGCGGGGACCGACCAAGGCATCTTTATTTTCAATCCGCGATTGGAAACGTTCTCCCAATTTCACCCCGCAGTCGTCAACGAAGTACTTGACATTCAAATGGACGACCAAGGAAACATGTGGTTTATCAACAATCTGGCCCTATATCGCGTCGCCGCCGACGGCGAGCTGACACAACTTACCTACGCGCCCGCCACACCCGTAAGCTCTTTCAGCCTGACGGAAGCGGGCGAGGTCTGGGTAGGCACAACGCAAGGCCACATGCATCGGTTTCAGCCGTCGGACGGTTTGGGCGTCGGCCATTCGTTATTCCGCCATTCACCAGAAACCAACTCCAATTGGATTGAACGGATATATGACACGGGCAAAGGCTATCTCCTGATCGGGACGACGGCACAGGGCGTTAAGCTTTTCTACCCCGAAACGGGCGAATATCAAGATTTGCTAACCCACGATGGACAAGGGATCGACATTTTCGTACGCGACATTATCGCCAATGGCAACGATGAATACTGGTTTGCGACGGAATCGGGTTTATTCATCTATCAGCTCGACAGCGGTCAATACGTGAACCTAAAAAAACAGCGGGGCAACCCATGGGCCATATCGGACAATGCGGTATACACCTTTTGCAGGGATACCGAGGGCGGCATTTGGGTGGGCACATATTTTGGCGGCGTTAACCATTATACCCGAAACAATACATTTTTCGAGAAATTCTTTCCAATGGAAGGCGCCAACGCCATCCGGGGAAATGCCGTTCGGGAGATATGTGCCGATGCCTACGGCAACCTGTGGATAGGCACCGAAGATGAAGGGCTCAACAAACTGAACTTAGGAACCGGGCACATCACCCATTTCCAACCAACGAACCATCCCCAAAGCATCACTTACACCAACATCCACGGCCTGCTCGTGACGGGCGACACACTGTGGGTGGGCACCTTCGAACATGGCCTAGACCTGCTGCATATTCCCACCGGCAAGGTGGTGCGCCGCTACAATGCGAAAAATGAGGATGAGGGTCTGCACCACAATTTTATTTTCAACATCTACCAGACAAAATCGGGCCGAATACTGCTCGCCACGGGAAATGGACTATTTGAATACGTCCCCCAGACCGCAACGTTTAAGCGCGCACCGAATTTTCCGGCACATATTTTCTACACCACGCTGTTCGAGGGCGCGGATGGGACGATCTGGGCCGGCACATGGCGCGACGGCCTGTATTATTACAACCCCAACACCCGGAGGGGCGGTGCCCATATCCATGATCCCCACCATGCGAAAAGCCTAAGTAGCAACCGGGTCAATCGCATCCTCGAGGATAGCCAAGGACGCCTTTGGGTAGCCACCGAAGGCGGGCTCTGCCTGCTCAATGATGACGAAACTGGCTTTCACCGATATGGCACGCAGCAAGGGTTTCCGAGCAACCTCATCCTAGCCCTGCTGGAAGACGGCCAGAAAAATCTCTGGGTCACCACATCGAAAGGCTTGGTCCGTTTCGATCCGAATAGCGGGCAATTCCGCACATTCACCAAGTCCAACGGGTTATTGAGCGACCAATTCAACTACAATTCGGCGTTCAAGGACAAAAATGGGACCTTGTACTTCGGCAGTGTCAAGGGATTGATACGGTTTGACCCAAGCAACCTGCGCGACAATGATTATCAAGCGCCCGTATACATCACGGGCTTGCAGGTAAACAACCAAGAATTGGCCATCGATAAGAAAGGGTCGCCGCTCGAACAGTCCATCACGTTTACTGACCGGCTACAGCTCACGCACCAGCAGTCATCTTTCAGCATCGACTTTGCCGCGCTTAGCTTTAATTCGCCCGAAATGACCGAGTATGCCTACAAAATGGAAGGGCTCGACAAGCAGTGGACACACATCCGCACAAACCGCCGCGTATACTTTACGAAACTAGCGCCCGGCGACTATATATTTCGGGTGAACGTGGCTAACAGCACAGGGGCGCTCACGGGCAAGGAACGCGAACTACGGATTACCGTGCTGCCTCCATTTTGGAAAAGTACGGCCGCTTACCTGCTGTATGCACTGATGGCAATCGGTACCACGCGCTATCTGATCAGGAGATACCACCGCGGGGTACGAGAACGAAACCGGCGCCGATTGGAAACCTTGCAGCATAGGAAGGAGGAGGAACTCTATCGGGCTAAAATCGACTTCTTTACGAACGTAACCCACGAGATACGCACGCCGCTAACGCTCATTAGAGGCCCGCTGGAAAAGGTAGCCAAAAATACCGCGGGCATGCCGGTGGTGCAACGCCACCTGCAAACCATGGAACGCAATACGGAACGGCTATTGGAACTGACCAACCAACTGCTCGACTTTCGGCAAACGGAGGCCGAGAGCTACCAGTTGCACTTTTCGCAGGTCGACATTAACGAATTGCTAGAGCAAAACCTGCAGAACTTTCGGTTTGCCGCCGAGCAAAAACGACTCAGGCTGCAAGTGCAGCTGCTTCCGGAGCCTTGCTGGGTCTCCATCGACCGGGAAGCCGTCACGAAAATTATCAGTAACTTGTTGGCCAATGCGTTAAAATACGCCGAACGACACATTCACGTGTCGCTAGAAAGGCAACCGCCCGGGGAAAACACGTTCTCCCTAACGGTGAAGAATGATGGACACCTGATTCCGACGTACATGCGGGAGAAGATTTTTGAATCCTTTGTACGGCTCAAAGCGACCGACAGCCAAGGCGGATCGGGTCTGGGCTTGGCGTTGGCCCGCTCCCTGGCCATGCTGCACAATGGTGCACTGCAGCTGAAAAGCCCGGAGGACGGGATGAACGTATTCGTATTGACGATTCCCTTGATGCAACCGGCCAGCCAAACGACCTAAGATGCTACACGAACTAACGATACTTGCAGGGAAACCCACGATTCTAGTAGTCGACGACCACGTTGAGATTTTGGAGTTCATAGCGGACGATCTTAGCGAACACTTCCAGGTGCTAACGGCGCAACACGGCGAAGAGGCGATCGAGATGTTGTCCGAAAACGCCGTGCAGCTCATTGTCAGCGACGTGATGATGCCCAAAATGGACGGTTATGAGCTATGCCGGCTTGTCAAGTCGGATGTGGAACACAGCCATATTCCCATCATCTTGCTGACGGCAAAAAACACGCTAGCATCGAAAATCAAGGGGCTGGAGCAGGGTGCTGACGCCTATATCGAGAAGCCGTTCTCCCCACAGCATCTGTATGCCCAAATCCAAAGCCTCCTGGCCAACCGCGACAAAATCAGGCAGTATTTTGCCAATTCGCCCCTGGCACAAATCAAAACCATGGCCCACACCCGGGCGGACGAACTGTTTCTGGACCGCCTCAACGAAACCATCCAGCAGCACATGGACGAGATCGATTTCGATGTTGAACATCTAGCTGCGGCGATGCATATGAGCCGGCCGACCCTTTATCGCAAAATCAAGGCGATCTCCGACCTGACGCCCAACGACCTCATCAACATCGCCCGCCTAAAAAAAGCAGCCCAATTGCTGAGTGAAGGCACCTATAAAATATACGAGGTGGCGGATATGGTCGGATACGCCTCGCAAACCCAATTCGGGCGCAACTTCCAAAAACAATTCGGTCTATCTCCGAGCGCATTCCTCGCACAAAACAAATCCTAAAACCTTTTTGTTACCTAGCCATTCGCGCCACAATCACCCTGCCGGGTAGCATGTGCAACGGCATAGGCCACGGCCGGCTGGAAGCATGTCGCTAACTTGTTTCACGGCCTGGCCAATCTGATGCCTTCGGTATTAGCTGCAATTCTTTTGCTGACTGGCTACAAACTTGCTAAATTCGCACTATTCAAGTCGATGTGGCGCAGCAGGCATGACCAGTTCGTCCATTTATGACCACTGCGGTTGCCCTCGTGCCGACGGACCTGCCAAAAGGAATCGGCTTGGTTGTAGGTATATTTCATATCTTGCGCAACAATATGTCCAACACGCTTGAATACGAGGAGAGCCAGGACCGCTCGGCGGAATTCGATGGTATAACCTACAAAAAAATATTTCGCCCGCCCTGCAAATCATCCAAACGGACAACGCGCCTTTGCGACGAAAACACACAATCGGGGGGCGGGAAAACGGTCCTCTGACGCGTACGATCGAAGCACCACATCCGCGAATTTAGAGCTATCAACAGAAAACAACACAAATACTCATGCCAAACAGCAAATTAGACGGGAACCAAACACTCAAAGCCGGGTTTAAAAAAATACTGGACGGCAATGCCGAATGGGTCAAATTCGTCAACAGTGATACCTCGGGACGCTATAAGCAGCTCTCGCACGGCCAACACCCCGAGATCCTCTGGATAGGCTGCGCCGACAGCCGCGTACCCGCCAACCAGATTACCAACACCCAACCGGGCGAAGTGTTCGTGCATCGCAATATTGCCAATGTTTGCGTGCATTCCGACATGAACATGCTGAGTGTACTGGACTACGCCGTTAACGTACTGAAAGTAAAGCACGTCATCGTAGCCGGCCACTACGGTTGCGGCGGCGTGGCTGCGGCGCTAAGCCGCCAGCAATATGGCATTATCGACAACTGGCTTTGCCACATCAAGGATGTTTACCGCCTCCATGCGCAGGAGATTGACGCCATCAACGACCACGAACAGAAAATAAGCCGCCTGGTGGAGCTCAACGTAAAGGAACAGGTCTTCAACCTCTGCACCACAAGCATCATCCAAAACGCCTGGAAAAAACGGGCCGACCTCGCCGTGCACGGCGTGGTAATCGATATTGTTACGGGCGAGCTGGTGGACTTGGATACCCACTTTACCGGAACGGACGACATGGCCAACGTATTTGCCTTCCGTTAGCCGAGGATCGCGCTCGCAACAGAACGGGCAGCCACAAAAGCGGCTGCCCGTTCTGTTTATGGAGAATGCCCTATTCTAGTCCGCCTCCATAAACGGATAGCGGTAGTCTGTGGGCGGATTGAATGTTTCCTTAATCGTACGCGGTGACACCCAACGCAACAAGTTGATCATCGAGCCCGCCTTGTCGTTGGTACCCGACCCGCGTGCGCCCCCAAATGGCTGCTGCCCAACAACGGCGCCCGTACACTTGTCGTTGATATAAAAGTTGCCGGCCGCATTCCGCAAGGCATGCGTAGCCTGCGCGATCGCGTAGCGGTCCTGCGCAATGATCGCTCCCGTCAGCGCGTAAATCGAGGTTTTATCCACTAGTTCGAGGGTTTCTTCCCATTTCTCGTCCTCATACACGTATACGGTCAGTACCGGGCCAAACAGTTCCTCCACCATCGTCTCGTAATCGGGCTTCTTGGCCAAGATGACCGTCGGATGGATAAAATAACCCACGCTCTTGTCGTATGTACCCCCGATAATGATTTCGGCATCCGCGTCTTCCCGTGCGCGATCGATGTAAGCTGCCAGTTTATCAAAGGATTTTTCGTCAATAACGGCGTTGATGAAGTTCGTGAAGTCTTCGGTTCCGCCGATCTTAAACGACTCGATATCCTGCTTGATTTGCTGCTCGACCGTTGGCCACAGCGAGCGAGGTATATACACCCGCGACGCCGCGGAGCACTTTTGTCCTTGGTATTCGAAAGCGCCCCGCACAATGGCCGTAGACAATGCCGCCGTATCGGCCGACGGGTGCGCGATAATGAAATCCTTGCCTCCCGTCTCGCCGACGATCCGCGGGTACGACCGATACTTGTGGATATTTTCACCTATCGTCTTCCAGATGTTTTGGAAGACGCCAGTCGACCCGGTGAAGTGGATGCCCGCGAAGTCGGGGTGGTTAAAAATCACCTCCCCGGCTTCCGGCCCGTCGACGAATACCAAATTGATCACGCCGGGAGGCACGCCCGCCTCGTTGAACACCTCCATCAGTACCTGTGCGCTGTATATCTGGGTGTTGGCCGGCTTCCAGACCACGACGTTGCCCATCATGGCGGCCGATGCGGGCAGATTGCCCGCAATGGCGGTAAAGTTGAACGGCGTCAGCGCGAATACAAACCCTTCCAACGGACGCTGCTCCACGCGGTTCCAGCTGCCCGGCGGAGAAACGGGCGGCTGTTGCGCATAAATTTCCGACATGTAGCTCACGTTGAAGCGTAGAAAATCGACAATCTCGCAGGCCGAGTCGATCTCGGCTTGGTAAGCATTTTTAGACTGGCCCAACATCGTAGCGGCATTGAGTTTGTAGCGGTAAGGCCCCGCGATTAAATCGGCCGCTTTTAGGAATATCGCTGCCCGATGCTCCCATGCGAGAGCTTCCCAATTGGCCTTGGCCGCCAAGGCAGCCTCGATGGCGTCATGTACGTGCTTCTTCGTGCCTAGATGAAACTTGCCCAGCACATGCTTATGGTCGTGTGGCGGATGCAGGGTGACCGACGTATCAGTCCGCACCTCCTTCCCACCGATATGCATGGGGATGTCTGCCTCCGTAGCACGGGCAGCCTGCAGCGCTTGTTTCAATTGTTGGCGCTCACGCGTACCTTTAGCATAGCTATAAATCGGCTCGTTTACAGGCGCAGGGACGTTGAAAAATCCTTTTAACATGTTGTCTTTTTTGGTGTTACATCTATTAGCAAAGGTATCAAAACCAAACAGGCTGTCCAACTTTATCGGGAGAAATTCCACAGCAACCGACCGCTAGGAGCCACCGCATCTGTGGTGCGCAATCACAAACCCATACGGGCTCAAATGGGGCTACTTCGGGAAAACAGCCTCGCAATCAAACGGCACAGGCGGCGCGATGGCCGCGGCCGCTCGGGTTACGCGTGCAGTAGTCTTGATGACCGTGGTACGGGCGGACGAATCACCGACGTGCAGCTCGCGGTCGGTAGCTCCTGCGGTACTCTGCCGCCGCGTCATGCTCACGCTCGAACGCGAAATGGAGGGTGTCACCACTCAGGAGGCCGTCCTAGTTAATTACCAGAATCCAAGTTGCTACGTTGATTCCCGCCGGCACGCACCGCGGCGTGGCAATGCAGGAAATGAGCCGAAAGATTTCCTATCTTTAGCCTCCCAATCAGCCTGCGTTGCTAATGAATTGGCTCATTCTTTTTGAAATCCTCTATATCGCCCTTATCGTGGCCGTGTGTTTTCGGATTATCTACGATACCGTCAACCACACCAAGACGATTGCTTACCTGTTGCTGGTCATCTTCCTGCCCGTCGTCGGTATATTCTTCTATTTTTCGTTCGGAATCAACTACCGAAAACGTCAGCTGTACAGCAAGAAACTCGTGGACGACGAGGCCATTGGACAACGGATCAGCCAAGCTATTCGCGATTACTCCCTGCATACCTACCAGCTCAACGAAGAGCAGCTCGCCGAAAGCCGGAGGATTAGCTCTTTGCTGCTTCACGCTATCGAAAGCCCCTTGACCGGTGGCAATGCGGTAAAGGTATTGGTCAATGGTGAAGAAAAATTCGCCGAGCTCATGGCTGCGCTGCGGCAAGCCAGACACCACATCCATATCGAATACTATATTTACGAGAATGACGCCATCGGGCAGGAGATTGCCGACCTTCTGATCGCCAAAGCCGCAGAAGGAGTCATTGTTCGCTTTATTTACGATCATTTCGGGAGCCACACCATCCACGGCAGCCTAGCCCGCCGTCTCCGCGCCCATGGCGTGCACGCCTATCCCTTTCACCGCATCACATTCCTGGCGCTGGCCAACCGCCTGAACTACCGCAATCACCGCAAGATCGTCGTCATTGACGGCAAGGTCGGCTTTGTGGGGGGCATCAACGTGGCAGACAAATACATCAACCGGGGCACCGGGGACGAGCTATTTTGGCGGGACACCCATTTGCGCATCGAGGGGCCCGGCGTCCGGCAGCTGCAATACACGTTTCTTTGCGACTGGAATTTCACGTCGAAAACGCCATGGGAAATAGATCCCCTGTACTTCCCCGAGCACCAAGTCGTCGCCAATCCCCACAATAAGATCGTGCAGATTGCAACGAGCGGACCTGACTCCGTACGCCCTACTATCCTGTACTCCCTGATGCAAGCCATCTACCATGCCGAAGACGAAATCCTGATCACTACGCCCTACTACATACCAGGCGAAGGGATACAGGACGCGTTGGTCATTGCTGCCATGAGTGGCGTTCGGGTGAAACTGCTGGTGCCAAGGCGATCGGACTCTTACTTTGTCAATCTGGCCTCACAATCCTACTTCCAGGATCTTCTCAGCGCCGGGGTCGAGATATACCGCTATACCAAGGGATTTGTCCATGCCAAAACCATGGTCGTGGATCGCAAGCTTTCTATCGTGGGAACGGCTAACATGGACCAGCGCAGCTTCGACCTGAATTTTGAGGTAAACGCGGTCGTGTACGATGAGTCGGTATCCGAAGAGCTGGCCCGCCTATTTGTGGAGGATACGCAGCATGCCGAACCCATTGATCCCCTGGTGTGGAAACGGAAGCGGGCTTACCGCAAGATTATCGAAAGGACGGCCCGCCTATTCTCACCCATGCTTTAAACTAAGGCAAAAAAAAGCCGGATGCTGTTGCACCCGGCCGATATCCCCTATGCGCCGTCGCCGTTAGACGGTCATAATGTCTTTTTCCTTGGCTTCCGCCAACTTGTCTACGTTTGCGATAAACTGGTCGGTCAGTTTTTGCACCTCGCCCTCGCCCACTTTGATCTCGTCCTCCGAGGCTCCGTCATTTTTCAATTTCTTGATCGACTCATTGGCGTCTTTGCGGATATTGCGTACGGCTACGCGGCCGCGCTCTGCCTCCTCTTTCACCTTTTTCACCAGATCGCGGCGGCGCTCCTCCGTCAACGGCGGGATATTCAGGCGGATAACATTGCCATCGTTCTGGGGCGTCAAGCCGATGTTGGCGTCTACGATCGCCTTTTCGATAGCTTGCAGCGTGCCTTTTTCCCACGGCTGAACCACTAACGTGCGTGCGTCGGGCGTATTGATATTCCCTACTTGAGACAATGGAGTCATCGTGCCGTAATAGTCGATTGAAATGCCATCTAGCATGGAAGGCATGGCCTTTCCCGCGCGTATCTTGGTCAGCTCCGTTTCCGCAAACGACACGGCTTTGCGCATCTGTTCCTCGGCGTCTTCTAGTTGTAAGGCGATAAGTTCGTTCATGATTTACGATATTCGTTTCTAGGTTGGCAAATATAATTATTCTCTTACCAAAGTTCCAATAGGCTCTCCATTTGCCAGCCGCATCAGGTTGCCAGGCTTGTTCATATCGAACACGATAATGGGCAGTTTATTTTCTTGGCACAGGGTGAATGCTGTCATGTCCATGACGTTGAGTCCACGGTTGTACACCTCCTGGAAGGATATTTCGTCGTAGCGTGTGGCGTTGGGGTCTTTCAGTGGATCGGCCGAGTAGATGCCGTCAACGCGCGTTCCCTTCAGCACGACGTCTGCATTGATCTCAATGGCGCGTAGCGACGCGGCGGTATCCGTCGTGAAATACGGGTTGCCTGTGCCAGCCCCGAAGATAACGATACGCCCCTTTTCCAAATGTCGGACTGCCCGCCGACGGATAAAGGGCTCACATATCTGCTCCATCTTGATAGCCGTTAACAAACGTGTCTTGATACCGACCTTCTCCAACGCATCCTGCAAAGCCATGCTGTTGATCACGGTTGCTAGCATGCCCATGTAATCGGCCTGCACGCGGTCCATGCCTGCTTTCTCGGCGCTGAGGCCGCGGTAGATATTACCGCCGCCAATGACGATGGCAATCTCAATGCCTGTGGCATGCAAGTCGCGCACGTCGTTGGCATACTGGTTCACTCGGTCTATATCTATACCGTACTGTTGGTCGCCCATTAGGGCCTCGCCGCTAAGCTTCAATAAAATCCGTTTGTATTTCATCAACATGAGTAAAAAGTGTCCGGTGGCAATGTCGCGCGGATGCAGGCACAAAACGCCGTCATTGCCGCGCCAAAGATAACAGAAATTTCCCAGCACGGGGTGCATGGCCGGACAAAATTCGGAGACGTCCGCCCTCCGGCTCGTCTGGTTGCAGAAAAACTTGTACCCGCCACACGGCTAGGCGGGCTAGATGACGGCGATCCGTGGGGCTCAGGCCAAAAAAACGCAAACGCCCCAGGAGTCCCTTGATGCGATCCGGAATCCTGGGGCGTTTTCGGCGCCTATCGAGGTGTCGGCAGCCCTAATTCATGCCTCCGAAAAACCGAGTTTCATAGCGGTTGAACACCTCCATCACGCGGTTGTGCACATCGAGTTGCCCGTGCTCGTCGGCCGCCAGCGCAAATCGGTTTAACGACACCATGGCAACTTGGATGTTCTCGGATTCGAGGTTGGGTTTCGTTTCGGCAATGGCGGCGTAGTACCGAAGGTGCTGTTCGAGAAAATCCAGGTTTTTCTCCACTACCTCGTTGGCCTTCTCAGTCTCCCCAACCTTGTAGAGTTGGTCAACCACAAACGCATAGCCGTAGGAATCCAGCGCGCGGAACAGCCGATCCGGCATGTGCTCAAACAGATCGAGCAGCAGGGCACGCGCTTCCTCGGTTTTGCCCTCGGCAATCAGCTGTTCGGCAGGCGACGCATAAATATTGTTCAGGATCAAGCTGATCATCCTGTAGGACTCGGGGTCGACGTACCGCGAGTTCTTAATGTTACCCCACTGGTATTTGTTGAGCACTTGTTTGTACACGTTGTCGCCGTTTACCATATCCCGTTGCATGACCTTCAAGCTATCCGGCAGTGCCACGGGCATGACGCGCAATGCAAAGCCTTCGGATACCAAATAATTGTCAAGCCCCATGTAGTGGGTGCTCGGCACCGTTGTGGCGAAGTAGATGGGGCGCTCCCAGTTGTTGTTGGAAAGTACGTCCATAATGGACAGTTCCGAACGCGTCACGTGGTTTTGCGGGTAAGTCCACCGCATGGTATCCACGATGTAGTCGTGCCACTTTTCGGGAACTACCGCATGCTTGATCACATCCTCGCGGTCGACTTGCAACTGCAGGTTTTTCGTAGGCAGGAAGTTTTCCAGCTCGTTGCTCTGCACTTGCATGGGACGCTTGTCGCGCGGATCGTCCGACAGCATCACGGCCACAATGCGATCGAGATCGATGTGCCCGGGCAGCCCGGCGTCTTGGTAGTAAATGACGTTGCGCACACCTTTCACGTATTTTTCATCCGGAATATCGATAGGCAAGCCCTCGGCGTCATTCACCTTCTCTTTCACTTGGCGAACATACCAATCCGCGCTCAGGAGGCTCAGGTTGACTACCCGAACGTCGGTACGGAAGTTCTCCACCTCCTGTACGTACCATAGCGGGTAGGTGTCGTTATCCCCGTAGGTAAACAGTATGGCATTAGGCGCGCAGGATTCCAGGTAGTTTCGGGCAATATCACGTGCGAGGAACTTCTCTGAGCGGTCGTGGTCGTCCCAGCCTTCGCTGGCCATGATCACCGGCCCGGCGAGCAAGCCAAGTGCGGTGGCAGCTATGCCGGCCGTTTTGGCGTTTATTTTTTTTGCGAATTTTTCGGCCATCCACGGCACGGCCAAACCGATCCAGATGGCAAAAGCGTAGAAGGACCCAGCGTAGGCATAATCCCGCTCACGTGGCTGAAGGGGATTCTGGTTAAGGTACAACACAATGGCCAGCCCCGTAAAGAAGAACAACAGGCCGACCACGCTGGCATCGCGCTGGTTGCGCGAGAAATGCCATACGGCGCCCAGGAGTCCCAGTATCAACGGCAAGAAGTAATATTTGTTATTCGAGGGATTGGTTTTCAGCGCGTCGGGCAAGGCGTCTTGCCCGCCCAATCGCATCTGGTCAATAAATTTGATGCCGCTTATCCAGTTGCCGCTAGTCAGGTCGCCATGGCCTTGTTCGTCGTTCTGCCTGCCCGCAAAGTTCCACAAGAAGTAGCGGCCGTACATATGCCCCACCTGGTAGCTAAAAAAGAACCGCAGGTTGTCGCCAAAGGTTGGGCGCTCGCCTTCGCCCAGGTTTAGGTAGTCGCGGTAGTACCTTTCGTGGTCACTGCTGTAGATACGCGGGAAAATCGTTTCGCGGTCATACTCGTAGCTAAAGTTCTGTCCGGCCACCTCATAGCGCTCGGCGCCCTTGCGGTATTGATTTCCACCGAAGTTGATATCGACGGGCCGTGAGTCGAAATACGGGCCTTTAAACTTCGGTTCGTTGCCGTACTGCTCGCGGTTCAGGTAGCTCAAAAACGCGAATACTTCGTCCGGATCGCTATTGTTTAACGTAGGGTTGGCGTGTGCGCGGATGAGGATCATCGCGAAGGAACTATACCCGAAAATGATGAACGCGGCCGACAGGAAAATGATATTGAGCAAAGGCTTGACTTTCTGTATGGAGTACCAGATGCCGTACACGATACCACCGATAACCAACAGCGCAAACACCCAAACACCGGATCCGAATCCAAGACCCAAGGTATTCACGAAGAACAGGTCGAAATAGGCCGCCCCTTTAATCAGGTACTGGATGATGCCCCATAGTACCACGGCCACCACCAAACACCCGATCAGCAATGCCCGGACGGCGCCCCCGGCAGTGACCTTAGCCGAGCGTCGAAAGTAGACCACCAACGCCATGGCCGGAATAGCCAATAGGTTGAGCAAGTGCACCCCAATGGAGAGCCCCATGATGTAGGCTATGAAAACCAGCCATTTATCCGCCCCGGGTTCGTCGGCATGGTGTTCCCATTTCAAGATGGCCCAGAATACGACCGCAGTGCACAGGGACGACATGGCGTACACCTCGGATTCGACGGCAGAAAACCAAAAGGTGTCCGAGAACGTGTAGGCCAAGGCACCGACCGCCCCCGCCCCAATAATCTGGACCAGCTTCCAGTCGGTAAGCTCGGCGCCGCGCGGCGCGATGGTTTTCCGCGCCAAGGCCGTAATCGTCCAAAACAGGAAGACGATCGTCAGGCCGCTGGACACCGCCGATCCAAAGTTCATCCAGAACGCTATGCGCATCTCGTCCCCAAAAGCCAGGTTGGAGAATATGTTCTGCAACATGAGGAACAGGGGCGCGCCGGGCTGGTGTACGATCTGCATCTTGTAAGCAGAGGCAATGAACTCGCCGGTATCCCAAAAGCTGGTGGTCCGCTCCATGGTCATTACATACACAAGCGTGGCAAGAATTCCACACGCCCATCCTGCAATATTGTTAATCTTGTTATAGTTCATAAATGTTCGGCCCTTTCCTGTCGGCAATATGAATAATGCAATATGAATAATATGATGTCGTTAAAATTAAGCTTTGGCTCGCTGCTCCCGGCCTTACCCGCCTCGCGGGCTCACCGGGGGTGGTTGCTGTCGCAAAAACCGCCTCGAAAATAAGGAATACTACGATATGGCGGGCAGGATATTTGGTTTTTTAACAAAAACGCACCCCAACTCGCCCGTAGGAGACGCCCACTCCCCCCTGATAATTGCAGCGTCCGGATCCGACGACCCCTTCGCATCGCCTGTCTCTTTGCCGGTTACGGTAAAATGTAAAAATTGTTTGCAACAATTGAACCATCCACCTATATTTGCAGTCCCGTTGCAAGGGGCTTTCATCACAGAAACTGCCCGATAGTATAATGGTAGTACGACAGATTTTGGTTCTGTTTGTCTAGGTTCGAATCCTGGTCGGGCAACAAAAAAGAAACGGATTGTCATTTGGCAATCCGTTGTTTTTTAGTGTATCTTTAAATCCATTGTTCACGCAACGCTAAGATGCCGACGAACTAATCTCCATCGACTAATACGACTTATACATTAAACATACCACAATGCCCCTGTCATTCAATCCGGTCAAACTGTTTGCTGGTTCGGGCTCTGTAGCCTTAGCAGAAAGAATCGCAGAAAACTATGGCAAGGATCTCGGCGAGATGACCATCGCCCGCTTCAGCGATGGCGAAATACAGCCTTCTTACAATGAGTCTGTGCGCGGCTGCGACGTGTACCTTATCCAGTCGACTTACCAGCCCAACGACCACCTCTTTGAGCTGTTGCTAATGATTGACGCCGCCAAGCGTGCCTCTGCCCATTACATCATCGCGGTAGTTCCATATTTCGGGTTTGCCCGGCAAGACCGCAAGGACAAGCCACGGGTAGCTATCGGCGCCAAGCTGATCGCCAACCTGCTGACGGCGGCTGGCGCACACCGCATCATGACCATGGATTTGCACGCGGCCCAAATACAAGGATTCTTCGACATTCCGGTCGACCATCTGGACGCTTCGGTGATTTTCGTTCCGCACATTAAGTCGCTGAACCTGCCTAACCTCACCATCGCATCGCCAGACATGGGCGGGTCATACCGCGCGCGCACCTTCGCCAAATATTTCAATGCGGAAGTCGTCATTTGCGACAAGCGGCGCAAGCGGGCCAACGAGATCGAATCCATGTCCATTATCGGCAACGTGGTAGGCCAGGACATCGTACTGATCGACGACATTTGCGATACAGCCGGTACGTTGAGCAAGGCGGCCTCCCTTATTATGGACAACGGTGCAGCCAGCGTGCGAGCCGTATGTACGCACCCTGTGCTGAGCGGACGAGCTATCGAAACCATTGAGGAGTCTGCCCTTACCGAGTTAATCATCACAGACACCATACCACTGAAGCGAGAAAGCGAGAAAATCCGCGTGCTGTCAACGGCCGCGCTGTTTGCCAGTGCCATTAAGAACGTAAATGAGCATGGCTCCATCAGTGCGCTCTTCGATACCGACCGCAACTCGTAACTTTACAAGACAGCGATGCCGGTGTCATCTAATCGCCGGCATCGTATCATTCCTTCAGGCGGCACTTTTTGATACACCGTTGCGCAGCACGGGTCAATGCGCGACGCGGACTTCAAAAATTATTGGCAGCTACGGTAAATACTCAACAATAATCGTTACCTTTGCACGCTCAAAAATTACTACAATTTATAAAAAATGAAATCAATTGCTATTAGCGGTTCTCTCCGGGAGAACGTAGGGAAAAGAGACGCGAAAGAGCTTCGTTACCAGGGGAAAGTCCCTGCCGTGCTCTACGGTGGTGAGAAACAATACCACTTTGCCGTGTCCGCAGCTGATTTGAAGCCGGTTTTGTACACGCCGGACGTTCATTTCATCGATTTGGACCTTGATGGCGCGAAATTCCAGGCCATCGTCCAAGAAACACAGTTTCACCCCTTGACCGACCAAATTCGTCATATCGACTTTTTGGAGCTTTCTGACAAGAAAGAAGTCGCCATCAATATTCCTGTGAAACTTACTGGAACGTCGCCCGGCGTCCGTGCGGGTGGCAAGCTCGTGCAAAAATTGCGCAACCTGCGCGTAAAAGCGTTGCCAGCTAACCTGCCCCAATACATCGAGGTGAGCTTGAGTGAACTCAACGTAGGTAACTCCGTTCGCGTTTCCCAAGTTAAAGTGGAAAACGCCACAGTGCTTAACAATGCGGACGATACGATCGTTTCGGTGATCATGTCGCGTGCATTGCGTCAAGCAGAGCAGGAAGCCAAATCGGAAAAGTCCAACTAATCTACTGCACAGTAAACAAGCGAGCACCCACCCGAAAAGGCGGGTGCTTTTTTATTGGGGGCAATTTGATATTTTTGCCCCCTGGCAATACAAAAAGACGGCATGAAATACCTTATCGTAGGATTGGGCAACATCGGGGCGGAATATGCCGATACGCGGCACAATATCGGCTTTATGGTAGCCGACGAAATGGCGAGGCAGGCGGGAGCCACCTTTTCTACACTGCGACATGCCTATTACACCGAATACAAGCATCGGGGGAGCAACGTGCACCTGATTAAGCCGACGACTTACATGAACCTCAGCGGAAAAGCCGTGAATTTCTGGATGCATGAGCTCAAGATTCCGATCGAGCGGGTGCTTGTCATTGTCGATGATCTGGCCATCCCCTTCGGTAAAGTGCGCCTACGGCCTAAAGGGAGTGCAGCGGGCCACAATGGACTGCGCAGCATCGAGGCCCTCTGCGGCGGCCAAAACTACCCTAGGCTGCGGTTTGGCATTGGCGACAACTTCCCCAAAGGACGGCAGGTCGACTATGTGCTGAGCGGATTTGATGACGATGAGCTGCTGCAGCTGCCCGAACTGATCGAACGCGCCGTGCAGATGGTGCACAGCTTCGTCCACATCGGGCTCGAGCTCACCATGACGCAGTTCAACAAATAAAGTCAGATCAAGCGATCCTTGACCACCCAGGTGTGGGCGATCTTATCGTGCAAGCACTGCTGCTTGCGATCGAAAAACCCGCTCAAAAACCCGATTCCTAACGTGAGCACGCCGACGAGCTTGGCGCTGTTACGGACGAGGGCGATGCCATACCCGATGGGCCGTCCCCTTGTATCCGTCACCTTCACCCCCACCAGTATCTTGCCGATTGTGGCCTGGCGCTTCGAACCTTCGAACCCTACGCTAAAGATAAACTTGATAACCGGAATAACCGCCAGCCCGAGCAGCAAGGTTGCGATGCGATCTTCGGTGGCCGCTGTACCCGCTACGTAGAGCAGGGCAATGAGCGCATACACGCACAAAGCCACAAAGTAGTCGATGCCCAGGGCCAGCAAACGTACGTCGAGCGTAGCGAAATATTGCGGCAAGGTGGCTTGGTGGGTAATGTTCAACGCTTGGCTTAGCGTCTGGAATTCGCGCACTTCCTTGTAGTCTTTCTCGCCTTCGGGCTTAATAAAATCGGTGGGCTTCAACTGCATTGCCTCAATCTCCTGAAAGGAAAACGGACCGGCAGGCTTGCCATCGACCACCACAAAATATTGCAGTCCGTGCGGATCCATCGGCGCGGGTTAGTAGCGTTTCACATCAAAGGAACTGAGGCCACCGGCGAGGTGGATGTCGTATTTCTTGTCCGCCCCATCATAATTGGACGTCGCGTACGAACCATCAGGCAGCTCGGTGAAACCACGAAAATTGCGCGACGAGAGCCCCGATTTGCTGACGATACGACATGCGGCAGCCTCGGGGATTTCAATTTCTATGCTTGACACGCCTCCGCTCACGTCCACGTGCGACGTTTCAAACGGGTCACCCAGTTTGATCTCTACGGAAGAAGCGCCACCGTTGACTTGTAGATTACCGATTTTAAAATCCGAAAGATCGAAATCGGCCACACCAGCACCAAAATCAAGCTGAATGTCCCATACGGGGTTCCGGTTCAGCCGAATCGTAGCTTTATTACTATGCTCGACCATGACCGTGCTGTTGTCCTTACTATCCATCACGAAACTGATTTTGGCTTCACGAGCGGTGGAGTCTCCGCTTTCGGACAAGTCGACCGTGTGGGTACCCACCGCGGTCTTGGTATTCGCTTCGAAGAGCTTCTCCGTCGTACCGTCTATTTCGTATTCGATCGCCCCTCCCCGGATATGCA
>Ga0079224_100004449_pt1 | contig 18129 bp, 14 predicted proteins | sample Stecom2015_FD_80414 | JGI IMG/M metagenome (GOLD analysis project Ga0079224, IMG submission 80414) | Agricultural soil microbial communities from Utah to study Nitrogen management - Steer compost 2015 | ecosystem: Environmental > Terrestrial > Soil > Agricultural land | place: USA: Utah...
GCGCGGCGCTGGCCATGCTCGCGTGTGGCTCGGCTTCCGAGGAGCCCCGCCCGAACGGCGGCGACTCGTCGACGGGTGGCAGCACTTCGGGCAGCGGCGGGTCGTCGGGCGGCTCGGGGGGCAGCGGTGGGACGGCGAGCGGCGGCAGCTCTGGGTCTGGCGGGTCGAGTGGGTCGGGCAGCGGCGGCGCTGCGAGCGGGGGCACGGCGGGCGCGAGCGGCGCGGGAGGCGCGGGGGGCAGCCCGGGCGCGGCCGGACCGGCGTGCCCCGGCGTCGAGGCTCGGCCCGATGTGCCTGGCACCACCTGTCGCTCCCAGGAGGATTGTTCGGCAGGCGCGACCTGTGCTCCAGAGCAGCCCCAGGGCTGCGGCGCCTGCATCGTCCCCCAGCGGGTGTGCGAGAGCGACGAGCAGTGCGGTCCCGGCAGCCACTGTGTCGAGGCAGAAGCCCCGCCCTGCAGCTGCACGGGCGGGCGAACGTCGTCCTGCGTGGAGGACTGCACGCCGCAGTCGTGCGGTGACGCTGCGCACTGCGGCGAGACCGGGCGCTGCGAGCCGCTGTCCTGCACCGAGGGGTTCACGTGCGCCGATCACCTGGTTTGCGCTCCGGGGCGCACCGAGAGCGACGCCCACGGCTGCGCTCCGCCCAACTGCAACGAAGGCGCCGCGTGCGCGCCCGGCTTCGCCTGCGATCCGATGGGGAGCGGGCAATGCGAGGCCGTTCACTGCAGCGAAGGCGGCGCCGCCGCGTGTCCCATCAACCAGGTTTGTGATGCAACCGTTTCGGCGGGCCGGGGCTGCCTGACGAAGCCCTGCCAGACCGACGCGGACTGCGACTGCGGCGCTTGTATCAGGACGTGCAGCGGAGAGGGCTGCACGTCCGGCACGTGCCAGCCACGCCTGTGGCTGTGTACGTTCCCGGTACCGTAGACGCCGGGGGTGGACGGACCGGCAGCTGCTCGGACGCGCTGCCGGCGCGCGTGATCTCGAGCGGTGGCGAGGAGGCCTGATCCGGCGGAGCGCCCGCGATCGCGCTCGATTTTCACCACGCCGGACCGCGCTTGAGGTACACGAAACCGTTGATGGCGCTCCGGCACAAGGGGTGGTTTCGAAGCTTCGACGCCGCTCTCGCCGCGCTGATGGTGTCGGCAAGCGCCGTGTCAGGGCATGCCGAACCGCCGCCGGCGGCGCGATCTCGGGTGGCCTTCAGCGCCGCGCCGGGCTGTCCAGGGTGGGCCGAGTTCGCGGCCGAGGTGGCGCAGCGGACGAACGCGTCGATCGTCCCGAGCGCGTTCGGGCGCGGGGACTACGCGGTGTGGCTGTTTCCGACCGCAGGGGGATACGCCGGGCGTTTGTATTCGGAGCGGCACGAGCGGGTGGTGAAGGACGTGGCGGGTGACCGTTGTGAGGAGACGGCGACGGCGCTGGCTTTGGTGCTGGCGCTCTCCATCGAACACGGGTTGGACGACAGACGCGGTGCGGTCGAGCCGGCTCGCCCCGAGCCACCGGACCGCGCCGCGGATCCGGGCCCGGTCTGGGGCGGCGGGGTAGGGGTCGCCGCTCGCAACGGGCTCGCGCCCGAGGCGTTGTCGGGGGTCGCGGGGTACGCCGAGGTGGCGTCGCTGGCGTCCGGCTGGTGGTGGTGGGCCGTGCGGGGGGCGCTGTCGCGCGGGAGTACGGGGAGCGTCCGCTACGATTGGGGCAGCGCGCGCTTCACCCTGGACGCGGCGACGATCGATCTCTGCCCGCTGCGCGTCCACGCCTGGGACGGCGGGGAGGTCGACGTCTGCAGCGGGATGTCGCTGGGGAGGTTGCGAGCGACCGGGGAGGTGACCGAGCCCGGTGGCCGTTCGGGGAGCACGTCGAGGTCCTACTGGGAGGCCCGGCTGCTGGCCCGTCCGCGCGCCGTTCTCTGGTCGGTGCTGGTGATCGAAGGGGAGCTTGGGCTGAATTTTCCGTTTTCGAAGTACGAGTTCTTGCTCGAGTCGCCTCAAAACACGCTGCACACGAGCTCCGCGCTGCAATTCGGAGCAGGGATCGGGTTGGGCTTTCGGATTCCGTGATCGACCGGCAGGGGTTCCGTGATTCTCCAAGGGATGGGAGACACCACGGTGGCAGCCGGCGCCCGCGCGCCCGACCAGCCCGACGCGTGTCTTGCCTCGGCGCTCGCGCCCGAAGCGCTGGTTCCGCACTTGCCGTTCGTCTGGCGGGTGCTGCGTGGCCTGGGGGTTCCGGCCGCCGATCTGGACGACGCAACGCAGCGCGTGTTCATGATCGTGGCGTCGAAGATCGCGCAGGTTCGACCGGGTAGTGAGCGTGCTTATCTGTTCACGACCGCCACGCGCGTGGCCTCATGGATCCGCCGTCAAGGCCAGCGGCTCGACCTCGTGGATGACGCGGAGCTCGGCCTGCACGAAGACCCCGAGCCCGGCCCCGATGAGCGCGCCGATCGGCGACGCGCGCTGGCGCTCCTGGAAGAGATCTTGGCGCGGCTGCCAGAGGAGCTCCGGCTGGTCTTCATCCTCTGCGAGCTCGAAGAGCTGACGGCGCCGGAAGCGGCCGACGTGCTGGCGATTCCGAGCGGAACGGTGGCGTCCCGACTCCGCCGGGCGCGGCAGTCGGTCAGCGACCACATACAACGTGCTCGGCTGCGCGCACGGCGAGGAGCGCCCAGATGACACGACGGGAATGGTTGGACGGTACGGACGAACAGGTCCTGGACACGATGCTCGACGCGTGGCGGACCGAGAGGCCGCCGCTCGCTACGGAGCGCCGCATCGCGCGGGCGCTCCGGGGGGCGACCGCAGCATCACTGGCGGCCGCTGCGCTGACGACGACCGCCGAATCGAAAGCGGCAGCGGCGAGCTCGCTGTCCGCTGCGGCGCTCGGCAGCGGCTCGAGCACGGCGGCGGCGCTCGCGTCGGGCACGCTGCTCGGCATCACGAAATGGGGGGGCGCGGGCGTGGTGAGCGGCGTGCTCTTTGCGGTGACCGCGGGGGGGATCGCGGAGCTGCCGGCGAGCGCGCCGGCAGCCCCGGCGAGCGCGCTCGCGACCGTGGCGCCGCGCGCCCCGAAAGCCGAAGTCCTGCCCCGACGATCGCCGTCCCCCGGCGCGTCGGACGAGGCGCCAGCTTCCTTGCCTGCTTCACCTGCCTCGGCTCCGGGAGCCCTCCCGAGAGCCTCCACGACGCGGGCGCGGGTCCCTGCGGTCGAGCTCGAGCGCGCTCGAACGCTCGCCTCGCCGGGGCCACAGGCTTCGACCGCGGCCTTCCCGATCGAACCGCGTGAGCCCGAGCGGCTCGAGGCCGCTGGCGCCAGCCGCTTGCAAGACGAAGTTGCAGCTCTGGACGGGGCGCGGAGCGCGCTCCGCCACAGCGACGCCGCGCGAGCGCTCTCGATCCTGGACGCCTACGAGCGAACCCACCCGCGTGGGATGCTGCTGCGCGAGGCCCGCGCGGTGCGCATCGAAGCGCTGATGGCCGCCGGGCGCGTTGCCGAAGCGCGCGAGCGGACCGTTGTCTTCCTGCGCGAGGTCTCCGATGGCCCGCTCGCGGAGCGAGTGCGCCGCCTCGTCGAACCGCTGCCCGCCATCGAGGGCGGCGGGCGCCCGCCTGCTACACCCTGACCACCAGCATCGAACGATAGGGGATGATGATCATGAAACGCTCGTCACAAGGGACCTGGCTGATACCGTGCGGACTGCTCTTGGCTTGCGGCAACCAGGCGATGCCGATCGGTGAGCACGGCCCGGGCGACCCTGGAGGGAACCACACGGCGGCGTCCGGAGGGGCCTCGACGGGTGAAGGCGGCGGCGGGGCTGGGGCCAGCGGCGCCGGGGTCGGCGCCGGCGCTGGGGTTGGCACCGGCGCCGGCGCCGCGGCGGGCGGAGCGGTCGGCGCCGGCGGCAGCGCGCCGTGCGCCCCGCCCGCCGTCGAGATGCCGCAGCTGCGGCTCACGCGCGACGAATACGTGAACACCGTGCATGACCTGCTCGGGGTCGACGTCGATCCGGATCTCTTGCCGCCGGATCTTCGCGCCGCTCGTGATTTTCGGACGCAACTGGAAGGGCCAAGCAGCGTCGCGACGGAGCTGGCCTACGCCGACGCAGCAGCCGCCGCGGCTGCCGGCGCCGTCGAGCGCATCGACGCGCTCTTGGGCTGCGACCTGGCCACGGCCGATGAGCTGACGTGTGTGACGGAGTTCATTCGGAGCTTCGGCGGGCGTGCCTTCCGACGGCCCCTCACCGAAGCTCAGCTCGCCGAGCTCCGGGACCACTATGCCGGCGAACGCGAGGGTGCCACGATCGAGGAGGCCTTTCAGAGCTTGCTCACCAAGATGCTGAGCTCACCGAGCTTCGTGGAGCACACCTTCACCGGCACCTCGGAGGGGGCGGCCATCTTGCTCGACGGTCACTCGATCGCGGCGCGCCTCTCTTACTTCATTTGGCGCTCGGCGCCGGACGCGGAGCTGTTCGAGCTCGCCGCGGACGGCCTGCTCAACTCCGCGAACGCGGTCGAGGTGCAGGCGCGGCGGCTCTTGGCCGACCCGCGTGCCGCTCGCGGCGTGGACGGGTTCTCGTACGATTTCCTGGAGGTCGAGCGCGCGCTCGGCCACGTCGTGAGCTCCTCCGAGTTCCCGTTGATCGACGACATCCAGCCCTACGTGGCGCAGGAAGCTCAGACATTCTTCCGCGAGCAGGTGCTCTCGCAGCAAGGCACCACGCAGAGCCTTTTGACCGCGCCGGCTTCGTTCATCAACGCAGCGCTGGCGCAGGTGTACGACGTGCCCGCGCCGGGCGGCGACGACGAGCTCGTCCAGGTCGCGCTGAACGCCGAGCAGCGCGCCGGCCTCTTGACCCAGCCATTGCGTCTGCTCGACGGTAGCTGGGAGACACACGGTTCGCCGACCGATCGTGGACACTGGGTGCGCGAGCGCTTGTTGTGCAACGCGATGCCGCCGGCACCCCAGGGCGTCGACCGCGCCTTCCCCGGAGGAGTCGTGACCACCACCCGCGCGCTCTACGAAGCCCACATGGGGGAATCGGCTTGTCGCAGTTGCCACGTCTTCATGGACCCGATCGGGTTCGGTCTGGAGAACTTCGACGCGATCGGGCGGTTCCGCACCGCCGAAAACGGTCATCCGATCGACGCGAGCGGCGAGATCATGGGGGAAGGGTTGGCCGCCTCGTTCGTTGGGCCGATCGAGCTCGGCCAATTGCTGAGCAGCAGTCCCGAAGTCTTGCGCTGCTTTCCGCTCCAGTGGTTTCGCTATGCGCTCAAGCGGGTCGAGACCGATGCGGACGCCTGCGTCGTCGATCGACTCGTCTTGAGCCACGCCCAGCACGGCCTCCGCGTCGACGAGCTCATCTCCGCCATCACCACCACCGAATCCTTCCGCTACGTGGGCGGCGCGCCGTAGCCCGGCGGGCTGCGGCGCCGCCCCGAACCTCCAGATCCTCGGCTCAAGGCAGGTTGGCCGCTTGGATCTGCCAGGTGTTGTCGCTGCAATACGGACAACTGGCGCCGACGAGCAGGCCCTTGCCCGTTTCTGACTCGTCTCCCTTGAGCCACCAGTTGAGCCAGGCAAGGTTGATCTTGGTGAAATGACCGCCGTTCGGCGCCCACAGGTCACCGCCGTGGTCGGCGCCGACCTTGGCGAACATCATGATCGGGATGTCCTCGCGCTCCGAGATGTTGTCGTAGTCGCGCTGTCCGTTCTCGTTGGCGCCCAGGCTATCGGCCGTGCCCGTGATGATGAGCACGGGAGAGTGGATCGAATCGTAGAAGGCCTGATTCACCGAGAAGGAGCCGCTGCTCGTGTGGCCCCAGGTGGTCATCCTGGGATCGGCGGCGGTGTCGGCGGCCATGAGGCCACCGCAAGAGAAGCCATTGGCCGCGACCTTCGTGGTGTCGATGCTTTGATAGTAGGCGCTGCAGGGCTTGCCGTTTTCGGCGATCACCCAGTCGACATAGGCGAGCAGGACATCACCGCCGCCGCCCAGCGAGCGATTCGGCTCGGTCCCGCCGGGCGTGCCGTCGGCGACGACGAAGTAGCCGTGGGAGGCGATCTCCGCCATGGCGGCTTCCGTCGATAGGCCATCCCGCGAGCAGCCGCCCTGCCCCCAAACGAAGACCGGGTAGTTTTTTCCAGCCCCGAGATCGGCCGGGCGAAAGATGGTGCCCTCGTTGATGGCGGGGTCGGCGTTCGTCTCGACGACGACGTCGTGCGGGCCGCTGCCCGACACATTCCGCCCCGCGGAGGCAGACGCCGTACAAGTTCCGGTGAAGCCAGCGCTGCCGCCCGTCGCCTCGCCGCCGCTGCCGCCCGCGGCGCCGCCGGTGGAAGCACCGCCCGTCGCCTCGCCACCGCTACCGCCCGCGGCGCCGCCGGTGGAAGCACCGCCGGTGGAAGCACCGCCCGCGGACGTGCCGCCGGTCGAGGCGCCGCCGGTCGAGCTGCCCCCCGTCGAGGCGCCACCACTACCGACGGGACCCGCGCCGCCGGTGGTCGCCGACGCCGCTGCCCCGCCGGAGCCGCTCGGCCCCGAGCCGCCGCTGCCCGTAGCGCCGCCGGCGCTCGAGCCGTCACCCTCGTCGCTCCCGCAGCCGCTCCCGAGCGCGGAGATCATGATGCCGACGAGGACGGGCCGTACGAAGCGCGGATGGATCACCTGGTACCGGTTAGCTCAAATCCAGCCCGCTCAGTAGCGGTCATGACTTGCCGCCCCGGGGTGTAGAATTGCCATTCGACTGAATCCCCGTGGTCCGAGCGTTCGGCGGGACGACGCCGGGCGTCGCGGTTTTGGCGAAGGTCAGCGCTGGCCGCCTTGGGCGGCGCCGCTGCGCTGAAAGTCGTAGAGGCTCCCCAAACCGAGCAGCCGGGTCAGCTCGTCGAGGGCCGTGTGCACCTCGTCGAGCAGCTCGGGGTCGGCCAGATCGGCGACGTCGACGCGGTCGCGATAGAAGCGCTCCACCCAGCGCCGGAGCTCGGCGTAGAGCGCGTCGTCGAGGAGCATGTTGCCCGCCAGCGCGTGGCGCTCCTCGGCGTTCATCGCGACGCGGAGGCGCAGGCACGCGGGACCGCCGCCGTTGTTCATCGACGCGTTCACGTCGATGTAGTGCACGGCGGTGACCGGGTTGTCCTCCGCCACCACCCGCTCGAGGAAACGCGCCGCGGAGGCGTTCTGCTGCGCCTCCTTGGGCGCCACGATCACCAGGTCGCCGGAGGGCAGGCTCACGATCTGTGAGTTGAACGGGTAAGCGGCGACGGCGTCCGCCACCGGCAGCTCATCGGCCTGGGCGAGCGAGCACACGAGATCGCCGCCGAGCCGGCGCTGCAGCTCGTCCACGAGCGTGCCCGTCTCCACGAACGCCAGCTCGTGCAGCATGAAGAAGTTTTGGTGGGCGACGGCCAACACGTCGCTGTGAAAGGCGCCGGCGTCGATGCCCTCGGGGGACTGCTGCCAGAACAGGCTGACGGCGTCCGGTAGCTGGCACGACCGGGCCACGGCGCGGCTCGCCTCGAGCGTCTGGCGTGCCGGGTGCCGCTTTGGGCCCGCCACCGCGCCGAAGCTCTCTCGTCCCCACCCGAACAAGTGCAGCGTGCCGCCCGCGCTCTCGAAGCGGCTGTGGTTGGCGGCCCCCTCATCGCTGAAGTGCTGCGCGCCCGGCAGGGGCGCGTGCACCTCGAAGTGCTGCGCGTCGGCGAAGATCGTCCGGAGTACGCGCTCGGTGTGCGTCGCCTCCAGGCTGCGGTGGAACATGCTGGTCAGGTTCGCCACGACCAGGTGCAGTCGCCCGTCCTGGGTATCGGAAGAGGGCGCCACCGTCGCGGCGTTCGCCGTCCACATCGACGACGCGCTGCTGCACAAACGCAAGAGCCCCGGATCGATGCGGAGCGCCTGTGCGACGACCGCCGCGTCCGTCCCGGTAAATCCAAGCCGCCGCAGCGTGGCAAGGTCCGGACGCGCCGCGGGCGGCAGCACCGCTTGAGAGACCCCCAGGCTGGCGACGAAGCGCATCTTCTCGAGCCCCTGCAGCGCTGCGGCGCGTGGGTTGCCGATGCTGCCGGCGTGGCGGATGCTCGCCAGGTTCCCCGGGCTGAGGCCCGCATACTGGTGGGTGGGCCCGACCAGCCCGTCGAAGTTCGTCTCCTGCCAAGTCGGCATGTGGCTATTTAGCCACGTTCGGGGAATTCGAACACCGCGCGAGCTGCCAAAACGCGCGGCAAACCCGCTAGGCCGGCGGCGAAGGCCCGGGCTATAGTGCCAGGATGTCGCTGACTGCGTCCGAGCCCCTCGCCACCTTGCTCGTCTCCTGTCCCGATCGCCGCGGTATCGTCGCGGCGCTGGCCCAGGTCCTGTACGGCCACGGCGCCAACATCCTCGACTCCGACCAGCACACCGACCCGGTGGCTCAGCAGTTTTTTCAGCGCATTCGGTTCGATACCTCCGAGCTGCTCACCGATCGCCAGTCCCTCGGTCGCGCCATCGCCGAGGTCGCGGAGCGGTTCCACATGTCCTGGCAGCTCCACGAGGCCGGGCACAGAAAACGTGTCGCGATTTTCGTCTCCAAGTTCGACCATTGTCTGTTCGACCTGCTGTGGCGGCACCGCGCCGGCGAGCTGCCCTGCGACATCCCGCTGATCGTCAGCAACCACCCCGACGCCGCCCCCGTCGCCGAGAAGTTCGAGATCGCCTTCCGGCACGTCCCTGTCACCGCGGAGACCAAAGAGGCGGCCGAGGACGAGCAGCTCCGCCTCCTCTCGGAGCACCGGATCGATCTGGTCGTGCTGGCGCGCTACATGCAGGTGCTCAGCCAGCGCTTCGTCGACCAGCACGCGGGCGCCATCATCAACATCCACCACTCGTTCTTGCCGGCCTTCGTCGGCGGCAAGCCCTACCACCAAGCGTACCAGCGCGGCGTCAAGCTGATCGGCGCCACCGCCCACTACGCCACCCGCGACCTCGACCAGGGCCCCATCATCGAGCAAGACGTCGTGCGCTGCTCCCACCGCGACTCCGTCGAAGATCTCGCGCGCAAAGGCCGCGACCTCGAGAAGATGGTGCTCGCCCGCGCCGTTCGTTGGCACCTGCACGACCGCGTGCTGGTGTACGGCAACAAGACGGTCGTGTTCGACTGAGAGCGACGGCTTTCTCGGTCGTATCGAGCGAGGCAACGGATCGCTCCAGCGAGGGCGCGAGTTGCGTCGAAAACCCGCGGTCGCGGCGGAGCCCGAGCCCGCCCGAAAAGTCTTCACGCGCCGCCGCTCTCCCTTGGGGCCACGCCCGGCTGCCGTCGCAACGCCAACAGGACGCACAGGGCGATGGCCGCGAGCAAGAACGGCACCGACACTCGATTCATGGCTTGCCACCCGACACGGTGTAACAAGACGCCCGCGGTCAAACTGGCGATCGCGTTGGCGACATAGATCAGGACCTCGTTGGCGCCTTGCACGATCGCCTTGTGTTCGGGGTCCGACGCCCGAGCGAGCAGGGTCGTGCCACCCACGAACATGAAATTCCATCCCACGCCCAGCAGGAGCAACGCGCTCCAGAAGTGAGCCACGCTGACGCCGATCAAGTTGATGACCGCGCACAGCAGCATCAACACCGCCCCGGTCACGATGACGCGGAGCTCTCCAAGGCGGCGGATGATCGATCCCGTCACGAAGGCGGGCGCGAACATGCCGAGCACATGCCACTCGATGACCAGGGCCGTGTCATCGAAGGGGTGCCGCTGATGCTGCATGGCGAGCGGCGTGGCGGTCATCAAGAACAGCATCACCGCGTACCCCACGACGGCGCTGACGATGGCGACCGCGACGTCGAGCTGCCGCAGCGCACGCCTGAGGGCCCTCCAATCGTGGGCGCGGGCGTGCCGTTCGGTGTCGTGGATCCGCAGGCGAGTCACCAGTCCCAGCGCCAAGAGCCCGATCGCGGCGAGCGACAGGTACGCGCCCACGAACGGCATCCCCGTGAGATCTTTCGTCCACTTGGTGCTCTCGGGACCGACCACGGCGCCCACGACGCCCGCGGCGAGCACGAGCGAGATGGCGCGGCTCAAGAACTCGGGGGGCGCAAGGTCGGCGGCGGCGAAGCGATGGTACTGGCTGAAGGCACCGTAAACACCGACGATCAGGGAGCCGACGCACAGCAGCCAGAACTCTTCGACGTGCGCGGCGTACGCGCACAGAAGCGCGCCGCTGATGCCACACAGGATGCCGATCGCAAAGGCGGCGCGCCGCCCGGTGCGTGCCATCAGGAGCGAAGCCCCGAACGTGCTCAGCGCACCGCCGAGCACGTAGGCCGTGACCGGCAGCGTTGCGAGCCGCCGATCGGTGGCGAGCGCGAGCCCTGCCAGTCCGTTCACCGTGGCCAGCACCACCGCGGTGATGGAGGTGACCGCCTGCAACCCGATCAAAACGGCTACGCTACGTTTCCAGCTGGACGGCCCCCCGAGCGCGATGCCTGTCACGAACGAGCCTCGTTCAAGTCACCGTGATGTCCACGGTCGCTGGAGAACCATCGCCAACTCCCGGCACGACCGCATCCCGCGACGATATCAGCTCCTGCACGAAAACTCCATGGCCCGCCCACGCAGCGGGTGTGCGGCAACGAGACGGCCCATGTTCGACGGAGTCTTGGAAGCGCATCGTCAGATCTCCGCGCGCCCTGCCACCGATCGTTGACCAAGGTCGGTCGAGTGGTGCATTGGTGCGTTCGTTCCCGGGTAGTCCGTGCACGGACGGCTCATTTTGCCCACAGAAAGGCTTCGTTGAGATGAAAAGGAATCAGCTTCGGCAGTTGGTCGCCGCCACGACCCTAGCGGCGGCGGCGCTCGTGGCAGCGGCCGCGTGGGCGACCTCTTGGGCTCGCACGGGCACCGTTTCGATGGTGAACGTCAAGGACAATGCCAACGACTCGCAGGGTAGCGGCAGAGAGCTAGAGATCACGTTCCATAGTGGCTACAGCGGTAGCTTTTGTGGGAGCTCGAAGGCGACGATTTCGATCCCCCAATCGGGACACGCCCTGTGGTCCGAGTGGATCCGGCTCGCCACCGCTGCCCAGCTCTCGGGCAAGTCGCTCCGCGTCGGCAGCAACAACAACACGGGTTCCTGCAAGACCCACTACCTTCGCCTGCAGGACTGAGCTTCGTTGGAGTGGGCGCGGTGCGCGGACGACAATGCACCAGCAGCGGTCGGGCGCTCGTGCCAAACCGAGACGAGCTGCGCGTACGTGCGTTCGGGAGATGATGCATGAGCTACGAAAAGTACCTGATAGCCGCTGGTGTGGCGGCGGTCTGGGCAGTCGCGGGCTGCGCGGTCGACGTCGATGAAACGCTCGGCGTCAGTGAGCAGCCAACGATCTTCGGCGGAGACTCCCGCCACGACTTCGGCGACATGAGTCGATACGACCAGCGCCTGGCGCGTTCGGTAGCGGCGCAGTTCTGGGAGGTTCCCTGCTCGGGGGCGACCTGTACGCTGCCCACCGCGCCATGGGTCGAGGCCCCCGTCTGGGACGATCACGACTCGGACCCGAAGACGGATCGCGTCGAGCGGCTCGCACACCTGTGTCCGGACGTGCGATTTTATGGGCAACAGTCCGGCGCTGCGTGCACGGGGATGCTCGTCGCCCCCGATACCATTTTGACGGCTCGGCACTGCAGGCCCCAAGGCGCCAAGTTCGTGTTCGGCTTCTTTGCGGACGCCGACGGCAGCAATGAAGTCACGCAGGTGCCGGCCTCGGACGTCTACGAGTGCGTGTCGGCCCACATCGGCAGCGACAGCGGCAGCGACTGGGCGCTGTGCACGTTGGATCGGCCCGTTCGAAATCGTCCGGTCCTTCCGGTGCGCTACACCACGCCTCCGGAGCAAGATAGCCAGCTCGTGAACCTCGCCCACCACACTGGCTTGCCCCTGAAGTCCGGCGTCGGGTGGCAAATGGGAATTTTCAACGCGCAGCGCTTCATGCACAACGTGGACTCGATGGGCGGAGCGAGCGGATCGCCGTTGTTCCAGCACGGCAGGGTGGTCGGAATGCACGTCGTGGGCTTCAGCGAGGCTTTCGTCCGCCGCTTTGGCGGCAGCACCTGCGCGGAATACGCCACGTGTGACCTGTACGGGTGTGGCGGCCATCCGGAAGGCTTTCACAAGGCGCAGCGCATCGACCCGATGGGACATCATATCCCGCTCTTCCCCGCCGGCATCGTGACGGTGTTGTGACCGTCCCGTAGGGGGGGCGTGCACGACGGCGCTGACGATGGCGACCGTAGGGTCGAGCCGCAACGCACGTCCGAGCGCGCTCCAATCGTGCGCGCTCGCCCGCTGTTCGGTCTCGTCGACCCGGAGCGGAGTCACCCGGTCCCAGCCACGACCGTGAACTTCTGCCTGTCGAACTGGAAATCCCGCGTCGGCGTTCGACGACACGCCTTGTGTCTGGCTCTGCGGAGTATTCCAGCGCACCCGCTGCCACCGGTTGAACTTCGCCATGTGCTTCCGCATTGGGTCGGTCACACCCGGCAGCGATCACCCAGAGGGATCTTGGGTGAAGCCGGTACGGACCGGCACATCCCTGACCAGATCTGATCACCGTTGTGACCATCTTCGGGAAGTCCGGCTCGAGCGCGGCAGGCAATAGCGCGGGTTTTGACCGCAGCACGGCCTGGCATCACTCTTGCCAACGTGCGTCCATCGATCGGCCAGGAGCAACGAATGCGGTTCAGCGTTGTGGTGATCTTGTGTTTGGGGGCGAGCGCCATGATCGCCGCCTGTGGCGATGAAACGGGGACCTCGGAAGGCGCCGCAGGCGCTCGTGCCGCCGTCTGTGAAGGTGAGCCGCCCCCCTCGTGCGTAGACTGCTTCAGCTCTCCTGTAGAAGGGAAGCAGCCGGAGTGTACCGATGGCGTTTGGCATTGCCCGGCGGGCACCTCGCCGCACACTGAATGCCCCGCGAACAGCTGCGTCTGGGGCCCGACGACCGACTGCTGTCACTCGACCGGCCTGCGAACTCCCCGCGTCTGCGACGATTCGGGGATGCTCGTCGCTTGTCCTGCCGGATCGATCGCTGTCGAAACGGGCGGCGTGTGCGCTCCCGAAGGAGTGACGGTCAATGATTGCAAGGAGCTGGACGGGGTCGCCTGCGCGTCGGTCGAGCTCGAATGCCACAACCTCGTCCAATGCAGCTACTTCTGTCGTTGCGAACCCGGCGCCGGCGGTGCTTTGCAATGGTGGTGTGACGCCCTGGCGTGCTGAGCGAGCATCAACGGATGACCTGGCTCACTGACGCCTCGAGCTCGAGGAACCGTCGTGGAGCGATGCAATACGCCAACGCCTGCTCGGGATGCGCCGAAAAAGCGAGCCCGCCTGCGATGTGATCGCGGCGGGCTCGGGGACCGTTGGTGGCGACGGGTCTTGTCGTTTACTGGTAGTCGGCTGGCGACAGGGATGCGTCGTATTCCCTCAGAATGAAGCGAAGGTCCTCGTAAGAGCCCTGCTCCTGTCCGCCGTTGACGATGAATGCGTAGGTGAAGTTGCCCGGGCACTGCCCGGCCCAAGCGGTGCTTCCCGCCATGCCGCCGTTGCGCTCGACGCAATCTCCCTGAGTGACGCCGCCGTTGGGGGCCATGGCGCCGGTTTGCAGGTGGTACTTGGTGGCCAGCTCCGCCAGCGATCGCGGCGTGGCCGCTAGCCCGGTGTAGTGCTCCAGGTTGATCCAGCGATCGTAGGGCGTCCCGTTCGTTTCGTACCAGGGCTCGCTCGAGTGACGACCCAGCAGTGCTTCGTGATCGATGAACACGTCGGTCTGCACCGCCTGCTGCAGGTAGTCTTGAAGACCATTTTCGGTGATCTCGTCGATGAAGTACCGAAGCAGCATGTAGCCGCCATTGTTATAGCCGTCACCGGGAGAACCGGGGGCGTTCGCGCAACCTTGCTGATGGATGTAGAGGACGTTGTCGTGACGGGTCGTGCGGCCGCGGCTCGTTCCCACTACCGAGTGGAAGTCGCCAACGCCGCCCTCCGCGAAGTTGATCACGTGAGAGGTGTGATCCATCAAATGCCCCACAAACAAGACAAAAACACCTCCGCGCATGCGGAGCCGACCGGTTTTCTTGGCGACGCCACCTCGCGGTGTGTCGCCGTTCTGTTCGTGGATCATGCCGCGTTAGAGTCTGGGGGCTTCGCAAAGCTTCACCTCGAAAGCCTTTGGCCCCAAAAAGCTCGCCCGCTCGTCGGCGTGGTCGTCGCTGCGCTCGAACTCGAGCAGCCCCGACCTCGAGTTCGACGTTCCAGCGGGTCGGTGGTGTCAGCCACGGCGCGCTGACGCGACCGGCCCGTATTGTCAGAATTTGCGTCGCCACGACGCTTGCCCAACTACACCGCGCCGGGGTAATGGGGGCGACCCTCACCACCAGTGCTCGCTTAACTGCGGAGGTATCGAATGACGAATCAAGCGACCGATCCACCTGGACCCTCACGGCCACGACTGACTGGCAGCGCGCGGGTCGCCGGCCGGGCCCTGTTCGACGTCACGTGCGTCGCGCTGATCGCAGCAGCCATTTTGGCCCTCTTCAGCCAGCCCGCCGCTGGGGCCGAGGACTCGGACGTCTTCGATATTCGTGCGGGTCACCAACTATCGGGCAGCATCAAAAAGACCCTGAAGAACACCGCGCTGACGGATTGCTTGGCGGCGTGCTTGAGTGAAAGCGCCTTCGCTTGCGCCGCGGTCGATCACGCCGCGGACACGGACGAATGCCGGCTGGCGACCGGCACCAAGGTGTCAGCCAACGCTGCGCGCGATACCTATGTCGTTGCCGCCAGCCGGGCTCCCAAGCGCGTCACGCCGCGCAGTGCTGGCCTTTCGCAGTGTTGGTCGGGCGCGGAGCAGGACGGCTTGCTGTGCTACAAAAACTGCCGCTCCGGATACAACGGCCAGGGACCCGTCTGTTGGGAGAAATGCCCAGCCGGCTACAAGAATGACGGCGCCACCTGCCGCAAGCCGGTGGAGGTCAAGAAAAAGAAGAGCTACGGTCGCGGCGCCGGACGACCGATGGGCTGCGCCCCCGGCGAAGAAAAGGACGGCGCGCTCTGCTATCCGAAATGCAAAGCCGGCTACAACGGTGTTGGCCCGGTCTGCTGGCAGAACTGTCCGAGTGGGTTTCGCAACGACGGAGCCTACTGCGGCAAGCCGAAGGCCTACGGCCGCGGCGTGGGCAAGGCAAAGCGGGGCTGCGAGAAGAAGTACGGGAAGGGCAAGTGCGAAAAAAACGCGGGGCTCTGGTATCAGAAGTGCCGCGAAGGCTTTCACAACACCGGCTGCTGCATCTGCAGTCCCGATTGCCCATCGGGCATGAAGGACATCGGCGTGTCTTGCCAGAAGAAGAGCTACACGCGCACCGCGGGCAAGCCGCTCAGCGCGTGCGGCAGCAATGAAGAGAAGGACGGTGCCCTCTGCTACCCGAAGTGCAAGGCCGGGTACAACGGCGTCGGGCCGGTGTGCTGGGAGAACTGCCCAGCTGGCTACACGAACGACGGGGCGACGTGCCGGAAGCCCGGCGACATCGACGCGAAGAAGTCGTACGGTCGCGGCGCGGGCTGGCTCAAGCGCGACACGTACCGAAACATCTTCCGTCGGTACATCCGCGACCATCACAACATGAACTACAAGTACGGTAAACCCTTGACGGCCAGCGAGAAGGCATACTTGAAGGCGTGGTTCCCCGAGCGCCTCCTCAACAAGGTGCGTATCCGCGAATTGGCCGGTATGACGGGTGCGTTCAGCCACAAGGCGAGCGCGACCACCTACGGCAACGACTTGATCGTGGTCAAAAAGGGGAAGCGTTCCAATGAGCTATTGAGGCACGAGATGGTCCACGTTTGCCAGTACGACCATTTGGGGCGCGACGGCTTCGCGCGGGAGTACGCTGACCAGTACGTCGACGGCGGCTACCAGTACCGGTCCATCATCATGGAAGAGGACGCCTACGGCTTCGACGCGAAGACGCCGATTCATCAGTATCGAGGTGCGGACGGCAAACGAGCAGCCTGGTATCGAAACTGTAAAGACTAGACCCACACGTCCGGTTGTCGTGGAGCGGCGGCGAGCTCGGACCGCCGCTCCGCCTTCCGCGCCATCATGGGCTTCTCCACAAAACTCCATGGGGCTCTCACGCGCCTTCCAAACGCCCGTGTTGCGTTCCTTCTGGCACGTGGAGGCGCGCCAAGCGATGGCAGAAACCACGAGAAATCGCGGCAGGCGGTGGGCTTACCCGGCGGTCCCGACCCTGTGGGGCGGAGCAGGGCTCGTCCTGCTGCTCCCTTTGGTCGCGATGCAGTTCACGGCGGAGGTCGCCTGGACGACCTTCGATTTCCTGGTTTTCGGGGCGATGCTGTTCGGCGCGTGCGCCCTTTACGAGGATGGCGGGCAACAAGGCCTACCACCTCGCGGTGGGCACGGCGCTTGCCGCCGCGGTCCTTTTGGTCTGGGTGAACCTGGCCGTTGGCATCATCGGGAGTGAAGATCATCCGGCCAACTGGTATTTGGGGCGTGCTGGCCGTCGGTGTCACCGGCGCTGTGATGGGGCGCTTCAGACCTTCGGCAATGGGACGGGCGCTGATCGCGACCGCGCTCGCGCAGGCATCGGCTTGGGCATCGCTCTGGTCGCCGGATGCGGCCGCGCCTGCATCCTCAGCAGCTGCTTCATCGCGCTCTGGCTCGCCTCCGCTCGCCTGTTCTGGCAGGCGGCCGCCGCTCGAGCGCCGAGCGTATCGGAGTAGCCCGGGAAGCGGTCGCTTCACGCTAAGCACAGGCTCGCGGTGACCTGCCCGCCCGCAGAAAGGCTCGCGCCTTGACAGACGGTCGTCTGTCTGTATAAATGCAAGATGAGCGAACGGCGGAAAACTCGCATCTTGGTGGTCGGCGCGACCGGCTTCGTTGGAAGACACGCGCTGGAGGAGCTGGGCGCGCGGGAAGATGCTCATGTGATCGCGGCGTGTCGGGATAGAGCGCGCTTGCCCCTCCGGTTCCAGGCCGAGGCCCGGATCGGTGACCTTCGAGATCGAGCCTACACGGACGGACTCTTCGCGGACGTGGACGTCGTGTGCTTGGCCGCGGCGTGGAGCGCGCTCTACGGGCACTCGACAGCGTCGAAGTCCTTGTACCGTGCGCCGCTCCTTGGCGCGATCGACGCTGCCGCACGGGCGCGGGTTCGACGGGTCGTGCTCACGAGCGCGCTCGCGGTGAAGAACGTCCCGCACTCTCGGTTTCGTTCCGTGCGTGAGTCGGTCGAGCAGGTCTGGCCGCACCTGGGGAATTTGCTAGCGCTCGAGGCCAGGATGAAGGCGCTGGCGTCCGAGCGAACATCGATGATCGCCCTACGCTTCGGGACGTTCACGGGCGCCCGGCAAGACGTGGGCATTCTTCCGGTGCTGGTCCCGCGATTGCGCCGACGACTCGTCCCGTGGATCGACGGCGGGGCGGCTCCGTTGCCGATGATCGATGGGGCAGACGTTGGCCGGGCGTTCGCGGCCGCCGCCTTCGCGCCACCAGACGCGCCGTTTCAGGCGCTCGACGCGACCGGACCCGAGGTGGCAACCTTCTTCGACGTCGTCAACTACTTGCACGCTACGTTCCGCATCCCGCTGCCCGCCTTCAGCGTGTCCTACGGGACGGCTTTTCGTTTCGGATACCTCGCGGAGCTCTTCGCTCGGTTCTCGAGGACGCGCCCGCTCTTGACCCGGTCGATCGTTTTCCTGTCCGAGGAGTGTCGCGAAGATCGCAGTTCTTGGCCGCGGTGGGGCTTTCAGCCGCGCGTCGACTGGAAGTCGTCCGTCCAGCATCAGGTGCAGGACATCGACGACCGGAAGGTCGTCCCGCGGCTCGCCAACGAGGTGACTCCGAAGCTCGAGGTGGGCTGATGGCAGGGCGAACGGACTCCAAGCTCGACAACCCGAACCGCAAGAAGATCGTGGAAGTGGCACGTTGGCTCTTCTACGAAAATGGCTACGGCCCGACGTCCCTCGGGGATCTGGCACAAGCGTCGGGCATCCCGAAGGGAAACTTCTACTATCACTTCCGCAGCAAGGATGACGTCTTGCGCGCGGTGGTGGAGGCGCGTCGGCTCGACGTCGAGAC
>Ga0079224_100004451_pt1 | contig 18127 bp, 15 predicted proteins | sample Stecom2015_FD_80414 | JGI IMG/M metagenome (GOLD analysis project Ga0079224, IMG submission 80414) | Agricultural soil microbial communities from Utah to study Nitrogen management - Steer compost 2015 | ecosystem: Environmental > Terrestrial > Soil > Agricultural land | place: USA: Utah...
GTCATCGAAGCCGCTACCGAGAATGAAACCATCAAGCTGGACCTATTCCATGAGCTGGACCGCTACTGCCAAGCCGACGCCATTCTGGCCACCAATACTTCATCCATTTCCATTACGCGTATCGCCGCGGCGACGAACCGACCCGGACAGGTGATCGGCATGCACTTCATGAACCCCGTCCCGGTGATGAAGCTTGTGGAGATCATCAGAGGGTATTCTACGGCCCCGCAAACCACCGAACGCGTGGTGGCCCTCGCCCGGCGACTCGATAAAATTCCCGTAACGGTCAATGACTATCCCGGATTTGTGGCTAACCGGATCCTCATGCCCATGATCAATGAGGCGATTTATACGCTGTACGAAGGCGTGGCAGGAGCGGAGGAAATCGATACCGTCATGAAACTTGGCATGGCCCATCCCATGGGCCCCCTGCAGCTCGCAGATTTTATCGGCCTTGACGTGTGCCTGGCCATCCTCCGCGTGCTGCACGATGGTTTCGGACAACCGAAATATGCGCCGTGTCCCTTGCTCGTAAACATGGTGGCCGCGGGCAAGCTCGGGAAGAAATCGGGAGAGGGATTTTATGTGTATTGACGCTTGCAATGCCTGTTATTTGCATCTGTTTAGAATCGGCCTCCAGGTTTTTGCAAGAAGAACGTCAGGTTTTCGTAGGGCCGAGGAGTAAGAGGGTGTATACTTCAGGAATGTCTGCACCCGCGTTAAACAGATTGACAACATAGGTAATGGGGGAGGCTGATTCCGAAGCAAACGCTGTCCCTCCACTTCCCACCCCATTTTCGTACCTTTGTAGGCATGAGTGAGACCGTAGCCCGTACTGCCAAGCGACCAAAATTCGCGGATTTGATCCTCCACGAGGACGAGAACTTGATTGTCATCAATAAGCCGCCACACCTCTCCAGCCTCGACGATCGGAGCGGCGGGGATACCAGCGTCATCCGCATGGCAAAAGCCTACCACGCCGACGCCCAGATTTGCCATCGGCTGGACCGCGATACATCAGGCTTGCTGCTCATTGCCAAGAATCCAGAAACCTACCGGCTGATATCCATCGAATTCGAAAAGAGGAGGGTGAACAAAATCTACCATGCCATTATCGCGGGCACGCATGTGTTCGAAGAGCTGCTGGTTGACCTACCGATTCTCAACCTAGGGAACAAGAACGTCACGATCGACCGGGCACGCGGCAAGGATGCCGAGACCTACTTCACGTCGTTGCGGTATTTCAAGCATTATACGTTGGTGGAGTGCCGGCCAGTAACGGGGCGGATGCACCAGATTCGCGTGCACCTAGCCACCCAGCGCGCGGCCATCGCGGGCGATACGATGTATCATGGCAAACCGGTGTATCTTTCGCAAATCAAGAAGCGGGGCTTTACGCTGGCCAAGGGAGAGGAGGAGCAACCGATCATGAAGCGGTTTGCGTTGCACGCTCGCGAGGTCGGCTTTACGATAGATGGCAAGGAGTACCATTTCGAGGCGCCGTATCCCAAGGACTTTGCGACATTGCTGAAACAGCTCGAGAAGTACGACGATTAGGCGTCTAACCAAAAAAAACGCCTACAGCAACGTTTGATTGGGGCCGCGCACCTCGATCCCCAAATCTGACTTAAGCTTCGCAATGAAATGCGTGGCCAGTAGCGGCGATTCCACTTCCACGTTTTGGTGAATGAAGAAGTAGAGTTGTTGGAGTCCGGCATCCCGCCACTGTCCGATGCGCGTGACCCATTCGTCCAGTCGGGTATAGTCGCTCGCATGATTGGCGCCTACGTAGCGCACGAAGGCAGAGGGCGTGGTGAGCCGCATGTGGAGCATGTCGCGACGCCCAGCCGTGTCGACCAGCACGTTCGTAGCCCCTTCGGTTTGGAGCAGCCCGTACAACGACGTGGCCACTTCCGCATCGGCGAACCAAGCAGCGTTTCGTACCTCTACGGCTAACGGAATCACCTTTGGGAACGCCTGCAAAAACGCCGTTAGGCGATCCATATCCTTAGGCTTGTAGTTGTCGTGCATCTGCAAAAAGGCCATGCCGAGCTTATTCTCGAAGTGGCTGATCGCATCACAGAATGCCGTCACTTTATCCTCGGCGTTGAGTAGTCGGCTGAAGTGGCTGACCGACTGTGGAATCTTCGGGAAAAACTTGAAATCATCCGGCGTCTTCTCCCGCCAAACGCGAACCTGCTCGGCACTGGGGGAGTTGTAAAAAGTCGCGTTCAGCTCGATACTGTTGAACTGGGTAGCGTAGTAGGCAAGCTCGTCTTTGGTGCCCCGTGGATAAAATCCTTTGAGATCCTGCCGATTCCATTTGGCGCAGCCCACGTACACTTCCAAGTTTCCGTCGCCGCGGTGCTTTTTAAGCAGGGCAATGGTTTCGGGCGGGGTGGCTGGCAGCGTAAAATCGACGCTTTCGGGGTCTTCTACTTGTCCAAATTTCATCGCTATCCTGTTTTTTGTGGCGGACTAATGTTTAAAGTGTCGCACGCCGGTAGTCACCATGGCAATGCCTTTCTGGTTGGCCATATCCACGGATTCCTTGTCCTTGATCGACCCGCCGGGTTGCAATACCACACCGATGCCTGCATCGGCGGCGATTTCCACGCAGTCGGGGAACGGGAAGAAGGCGTCCGAAGCCATAGCAGCGCCCTGAAGGTCGAATCCGAAATGCGTGGCTTTGGCAATGGCTTGGCGCAAGGCATCCACACGTGATGTCTGGCCGACGCCGCTAGCGAGCAGCTGTCCATTTTTGGCCAATACGATGGTATTTGACTTGGTATGCTTGACAATTTTATTGGCAAAGAAAAGGTCTTCGAGTTCGGCGGAGCTAGGCTTCCGGTTGGTCACGGGCTCCATTTGGTCCGGGCCCTCGATCACGCTGTCCTTATCTTGGGCGATGACGCCGTTGAGCAAGGTTTTGATTTGCTTTTGCGGCAGGGCAACTTCCTTGCGCTGCAAAAGGATCCGGTTTTTCTTGGCCTTTAGGATTTCCAGCGCATCGGCCGCAAAGCTTGGCGCAATGAGTACCTCGAAGAATAGTTTGTTGATTTCCGCGGCCGTTGCGGCATCCACCTCGCGGTTGCAAATCAGGACGCCGCCGAAGGCTGACACGGGATCGCCCGCCAGTGCATCGGCCCAAGCCTGGGCGAGGGTAGGGCGCGACGCGACGCCGCACGCGTTGGTATGCTTGAGAATGGCAAAGGTGGGCGCGTCAAATTCATCGATCAGCGCCACCGCCGCGTCGATATCGACCAGGTTGTTGTAGGAAAGCTCCTTGCCGTTGAGCTTGTCAAACATGTCGTCCAGCTTTCCGTAGAACACGCCTTGCTGATGCGGGTTTTCGCCATAGCGCAAGACTTGGGCGCGCAGCTCGCTTTGCTTCAGTACGGGCAGACCTTGGTCTTCATTGAAATAGTTGAATATGGCCGTGTCATAATGCGACGAAACGTTGAACGCTTTGGCAGCGAATAGCTTGCGCTGCGCCAAGGTCGTGTGTCCATCGTTTTCGGCCAGGATCTCTTCCAGCAGCGTGTAATCGTCTTTGGAGGAGATGATGACGACATCGTTGAAGTTTTTGGCGGCCGCGCGGATGAGCGAAATGCCACCGATGTCGATTTTCTCGATGACGTCCTGCTCACTGGCGCCGGACGCCACGGTTTCCTCGAAAGGATATAAGTCGACGATGACCAGGTCGATTTCAGGAATATTGTATTGATCAAGTTGCGCTTTATCATCAGCCAATGGCCTGCGCGAGAGTATGCCGCCAAACACGTTGGGGTGCAAGGTTTTGACGCGACCTCCGAGGATGGATGGGTATCCCGTAAGGTCTTCAACGCGCTCGACTGCCACGCCGAGCTCCTTGATGAACGCTTCGGTGCCGCCGGTGGAGTACAGGGTGACGCCAAGGCGGTCAAGCAAACGGATTAATGGGGCAAGATTATCTTTGTAGTAGACTGATACTAAGGCGTTTTTGATTTTTATGGGATGGCTCATTACGTACTGCTTTTAGAAGCCGCAAAGATACCATATTTTATGCCTTGGTCAAGCCTATTTCAGAAATTTGATTAGCTCCGCCGCGTGCCATGGGACGAGGCTACATTTTCCGAAGCAGGTTTTCGATGACTCTGGGATAGTGCAGGTGTTCGAGTTGCTGGCCTTTAAATTTGATGACCTCCAGCGTGTCCTCGGGCTCGATTTTAAAACGCCCTTGGTAGATAAGCTCGCCTTCGTCAAAGTTTTCATTGACAAAATGGATGGAGATGCCCGATTCCTCGTCCTTGTTTTCCAAAACCGCCCGGTGCACCCGGTCGCCGTACATGCCTTTTCCTCCGTATTTGGGCAACAGCGCGGGGTGGATATTGATGATTTTATTGGGGTATGCCTTCAGCAAGTTGTCGGGTACTAGCCATAGGAAGCCCGCCAGCACCACCAAGTCGATTTTCAGTTTATCGAGCAGGCGTACCACCTCATCCGATTCGTAAAACTCAAGACGGTCGAATACGTGCGTAGGTACCTCGAAGTTGTCGGCTCGCTGCAAAACGAAGGCTTCTGCGTTATTTGACAGTACTAAGGCGACTTCCGCTTCGTCGTGGTACTTAAAGTGTTCCATGATTTTCTGTGCGTTCGAGCCGGATCCGGAGGCAAAAATGGCAATTCTTTTTTTCACGTCTTTTGTTAAAACTTTGTGGCCACATGGCCGATCGTTTCCAAACATAATTAAAATTATTCTTTTGTTGGACTTCGGATGGCTCCCCAGCGGGCAGCGGGCAGCTGCGGCACGCAAGGCAGGCCGTAAAAGCCATTCGGAAGCTCGTGCGCCTGCCACTATAGGCAAATGGCGCGAGGGGCGCTTCGCGCCCGCCACGCCGCTGTGTTAAAAATATGACGCAAGAAGCGCTAGTTTCGACCCGTTGCTAACCTAAAAATTATTACTTTTGTCGGCTCAACGGTTTATTAGTGCCGATTGTCTTAAGTGGGCAGGGGCATCACAGGAAATAGTTCTTTGAACATTATATGCTAAACAGAAGACATCTACGGGTAAAAGTGTTGCAGACCTTATATGCATACCATCTCTCCGAAAACAAAGACGTAAAGGATTTCGAGAAGAAATTGCTGAAAAGCGTCGACTCGGTCAATGAAATGTATGTTTGGACGCTAGCCCTGTTAGACGAAGTGTCAGACTACGTGCTGACCGATGCGGATGAACGCAAGAACAAGTTCCTGCCTACCCAGGAGGATTTGGATACGGATACGAAGTTGAGTACCAATACGTTTATCGAATCGTTGCGCGCCAACGCCGATTATCGGGATGCCGTTAAGCGCTATCGGGTTTCTTGGTCGTTTGACCCCGAGATTGTACGCACGATTTTCGCGCAGCTCCGCAATTCAAACGAGTATGCCGCCTACTTGGCTTCGACCGATCGTTCCATTGCGAGCGAAAAGGACATCATCAAATTCGTATTCAGGCGATTGATCCTCAAAATTCCGGCTATCGAGCAGGCGTTCGAGGAGAAATTCCTCAACTGGCCTGTAGACAAGGAGGTGTTGCAGGCCTTGGTAGCCAAGACGTTCAAGAACTTCAGTAGCGAAAATCCTGCTCAGAACAAACTGGCCGACCTAACGCCCGACTGGCCGGAAGACCGCATCTTCATCCTGGATCTGTTTGCGCATACCGTACGGCATCGCGACGCGCACCAGAAATTGATCGCCGACAAGACGAATAACTGGGATGCCGAACGCATTGCCTTATTGGATACCATTCTGATGCAGATGGCGTTGACCGAGCTGATGCATTTCCCGTCTATTCCGGTTAAGGTGACGATTAACGAATATATCGATATCTCCAAGGTGTACAGCACCGCAAAAAGCAGTACGTTTATCAACGGCGTATTGGACAAGATACTAGGCGAGCTACAGGCCGCTGGTCGCATCTTTAAGCAGGGACGGGGTTTGGTAGAACGCTAGCCGTCGCTCAGGCGTTAACTAGGTATGGACATTACAAAACAGATAAACATGAAAAATATCAGATTCATCGCGACATTGTTCGTTGGGGCGGGTTTCTTATTTGCCTGCGGTTCCGGCACAGAGCAAAGCACCGAGACTACGCAGGAGCTACCCCTGGCTAAGCAGGGCCAACAGCCCGTGGCGCAGCATGTGATTCCGGTCGGCGCCGAAGGACAGGCCATCCTGACGTTTGAGTCGGATTCGTTCAACTTTGGGACGGTCAAGGTGGGCGAAATCGTCGAACATGAGTTTACGCTCACGAACACCGGCGAAGCGCCGCTAATCATCTCGAATGTGCACGCATCCTGCGGCTGCACCACGCCCGATTACTCGAAGGCGCCTATCGGGCCCGGAGAGAAGGGAATGGTCAAGGTTCGATTTGACAGCAACGGCCAAATGGGAAATCAGCACAAGATCGTCACCGTAACATCCAACGCCATGGAAAAAAACACGTTGCTCCATGTGCGTGGCGAAGTGGTGCGCTAAGCCAGTTTACTGCGAATAATTTATCATCAATTAATAATAATGACAACAACCATTCTATTACAAGCCCAAGGCGGCGGTATGCAGACTTTTATCTTCATGGGTCTGATCATCGTGATTTTTTATTTCTTCATGATCCGTCCCCAACAACGCAAGATTAAGGAGCACAAGAAATACGTGGAAGACCTTAAGCCAAACGACCGCGTGGTGACCACAGCGGGCATCCACGGCCGTATAGTGGAAATAGGCGACACGACTTTCTTGGTAGACGTAGGCTCCGGTACGAAGATCCGTTTTGATAAGACGGCGATTTCGCTGGAAGCGTCCAAAGCCCTGAACACAGCAGGCAACGACGCTAAGTAAGCCCGTCGTAAACATAACATAACGCATAAGACCGGTGTCCCGGGCTGCCGCAACCGTCGGTGCCCTCTACGCCGGTTTTTTTGTTTTCATATGCGGGCGCTTGGCACTATATTGGAATTAAAGGCTGGATTGACTAGTTTTGTTCACATATGCCCCTTAGCAAAACCCAGAAGCGCAAGCTGAGTCTCTTTGCCCGATGCCTCGTTTTTTCGGCCATTGCTTGGGTGATGTTCGCCACGGCAAACCATTATACCGATGCGCGGCGGATGCAGCTTCGCTATGTCAAGATGCCTCAGGACAAAGCCTTTCATCCGTTGCAATCCGACACGGCAACCGTGTACGTCGAAATGACGGGCTGGCAATATTTGATGAGTTCCTTTCGCGAACAGACGCCACAATTGGAGGTGGATCTCACCAGCTTGGGCAAGCGCAATTGGGTAGCGTTATCCGAACAGCACGATTTTATTTCCAGCCAGTTTCCCGCCAGCCACCGGGTAGTGTCCATCACGCCGGATACCCTGTTTTTCGACTTTTCCAACCAGACGGAGCGCAAAGTGGCCGTGGTGCCGTCATACGACCTTCAATTCAAAAAGCAATACGGCATTATCGACGAAATTAGCGTATCTCCGCAATACGTGACCATCACCGGTCCGCTCGAGGATGTGGTGAAGATCGACGGTTGGGAAACGGATACCATCCGTGCAAGTGGCGTAGACCGTACGTTGACGGCCAACGTACTGTTGAACAATCACCAGCGGCCCAACATCAACGTATATCCCACCGCGGTGGACGTGACGATCCCGATAGGCGAGATGACGGAAAAGATTATCGAGGTACCGATCAAAGCCGAAAATGCAAGCGACTATAGCTCGGTGAAGCTGCTACCTGGCAAGGTCAAGCTGACCATTATGGTGTCGCTGCGCGATTATGCCCGCGTGTCAGTGGGCAATTTCGAAGCCGTGGTCAACATGGAAGATTGGGCGGAACGCGGCATCACGGATTTGCCGGTGCTCATCACGCAAAAGCCAGACTACTGCCAGTTGATTAAGGTCGAACCGCAAAACGTTCATTTTTTTGTCCGTAAATGATGCTTAAGATCGGGGTTACCGGCGGGATTGGAAGTGGCAAGACCACGGTATGCGGTGTGTTTCGAGCGCTTGGCATCCCGGTGTACGACGCCGACAGCGAAGCGAAAAAGCTTATGATTACCCACGAGGGATTGGTGCGTGCGTTGAAACTCGCGTTCGGCGAGGAAGCGTACGATACACTCGGCCAGCTCAATCGGCCATACCTGGCCTCCCGTGTGTTTAACGATGAGGCCGCGCTTGCCCAACTCAATGCGATCGTCCATCCGGTCGTTATCCAGGCAGCCAATGATTGGGCTGAAGCACAAAATGCGCCCTACACTGTCAAGGAGGCCGCCTTGCTTTTCCAAAGCGGCTCGTATGTACACAATGATTTTAACATCGTAGTAGCAGCACCGGAGGCGCTGCGTATCAGCCGCGTAATGGAACGCGATGGCATGGCCGAAGCGCAGGTCCGTGCCCGGATGGATAAGCAAATGCATCAGGAAGAACAGATTGCCAAGGCCGATTTCGTCGTCTGGAACGACGGGGTCCGTGCGCTCATTCCGCAGGTATTGGAACTGGACCGACAATTTAGGAATCGATGAGCGACGGAGAAATATTGCCGGATTTCCTGGCGTGCCGGCCCGAAGGGGGATACTATTGCCGGTACGGTGATTTTTTTATCGACCCGAAACTGCCTGTCCAAACAGCGCTGGTGTCCCATGCCCATGGCGACCACGCGACGCCCGGCCACGGGCAGATATACGCTACCGCTGCTACCGTTGCTTTCATGGCCCATCGGTTTAAACGTCAGCATGCCAATACGTTTAGGACGATTTCGTTTGACAAGCCGTTTTGGGTCGGTGGGGTAGAGGTGACCTTTCTTCCGGCCGGGCACATCTTGGGCTCGGCTCAAATTCTTATGGTTTATCGCGGTGTCCGGTACCTCTACACCGGCGACTATAAGATGCAGGACGACTCCACGTGTGAGGCGCTGCAGGCCGTGGAGGCCGACGTGCTCGTAACGGAAAGTACCTTTGCAAACCCCGAGGTGCGCCATCCCGATCCCGTACAGCAAATCCAGCAGCTGAACGCAACATCACACAATATCCTTCTGGGTACCTACGCACTGGGGAAGGCGCAGCGCCTTACTTGGCTCATCAACCGGTATTGCCCGCAGAAAGAGGTGCTGCTACACCACAACATCCTGCCCTTGCACCGTATTTATGAACAGCACGGCATTCCGGACTTGCACTATTTGCCCTATGACCGAAAGGCGATGAAAGCGCCCAACAAGGACAAGATCTACATGGTGCCCCCCATGACCTTTAACAGTTACTATCGGGCGACTAACGTGCTTCGGGTATTCGCCTCTGGCTGGCAGCGCCTGCATCGCCAAAACGACATGGAGCTCTATATTTCCGACCATGTCGACTGGTCCGAGATCCTGCAATTCGTCGACAAGGTAAAACCACGCGAGATATGGACAGTGCACGGAGACGGCCGGCATCTGAAAGCGCACTACCAAGGCCGTATCGACGTCAGGAATTTGCACGAAGAAAGGATAGCCCAAAGTTGATTTCCGTTTAAGGGAAAAAAGGGTACCCCATATTTTGTTTCGTTTTACTAGATATGTAAGCCCTGCCTGATTCACGGACTTGTTGGATTGGCGGGGAGATAGCTAATTCAGGGAATAATAAGGCGTTATATCGACTCGAGTACTACCGCCAGTGCGGTGGCGAGCGCCGCACCAATCAATGGTCCCACTACCGGCACCCAAGCATACGAACCGTTAAAGGGCGCTTTGTTCTTGATGGGAAGGATCGCGTGTACGATACGTGGGCCTAGGTCGCGTGCGGGATTAATCGCGTATCCGGTGGTGCCGCCGAGGGCTAGGCCGATGACCCAAACCACGAAGGCGACTGGAATTGCACCGATTGATCCCAACCCGATCGGGGTAGCCGTGTCGCCGCTTAGTTCGGCTTCCTTGAAATAGAAAACCGCGAAGATCAGTACAAACGTGCCGACGATTTCACCGACCAGGTTGATCGGTAGGTTCCGAATGGCCGGAGCAGTGCAGAACACCGCCTGTTTGAGGCCGGGGTCGTCCGTCCTTGCAAAATGGTCCTTGTAGACCAGCCAGACCACCGACGCCCCGATCATGGCACCGGCAAACTGGGCGGCCACGTAGCTGAGCGAATCGGCTGGTGCCAAATTGCCCGCTAGGTACATGGCAAGGGTAACCGCGGGGTTGAGGTGGGCGCCACTATAGGGGCCGGCGATGACCACGCCCACGAATACAGCAAGGGCCCACGCGGTCGTGATGACGATCCAGCCGCTACCGTTGCCTTTTGTATCGTTTAGCACGACGTTGGCCACTACACCACCACCTAATAAAATCAGAATGGACGTGCCGATTAGTTCTGCAATAAAGGGAGTCATTTTGGTCGTTGTTTCAGGTTATTGGTAAGTTTATGCTTTTCGCTTTTCTTTTTTCTGCTCGATCTCTTGCAGCCGTTTTGCATGGAATCTTGTGGCGTCCACTGCGGCTTGCCACTCTCCCAAAACCGTATCGGCATCGAAGGATTTATTAGGCTGGAAGGTCTTGTCGATTTTCCATTGGTTTTGGATGTCGTCGACGCTTTTCCACAGGCCTACGGCCAGGCCAGCCAAGTAAGCCGCGCCGATGGCCGTCGTTTCGGTAACTTGGGGGCGGACCACTGCGGCTTGCAATACGTCTGCCTGGAATTGTAGGAGTTGGTTGTTTGCCGTCGCGCCACCGTCCACACGCAGTTCGGTGATGGGTTTTCCGGCATCGGCCTCCATAGCGCGGAGGATGTCCACGGTTTGGAAAGCGATGCTTTCCACGGCTGCGCGGGCAATGTGGCCAGCTTCGGTGCCGCGGGTGACGCCGACGAGCGTGCCCCGCGCGTGTGGATCCCAATGGGGAGCGCCCAGGCCCGCGAATGCCGGAACCAGATACACGCCGTCCGTGTCGCTGACTGATTGGGATAGCGCCTCGACGTCCGCTGACTTTTTGATGATGCCCAGGCCATCGCGAAGCCACTGTACCACGGCGCCACCGATGAAGATGCTGCCCTCCAAAGCATAACTCACTTGATCGCCGATTTTCCATGCGACGGTGGTTACCAACTTGTTTTTTGAAAGGGTGGGCTTGTCGCCGATGTTCATCAGCATAAAACAGCCCGTTCCGTACGTGTTTTTCACCATCCCAGGCTGGGTACACAGCTGGCCAAAGAGGGCGGCTTGTTGGTCGCCGGCAATACCCGCAATCGGGATTTTTGCCGCCAGGATATTGGGTTGTGTCTCCCCGTAGATTTCCGAAGAGCTCTTAACCTCGGGCATCATGCTTTTGGGAATGTCAAACAGCTTAAGGAGGCTGTTGTCCCATTCCATTTTGTTGATGTTGTACAGCATGGTACGGGAGGCATTGGTGACGTCGGTAATGTGCCGAGTACCTCCTGTCATTTTCCATACCAACCAACTGTCGACCGTGCCGAAGGCCAGTTCGCCGCGTTCGGCTTTTTCGCGCGCCCCTTTGACGTGGTCGAGCAGCCAGGCGATCTTGCTGGCCGAAAAATAAGCGTCAATCAGCAGTCCCGTCTTGCGGCGTACGGTGGTGCCATGGCCGGATTTACGGAGCTGGTCGCAATAGTCGGCCGTGCGCCGGTCTTGCCATACGATGGCCCGATGGATAGGCTTGCCGGTTTTGCGATCCCACACGATGGTAGTTTCGCGTTGGTTCGTGATGCCGATGGCGGCGATGTCCTTCGCGTTTAGCCCTGCTTGGGCTACCGCCTCGGTGGCCACGGCTATTTGGCTAGACCATATCTCGTTGGCATCATGCTCTACCCAGCCGGATTTCGGGTAGTATTGGGTGAATTCTTTTTGCGCCATCGAAACGACTTTCCCCTGTTTGTCAAAAAGAATAGCTCGGGAACTCGTCGTGCCTTGGTCAAAAGAAAGAATGTACTTGCTCATCATTTATAGGTTTTATCGTTCAGTTGTTTAGGGATGCCCGCTGCCGATGGGTAGGTAACTCTTGGCAAGGCGCGTATAGTCTTCTACTTGCTGGGCGGCCCACGCCGCGTCCCGTCCTAGTTCGGCAGCGAGGATCGTAGCCACTTTCGGAGCCATCTGAATGGACGCCGCCGCATCGAGAAAGAGTATCCGCAGGCGCCGTGCTAAAACATCCTCTACCGTCCTCGCCATTTCGTGCCGGCAGGCCCACGCTACTTCGGCGCCGATATGGGCGAATTTCGAATGCAGGTGCTCGCGCAATGATACATTTTTTTCGGCTAATTTCATGATCTTCGGCGCGTCGGTCCCGTATATTGCCCAATGGCCGTCCGTGTCAGAAGGGCCGAGTCCATGTATGGGGGTCGACATCGTGACGCATGCCTTGCGGGGTAGCCCCGCTACCCCGATGGCCTTGTCGATGGTCTCTTCCGCCATTTTGCGATAGGTCGTCCATTTGCCACCGGTGATCGTGACGAGTCCTGACTGGCTGACTAGCAGCTTATGGTCGCGCGAGATCTCTTTGGTCGTTTCCTCGCCATTTTGGGGTGCGGCCAAAGGACGTAGGCCTGCGAACATGCTTTTAACGTCCGACAGGCGTGGCGCCCGGACCAGGTAAGACGCGGCGGTCTCTAAGATGAACTGGATCTCCTGCTCGAGGGGGAGTGGTTCAGCGTCGCTTTCGGCGATCGGCGTGTCGGTGGTACCCAGCACCAAGTGGTCGTGCCAGGGTACGCCGAACAGTACGCGGCCATCACTGGTCTTTGGAATCATCAAGGCATCCTCTTGTCCGAGGAACGTCCGGTCTAGAACCACGTGTGCGCCTTGGCTGGGCCGGACGAGTGGCTCGTGGTCCTCGGTGTCCATATGGAGGACGTCGTCGACGAATACACCCGTCGCGTTGATGATACATGCCGCTTTAATCGTATGGATTTGGCCACTTTCCGCATCCACACAAGTAAGGCCCTCCAGCTTTCCGGTATCGGATTTAGTCAATGCAGTCACATTACAGTAGTTGAGTAGCGTTGCACCGTGCTGTGCTGCTGTTTGGGCGAGGTTAATCGCCAGACGTGCATCGTCAAATTGCCCGTCAAAGTATTGCACGCCGCCCTTTAATCCGGTGGTTTTTATGCCAGGCAATCGCTTTTCGGTCTCTGGGCGGGAAAGCAGGGACGACTTGCCGATGCGATATTTTCCGGCCATCCAGTCGTATATTTTCAAGCCCACAAGGTACTTCAGCTTGCTGAACACCGAATAGCAAGGAATGACAAATGACTGTGCATGGGCGAGATGGGCAGCGTTTTTGAAAATGATGCCCCGCTCGCGGAGGGCGCTGTACACCAGTTTAATGTCGCCCATTGCCAAATACCGCACTCCGCCATGTACCAGTTTTGTACTGCGGCTGGACGTCCCTTTGGCGAAATCATGTCGTTCCAATAGGAGCGTGCGGTAGCCTCGGGAGGCGGCATCCACAGCAATACCTAGGCCCGTGGCCCCGCCGCCGACGATGGCAATATCCCAACTCGGGATCTGCTGCAGTTTTTCCAAGGACCGAGAACGGTCTAGCAGGGGTAGGGATCGCGTGGAATGGTTTTCAGTGTCCATAACGGTGTTTCGGCATGCTGGTGGTAATGCTTTCAAATGTAAACGAAAATAATGCAAAAACCGAAACGCACCTTATATTGGACGTTTCGGTTTTACGTAGATCCGTGCATGTAATCTGCTCCGCTCGGTTGCGCCGGGAACCCTTGCCCGAATCATTCCGCCAGCCGTACGGAAGTTATTTTTGCTGTCCCGCTTTCAGAAAAGGATATTTTCAGCCTTTTCATGGCACCATTATAGCCGTCATCGGCGGTAAGTGGAACGCGGTACGTCCGGTGGGTATCGTCTGCAGTAATCGTGTGGCGTAGGGTAACGGGTGGCTTAACTGCGAATTCGGCCGCTTTTTGCTTGCGTTCGGCCTCTACATCATGTTCGCCTTCGCTCCAGTTCAACCAATCGGTAAAATCCGCCGGGCTAACCGGCTGTATACTGACCGTTAATTCGAGGTCACCGCTAGTGCAGCCAAACGCACCGCTGATTTCCAGGAATGGGGCCTCCGCCGCTTCCCAAAACGTGACCGGGCTGGCCAGCGTGCCGCCCTTTCCAAACTGCATATCCAACCCATCGATAGGGAAACCATTGTCTCTAGCATCCCCTTCGTAATACCAATTGCGCCGCGAGTTGACAAATTGCCATTCGTGCTGTCGGGATTCATCGCGGTCGGATTTTGCATATTCGCGGATATCGTCAATAGTACCCACCACCAGCGAAGTGGTGTAGGACCAGCGAATATTGTGGTCCAGGATCTGCCGGCTGGTGGGGGCGATGTGTCCCGTGGGATTGTCTTTTTCCCCACCGCTACCCATCTCATCTGCGTGCGGGTGAAAACCAGCATTAAATTCCATGACTTCGGGTTGGTATACGCCTATACCGTAACCATTTTCATCGAGCAAGGCCACCCACTTTTCCGGTGTATAGAAGTGTACCCACGGCCATCCCCTGTTTACGCCTTTATCGATGACTGTGGTAGTGGGTTGTCCGCTAAAAGGTTTGTCACCTAAGTAGGTCACCACCTGATACCAAGGCCCGTTGGTATATACCGCGGGCATTTCCTGTGTGCTTGCGTTGTATTGGGTAGTGTCCGTCCGTTGATTGACGATGGTCGCTTCGATGGTAATGACGTTGTTCTCGAGTGTGTACAGAGATTCGAAGACGCACTCGGCAGCCACGCCCGTTTCGTGTGGCCACTGCATGGGTATACTGCGGACAAAGATGGAGTTATTGCCCCGCATCTCAAAATCGATCACCTTGGAGCGGTAGCCTCCCGCATCGCCTGATTGGATGGGGTTCCAACCAAGTGCGGCCCATTCAGGCCGTGGTTTTTCGCCGTTTGGGCCAATATAGGGCCAGGGACCGCTATAATACGCCATTTGAATTTGCCGGCCCCAGTCATAGCTGTTGATCATATTTTCGCCGCCATTGACGTGGTCGGACAGGAAAGTAATCGCTCCCCCCAAATCCAAATCGATGCCCAATTTGATTCGGTCGTTTTCGAGATAGCGCATGGACGAGGTTGGGTTTGAGTTGTTATTAGGACCTGTAGAGCACGCCGACGCAGAAACTAGCAGCAGATAGGCGAAGATTGCGGTAAAAAATTGGAGTTTCATATCTATTTATCAGATGGTTGCTTTTTAACGAAGAAGCGGTGCGCCCTTAGCCCTTGCAAAGAGATGTCGGCGCGCCGCGTAATAATACGTCAGAATCGGATGGACATCTACCAGCCAGGATTTTGCCAATTCTGGCCGGTATATGATTCCATTTTTGATACTTCAGACTGATTGATAGGCTGCCACAGATATTTGTCTGTATGGGTATTGCGATTTTGCAATTTGATGCGATTATAGATGTAGTTATCTCCGTCTTTAACGATGCGCATGCCGGTTACAAATTGGTCTGTCTGGTCGAGGATTTTCCAACGACGTACATCGAAGAAGCGGTGTTCTTCAAAAGCCAACTCTACTTGGCGCTCATTGCGGTAGCGTATCTCAAATTCACTGGCACTCAAGCCTGCCGGCAATTCGGGCATGTCAGCCCGTGCCCTGATTCGATTCATTGCTTCTCGGGCTGAAAGTGCGCCCGCTCCGGCCACCTTCGATGCCACCGGCACGTCGGCTCCGACGGAATGATAGGCCGCTTCCGCAAAGTTGAGGTACAATTCGGATAATCGGAAGATTTTCATCAAACCGTCCTGGTCTACGGTGACGCTAGACCGGTAGTTGTTAAACTTACGGAGATAGTATCCGGTGCGGGTAAACCGCGTTTCAGTTATGTTATTGGAGATGCCGCTATTGCCACCCACGAAGGTTTCTACGGGGGTTGGAGTGGGCGGGAGGGTGAAACTCTCGACCTGGAGATTGCGGATCGTCAGTTCATATCCGGGGCCGCCTGTGGGGTCAAACCGGAAGAAGTGGTTAGCGGGGTCTTGGCCGCCAGAGTTATTTATTCCGAATCCAAAATCCGCGATGGCTGTCGACAAGTCCAACTCGAAACGAGTCCATTCCGCCGCTTCGGGAATAGTAATGGTTTGTCCGGATGAGACACCGCCTTGCGGTCCGTCCGCTACGCAGTAGAAAAACTCCGCATCAGTGACGGATTTGTTGCTTTTGTATTCGAAGGAGATTACTTGGCGTTCGCCGGCAGGTATAGCACTATTCAGTGGCGATGTGGTTATCCATGGATCACCCCCGGTTGTCGTCATGGTGAATTCATCGCCGTTTGACGCTGTCTCGATATTGTTTATCGGCGCTACGAAGGACAGCGGAATCAAATCCTTGTCAATATTTCCACTCGTGAGGGAGCGGGGCGAATTATTATAGTAAATCGATGCATAGAAGCGAGGATCCCGTCCTTCGTACGGACGAGCCGGGTCATAACCTGAGGCGGTGTTGACGATGGGTTGCAGGTGCTGCGCGTCTGCATAGCCCAGTACTGGCATCGCACCAGTGGCTTGCATGCCGTATGCGTCGACAAGCTCCTGCGAAGGGCCAGCGCCAGCTTTTTCCGCACCATTGGTGATCGGTGTGCCGGCGAATCGCCACACGTTCGTTCGTGCGGTAGTCGTCTCGTAGATAGTTTCCTTGTCTATCGAACGACTTGGGTCTGAGCGGTTTATAAAATAGTATGCGTAGGCGTTTTGCGCAACGTCCGTTGGCGGCGTTACATTAAACAGTTCGAAACCATTAGCCAAGCATTGGTCGAGTGCCTCCTTGGTAATTTCGGTAGCGAGTTCCCATGTATATTTGCTGCCAGGCGTTTGCCACAAAGGGCTAGCGGCGTATAGTGCGGTTTGAGATTTCACCGCGTACGCAAATGCGCGGGTAATTGTTCCTCGCTCCGCGTCGCTGATATTCCAACGAAACCCTACGGCTGGGTTGCTGCTTTCGGGAAGGGCTAGCGCAGCATCGCAGTCGGCGAGGATAAAGTCGGCTACTTCCTCTAGTGTAGCCCGACGATCTTGGCTGAAGTCGTGCGTCACTTCATAGGGCGAGCTAATGATCGGAACCCCGCCGAATCGTTTCGCCAATTGCAAGTAGAAATACGCACGCATGACCAGAACTTCGCCGATCCATCCGTTCTTTTCATCTTCGTCGATGACGGCCGTTGCTACATTGGGATTGTTAATGTTTGCCAAGAAGGTGTTGCACTTGCGAATAGCCTGAAAATAATGGTTCCAAGAGTAACTGCCCGCCACTGGGTTGTTGGTAGCTGAAGTCCTGTTGTTGTACCAGTTGTTTACGGAGCTGCTTACGCCGTCGCTCGCATCGTGAGCTTCGTCGCTAAATGATGCTAAGGGCGTTTGCCCGTAGTTGAAACCCACTTGCGGCATGAAGGCACGTACGGACTGGAAATAGTTGCGCGTACGCTGGTAGTTGCTGAACATGTCGTTTAACGTCATCCTCCCATCCGAGGGCAGATCCAAATCCGCGCAGGACCCTAGGCCGAAGAGCGCAATGAAAAGGACAACAATTTTATTTATGTGATTTTTCATACTCTTAGATTTTTAGAATTTTGCACGCAAACCGATATTGAACACCCGATAAGGCTGGAACGTATCTAAGCTTCCGATCTCGGGGTCAACGTATTCCGAGCGCATGTTGTCTATTGTAAACAGGTTCTGTACATTCAATGAAATCCGGATACTCTCTGACTTAATTCTGTCAGAAATACTTTGCGGAATTGTATAGGCGATCTCTACATTGCGCAACCGGAGGTAAGAGCGATCCATCAGAAAGTAATCATTAGCGCGGTGGTTTACCGAAGGTGATAAAGACAGCGCGGGATAAGAGATGGTCTCGCCCGCAGCATAGCGTTCTGGCGTCCATGCGTTCAAGTGGATGTCGTTGAATACTCCCCGGCCCACATTTTCGTAGGCGCCCGTCCCGCTGAGGAATTGGGAGGATTTAGCTACACCGTGCATCAAGAACGAAAAGTCCCAGTTTTTATAGGTGAAACCGCCATCGAGGCTGAATTCCTGCTGGGGAAGACGAGCATAGCCCATAGGCGCCATATCTTCCTCGTCAATTATCCCGTCGTTGTTGAGGTCTTGATAGATGAAATCA
>Ga0079224_100004452_pt1 | contig 18127 bp, 14 predicted proteins | sample Stecom2015_FD_80414 | JGI IMG/M metagenome (GOLD analysis project Ga0079224, IMG submission 80414) | Agricultural soil microbial communities from Utah to study Nitrogen management - Steer compost 2015 | ecosystem: Environmental > Terrestrial > Soil > Agricultural land | place: USA: Utah...
CATGTCCTGCCTAGGCTCCTCCTGGTGCTTGTCTTGCCGGGGCCCGTCACCGGTCAAAGGTGCTCACCCACTCCAACGGCGCCGCCGACGCCAGCCGGGGATACAGCCAGCGGTAGCGGCGGTAGTCCCGCATTACCCGGCCGACGAAGCTGCGGGTCTCGGGAAAGGGAATCCAGTCCAGGGATTCATCGCCGGCGGGGCCCAGGCCGCCGGCCAGCCACTCCCCCACATGGCCCCGCCCGGCGTTGTAGGCCGCCAGGGCGATCTCCAGCGGGCCGAATTCCTTGAGGAGATCGGCCAGGTACCATGTGCCCAGGGGCACATTGACGGCGGGGTCTTCCAGGTCGGCGATGCCGGGGGGCTCCCTGCCCATCCTTTCGGCGATCCACGTTCCCGTGGAGGGCATGATCTGCATCAGCCCCACGGCGCCCCGGTGGGAACGGGCCGTGGGATTGAACCGGCTTTCCACCCGGATGACCGCCGCCACCAGCAAGGGGTCCAGGTTGTTCTTCTCAGCTTCGCTGATGATCAATTCCTTGTAGGGCAAGGGGTACACTGTGCGGGCGGCGGCCAGGAGCATCAGGAAAAGGGCGGGCCAAAAGAGCCAACGCACCAGCCGCCTGGTCAAATGGGGCGCTCCTTGCCGGCCACGCGGCTCTGCCAAAGCTGCTGCAGCCGGGCCACCGTCTGTTCCCACGGCCCGTCGTTGTCGATGACGGCGTGGGCGCTGCGCAACAGGTCATCCTGGCTGGGCTGGGCCTGGATGCGGGCCAGGATTTCATCCCGGGACAGCCCGTCCCGCTCCATCACCCGCCGGATGCGGGTCTCCAAGGAGGTGTGGACCACCCAAATCTCATCCATGGGGACCGGGGGGCTGTCGGGACGCAGCAGGGGGACTTCGATGATAACGGCGGGCGGCGGCTGGGGTGACGCCCGCAGTTCCTCCACGCGCCGCGCCATCTCCTGCCGCACCCAAGGATGAATGATGGCTTCCAAGGTCTGGCGGGCCCGCTCGTCGCCAAACACCAGCCGGCCCAGGCGCTGCCGGTTCAAGGTGCCGTCGGGATTGACCACCTGGGCCCCGAAGCGGGCCACCACCGCCTGGTAGCCGGGGGTGCCGGGCTCCACCGCCTGGCGGGCCAATTGGTCGGCGCTGATGACCACGGCGCCCCATTCCGCCAGCTGGGCTGCCACCCTGGATTTGCCAGTGCCGATGCCTCCACCCAAGCCGATGACCAGCATGATCCCATCAGGTGGGCATGTCTACCCAGCGGCCGGGGAGGCGCTCGATGGTGGAGTCCCGCAGGGGCTTCTCGCTGTGGACCTTCAAGCGCCAGCCGCCTCCTTCCAGGGGCTTGTAGTGAAACTCGCCGGTTACGTCGTGCTTTTCCCGCAAGGTCTTGATGGTGCTTTCCAAATCGGCCAAGGAGTCGAATTCCAAGGTGAAGACCAACAGGCGCCACCTGCCCTTCCCATTGACCCATTATAGCACCGCCGAAGGCCCCGGCTTGATGGGCAGGGATACTCCGGAAGCCCGCGAAAACAACCACCAATCACCCCTGGAGGTGCTGATGCATGACTATGAAGGCTGTTCGCATCCATGAATTCGGCGACACTTCCGTTCTCCGGCTGGAGGAGGTGCCCGTCCCCGAGCCGGGGCCGGGCGAGGTTCTCCTGAAGGTGGGCGCCACCGCCCTGAACTATCTGGATCTTTGGACCCGCAAGGGCCAGCCCAAGCCCACCAATCCCCTGCCCCACATCCTGGGCTCCGACATCGCCGGCGAAGTGGCCCGGCTGGGCCCCGGCGTCCAGGGCTGGAGCGAGGGCGACCAGGTCATGATCAACCCCGGCCTGTCCTGCGGCCAATGCCCCGCCTGCCTCAGCGGCCGGGACAACTGGTGCCCCCGGTACGGCGTCATGGGCGTGGCCCGCAACGGGGGCTATGCGGAATACGTGACGGTGCCCGCCGTCAACCTGGTGCCCAAGCCCGCCAACTTGAGCTATGAGGAAGCCGCCGCCATCCCCTTGGTGTTCATCACCGCCTGGCACATGCTGGACCGGGCCCGGCTGGAGATGGGCGAAACGGTGCTGGTCTTCGGCGCCAGCGGCGGTGTGGGCACCGCCGCCGTCCAGGCCGCCCGCCTGCGGGGCGCCCGGGTGCTGGCCGTGGCCGGCGGGGAGGAGAAGGCCCGGCGGGTCAAGGAACTGGGTGCCCATGAGGTCATCGACCATACCAGCCAGGACATTGCCCAGACGGTGAAGGAACTGACGGGCGGCCGGGGCGTGGACGTGGTGGTGGAAAGCGTGGGCGCCGCCGTCTGGGAAGCGGCCCTGCGCAGCATGGGCCGGCAGGCCCGCCTGGTCACCTGCGGCGCCACCAGCGGCCCCCAGGTGGGCATCGACCTGCGCCATCTGTTCGCCAAGCACCAGACCATGGTGGGCACCTACATGGGCCCCAAGGCCGACCTGTGGACCATGCTGCCCTACATCGAAGCGGGCCGGCTGCGGGGGGTCGTGGACCGGGCCCTGCCTTTGGAGGAAGCGGCCCAAGCCCATCAGATCATCGAAAACCGGCAGCACGTGGGGAAGGTAGTTCTCGTTCCCTAAGCCTGGCAGCGGGGGCAGAAGTGGGTCCCCCGGCCCGCCAGGCGGGTTTTCTCAATGGTTGTGCCGCATTTGGGGCAAGGCTCCCCTTGCCTGCGAAAGACCTGCAGCCGCCGGCCCATGTCACCGGGCCGGCTTTCGCTGTCTACGAAGTCGGAAAAGGTGGTGCCCCGCCAGGCGATGCCTTCCTGCAGCACCTGGCCTATGGCCTTGTGGAGCCGCCGGATTTCGGCCCTGGTCAGGGACCCGGCGGACCGGGCCGGGTGGATGCGGGACCGGAACAAGGCTTCATCCACGTAGATGTTGCCCAGGCCGGCCACCAGCCGCTGGTCCAGGAGCAGCCTCTTGATGGGCGCCTTGCGCCCTTCCAGCTGCCGGGCCAGATAGGACGGCGTGAAATCCCGGGAAAGGGGCTCGGGGCCCAAGGTCCACAGGCCCGGCGGCAGGGCTTCCCGCACCTGGAACCAGTCCAAGGCAGCAGCTGCTTCTTTGACGCTGCTGCGCGCCCCGCCGTCGAGATCCTCGTCATTGGACGACGGCGCCAATCCGGCGGCTGCCGCCACGGGGCCCAGGTGAGCCATGGGCAGCACCGCCAGGCGGCCGAAGCGCCGGGTATCGACAAAACGCAGGTCCCGCCCGCCGGACAGGCCTATCTGCACATGGGTGTGCTTCTCCAGGGGCTCGTCGCCCGGCACTACCAGCAGGCGACCGGTCATGCGCAGGTGGACCAGCAGCACCATGTCGTCTGCCAAGTTGGGCTGATGCAAGGCGAGGAACAAATACTTGCCCCGGCGGCCGGTGCCCGTGATGGCGGCCCCGGCCAGGAGATCCTGCCACCGGCCGGGGGGCGGCGCCAGGACGGCGTCGGGGTGATGGACCTGGACTCCCTCGATTTCCGCCCCCAGCACCTGTTCGGCCAAGGATAGGCGGACCGTCTCCACTTCAGGCAATTCGGGCATGAGACTGTCTTCCTGTCCTGAACATTATCCGGCATTCACCTGGTAGGGAGAGATATTGTACCAGTCGGGCCCCACGTTCACATCCACCACCAAGGCCACCGACAAGTCCACGGCGCCCGTCATCTCCTCCACCAGCAGCCGGGCCACGGCGTCCACCTCTCCTTGGGGGGCCTCCACCATCAGTTCATCGTGGATCTGCAGCACCAGCCGGGCGGCCATCCCCTCGGCCCCCAGCCGGCGGGCCACCCTTACCATGGCCAGCTTGATGATGTCGGCGGCGGTGCCCTGGATGGGGGTGTTGATGGCGGTGCGCTCGGCGAACTGGCGCCGGTGGGGCACCCGGTGGTGTATGTCGGGCAGGTAGCGGATCCGGTTGAACATGGTGCGCACGTAGCCTTGCTCCCGGGCCCGCTGGATCTGCTTTTCCATGTACTCTGCCACCCCGGGATAGCGGCTGAAGTAGACGTCGATGTACTCCTTGGCCTCGGCGCGGCTGATGCCCAATTGCCGGGACAGGCCGAAATCGCTGATGCCGTAGATGATGCCGAAGTTGACCGCCTTGGCGGCCGACCGCTGATCGGGCGTCACCTGGTCCAGGGGCACGCCGAACACTTCCGCGGCGGTGCGCCGGTGGATGTCTTCCCCGGCGGCGAAGGCCTCCACCAGCACCTGGTCCCCCGACAGGTGGGCCAGGATGCGCAGTTCGATCTGGGAGTAGTCGGCCGTCACCAGCATGTGGTCCGGCGGCGCCGTGAAGGCCCGGCGCAGGCCCTTCCCCGGCTCGTCCCGGATGGGGATGTTCTGCAGGTTGGGGTTGGTGGAGGCCAGGCGCCCAGTGGCCGCCACCGTCTGCTGGAAGGTGGTGTGAATGCGGCCGTCCTGGGGGTCGATTTCCGCCAGCAGCCCCTGCACATAGGTGCTCTGGAGCTTGGCCAGCTGCCGGTGCTCCATGACCAGGTCCACGATGGGATGCTCCCCCGCAAGGGTCTCCAGCACCTCGGCGTCGGTGGAGTAGCCCGTCTTGGTCCGCTTGATGATGGGCAGGTCCAGGTCTTCAAACAGCACCTTGCCCAACTGCTGGGTGGAGTTGATGTTGAAGGGGCCCCCGGCCAATTCGTAGATCTGGCCGGCCAGTTCCTCGATGCGGCGGCTGATGGTCTGGCCCAAATCCTTGAGCACCTGGGGGTCGATGGCCACGCCCCGCTGCTCCATGGCCGCCAGGACGAAAATGAGGGGCGTCTCGATGTCGTGGAACAAGGGCTCCATTTCCTGCGCCTGCAGGTGGGCGGCCATGGCTTCCGCCAGGTCCGGCAGGGCTGCGGCGGTCGCTGCCAAAACCCCGGCCAAGGCCTGCCGGTCCACACTGCCGAAGCCGGCGGGGGGCTGCCCGGCCTTGCGCCGGCCCGTGGGCAGCAGGTCCTCGGGCTCGGGCAAAGTCTGCTCCAAGTACTGGCGGGCCAGTTCTCCCACCCGGTAGGTGCTGCGGCCCGGGTCCAGGAGATAGGCGGCTATGGCCGTATCGAACACCGCCCCCGGCGGGAAGTCCAATGCGGCCCAGTCGTCCCGCCGGCGACGGGCCAGCAGGGGCTTCAAGTCGTGGACCACCAGCTTCAACCGGCCCGCGGCGGCCCGATCCAGCAGGTCGTCCACCACCGCCAGCAAGGAGGCGTCGGCGGGGCCGGCGCCGGCGCCACCGTCCCCCACGCCCTCCAGGGCCGGCGGGCTACCGGATTCCGCCGGCGCGCCGCTGTAGACAATCCACGTGCCGCCGGGCTCCAGGGCGGCGGCCAGCACCAAGAGGGGCTCCCGGCGGGGGTTGGGTTCGGGGTTGTGCCAGCGGTAGACCAGAGACGCCTGCCGGGCGGCGGCCACGGCCGTGTGCAAATCATCCAAAGGATCGCCGGGGTTCTTGATGTGGATGGTCCCTGCCGCCTCCCCCAGCCTGCGGCCCGCCTCAACGGCATCCTGGGGGCGGTCCAGGCCCAGCCTGGCCTTCAAGGTCCGGAAGCCCAGGCGGTCCAGCACCGCCACCGTCTCTTCCTCCTTGGGCGGGCGGCGGACCAAGGGGTTCAAATCCGTTACGGGCAGGGGCACGTCGGCGGCGATGAGGGCCAGGTCCCGGCTGGTGCGGGCCGCCTGGGCATGCTCCGCCAGCACCGCCGGCAACTTCTTGCCCCCAACGGCGTCCAGGTTGGCCAGGACGCCGTCCACGTTGCCGAACTGGCGGATCAACTTCAGGGCGGTCTTCTCCCCCACCCCGGGCACGCCGGGGATGTTGTCGGACTGGTCGCCCATGAGCCCTTTCACGTCGGCCAGCTGGCGGGGCTCCACGCCGAACTCCCGGCGGATCCGGTCCAAGTCGTACTCGTGGAGGTCGGTGATGCCCCGGCGGCTCACCAGGGCCCGGATCCCTTCGTCCACCACCTGGAGCAGGTCCCGGTCGCCCGTCACCACGATGACCTCGGCATCGTGGCGGCGGCCCAGCCCCGCCAAGGTGGCGATAACATCATCGGCCTCATAGCCTTCGGCTTCGATGACGGGCACGTTCAAGGCGTCCAGCAGTTCCCGCACCAGGGGGAACTGGCTGAGCAGCTCGTCGGGGGTTTTCTCCCGGTGGGCCTTGTACTCGGGATAGGCTTCGTGGCGGAAGGTGGGCCCCGGGGCGTCGAAGGCCACGGCCAGGTGGGTGGGCTCCAACTCCGACAGGAGCCGCACCAGCATGTTCATGAAGCCCAGGACCGCCTGGGTGGGCTGGCCGTCGGCGCTGCGCAAATCGGGAGGCAGGGCGAAGAAGGCCCGGAAGATGAGGCTGTAGCCGTCCACCAGCATCAGGCGGGGACGGCCCTTCCCCTGTCCGTTCTCTTGTCGTCCTTGCCCGCCTGCGGGCCCTTGCCGGCTCACCATGGGGCCTCGCCGTCGTCCCTGGGGACCGGCTCCGGCTCCTCGACCTCAGGATAGGTACGGCGGGCGCCGGGGGCGTGGGCGCCCCGGACACCGAAGGCCTTCAAGCCTTGGGCCAACTCTTCCAGGCGGGCGTGGACCCGGCCGTGGACGGTGTCGGGCGGGTACTGCCCCTGTTCGTCGGGCTCCCCGGCGGGGACGCCCGTGAGCAAGGCCAAGCCTTCATCCACGGTAGAAATGGCCCAGATGTGGAAGCGCCCGTCCCGGACGGCTTCCACCACCTCGTCCTTGAGCATCAAATTCTCCACGTTTTGCACCGGAATGACCACGCCCTGGCGGCCCGTCATGCCCAAGGCCTTGCAGGCGGCGAAAAAGCCTTCGATCTTCTCGTTGACGCCGCCGATGGGCTGGATCTGCCCGTACTGGTTGATGGAGCCGGTGACGGCGATGCCCTGGTCGATGGGCAGCCCCGCCAGGGCCGACAGGAGGGCGTACAGTTCGGCGCTGGAGGCGGAGTCGCCGTCCACCCCTGAATACAACTGCTCGAAAGTTATGCTGGCCGACAAGGTCAAGGGCCTATTCTGGGCGTAGCGGCCGCCCAAGTACCCGATGAGGGTCAGGAGCCCCTTGTCGTGGATGCGGCCCGACAGTTCCGTTTCCCGCTCGATGTTGACTACGCCCTTCTCCCCCATGTAGATGCGGGCGGTAATGCGGGACGGCCGGCCGAAGAAGTGGTCGCCGATGCCCATGACCGACAGGCCGTTGACCTGGCCCACCACCCGGCCGGACACGTCCACCAGGAGACGGCCCCGCTGGATGGCTTCCTGGATCTTCTCCTCCATCAGATTGGAACGGTAGATCTTTTCCTCGATGGCCTGCTTCACGTGGTCGCCGTTGACCACGGGCATGCCGCTGGCTTCGGCCCAGGCGTTGGCTTCGTAAAGGATGTCCACGATCTCGCCGAAGCGGGTGGACAACTTTCGCTGGTCGTCGGCCAGCCGGGAGGAGAATTCGATGATCTTGGCCACGGCGGTGCGGTCGAAATGGCGCAGGGCCTCCCGCCGGCTGTGGGAACTGATGAAACTGGCATAACCCATCAGGTTGGCGGGATTCCGGTCCATCTCCACGTCGAAGTCGGCCCGCACCTTGAACAGCTTGTCAAAATCCTCGTCGTACTGGTGCAGCATGTGGTACAGCCGGGGGTTGCCGATGAGGATGACCTTCACGTCCAGGGGAATGGGCTCGGGCCGCATGCTGCGCATGGGCACGAAGCCGGCCTGGGCCCCGAGGGCCTCGATGTACAGCCGGCTGGTCTTGAGGGCCCGCTTCAGGGCCTCCCAGGCCCCGGGGCTCATGAGGACGTCCATGGCCTGCAGGATGAGATAGCCGCCGTTGGCCCGGTGCAGGGCGCCGGCCTTGATCTGGGTATGGTTGGTGGTCAGGCCGCCCATGTGGCCGACGAACTCCACCTTGCCCAGCAGGTTGTAGTAGGTGGGGTTGGCCTCCACCACCACGGGGGCGCCCCGGCTCTGGCTGTGGTCCACCAGGAGGTTGACGGCGTAGCGCTGGAGGGTTTCCTTGCGCTCGTCGGGGCTGGGGCCGAACATGGGCAGGGGCGGCTTCCGCTCCTCGGTGGTGCGGAAGACGTGGAGCCGGTCCACCATGTCGGCCTGGACCCGCTCCAGATAGGCGGCCACTTTGGGCTCTTTGGGGAAGGCTTCGGCCACCCGGCGGAACAAAGGCTCCAGGGCGGCGTTGGCCAGATCCCGGTCCAGCTTGCGCAGGGCTTCCCGGGTCTCCCGCTCCACGGCCCGCACCCGGCGCATGCCGTCGCTAAGGATCTGCTGGACCACCCGGCTCCGCTCCTCCAGCAGCTTGCGGTAGGACTCCGGCAGGGCTTCGAAGTCTTCCCGGCTCAGGGGCTGGCCCCGGGCGTCCAGGGGAATGGTCAGGAAGCCGGTGGGGCCGTGGCTCAAGGCGAAGCCGTAGGGCCGGATCTGGGCCTCCACTTCCTTGAAGATCTCCTCCCCCTTGCGATGGAGGGAGAGCATGAGTTCCTGGCGTTCCTTCTCGTAATGTTCGCTTTCGAAAACCTTGGCGATTTCGGCGGCGGCGTCGGTGACCAGTTCGGACATGTACTGTACGAACAGCCGCCCGAAGCCGGGCCGCAGGCTGATGGCCTGGGGCTGATCGGGCCGGTCGAAGTTGTAAACGTAGACCCAATCCCGGGGAACAGGCTTCTTTCCGGCCATGAGGCCCGCCATGTTGACGGCGTAGGTGGTCTTGCCGGTGCCCGGCGGGCCGGCCATGAAAATGTTGTAGCCGGTGCCGTTCATCCGCAGGCCGAACTCCATGGCCCGGGTGGCCCGCTCCTGGCCGATCATGCCGGCCAGGGCCGGCACCTCTTCTGTAGTTTCGAAGTCGAATTCTTCAGGGTCACATACGTTGATGACTTCTTCAGGAGTCAAGCGCCTGGCCTGCTTCAACGAGTCATCTCCCCCCGGCCCTGATTGCCTGATGTAAGGGAATTCCATACTCCCATGCACTTCGCAAGAGGCAGGCCTATTCCTGCCCGGGCGGTTCTAGGCGGGGGGCGGGGACCGGCGCCGGCGGGTGACCACGATCAAGAGGGAGACGGTAACCGCCAGCGTTGTCAGCGCTGTGGCCAGCACCGTGAAATGCACCCGCCGCCTGCCGGGCTGCCGCTCAGCCATCAGGATCTCATTGGCACCGCCGTCCTGGGTGTCGCCGGCGTCCTGGGCTCGGCCGGCGTCTAGGGCATGGCCGCCCACGCCGGGGTCGCCGGCGGCATCGGATTCGGGGACCAGTTCATCGGTTGTTTCCACCCGTTCCATGGCGATGAAGGGCTGGCTCAAGGGAGCGACTTCGTCGGCTGCCGGTGAGCCGGCTCCCAGGGGGCCCATGAGGCGCAGGCCGCCCACCACCAGGATCAGGAGAACGACCGCCGCACCGGCCAGCAGGCCGGGCCGGGAGGACCACCAGGGGGCGCCCCCCGCCGGGGCGGCGGCGCCGTCGGGCGGGGCGTCTTCTTCCCCGGCCACCCGGGCCATGAGCCCGTCCCGCCAACCGGCGGGCACCGGCTCCCGGGGCAGGTCCCGCAACAGGTCCCGCACCGCCTGGAGCTGGGCCACGGTAGCGCGGCACCGGTCACATTGGGCCAGGTGCCGGTCGAGGGCCTCTTTTTCTGCCGGCGACAGGGCGTCGTCCACCCAGGCCGACAGCAGTTCTTCCTGGGGATGGGCGTCGGTCAAGGCCCATCGTCCTCCCCTCGGCCCGCGCCGCTGCCGGGGGGCAGCAGGCCGGCCGCTGCCAGGCGGTCCCGCAAGGCGGCGCGGCCGCGGTGAATTCTCGATTTGACGGTGCCGACACTCACCTGCAGGATGTGGGCAATCTCACCGTAGCTCAAATCCTGCACGTCCCGGAGCAGCACCGCCTGCCGGTACTCCTGCGGCAGCTGGGCGATCTCCTGGACCACCCGGCGCCGCAGTTCGTTGTCCGCCGAAACTTCTTCGGGTCCCGGCGCCGGGTCGGGCAAGTCCTTGGGGCGGTCGCCGTCGTCCACCGTAGGCCACGCCACCGTGGGACGGCGACGGCGCTTGCGCTCCCAATCCCGGCAGACGTTGATGACAATGCGGTACAGCCAAGTGGAAAACCGGGCGGTGCCCCGGAACCCCGACAACCCCCGGTAAACCCGCAGGAAGGCCTCCTGGGCCAGGTCGCCGGCCTCGTGGACATCGCCGCAGTAGCGCAAAGCCAAATTGTAAACCCGGCCTTCATAGCGGGTGACCAACTGGGCGAAGGCCCCTTCATCTCCGGCCCGGGCCCGTTCCACCAGTTCCCGGTCGTCGTCGTCACCGCTCCGGGCCAGGGGCTGGGGGGCGTGATCCATGCCGGCAGCATCCTCCCGCCTGTTGGGCTTTGACGATGGGCAGGTCACGTTTGTTCCCGCTTCGTCAGGGGCTGCCCCGTCCCTGCAGAATCACCATGGGATAAAAAGGATGGGCCGTCACGGTGAAGGCCCCCGCCGCCGCCAGGCTGTCCAGGAGGAGGTAAACCTTTGGTTCGCCGGCGGTCGGCCCCGGCCCCGTCACCCAGGCCACGGGCCGGCCGCGGTATGTGACTCGGAATGGGCCGCCGCTGTAGCTTGGGTTAGGGCCGCCTAAGGGCAGGGCGGTGCCCGGCCCCACCGCCAATTGGTCGCCCAGCCAGGGCTGGAGGTCCGCCGCCGGGACGGCCAGGCGGCCGCCGGCCAGGTGCATGGCCCTGCGGGTGACCAGTATGGGGCGCTGCCGGCGGAACAGCCGTCGGCCCCCCTGGGCCTCTTGGCTCTCCTGCGGCCCGGGGTGGCCGCCGGGACCGGAGGGCGGGCCGCCCCACCAGAAGACCCCCAACCCCGACAACTCCACCATGAGGATCTCATCGGCATCCACCAATGCCGTCATGGACAGGCCCAGCCTTTGGGCCAGCAGCCGCGCCGGGGCCACCCGTCGGCCGGCCACCATGCGAGCAGGCACCGGCCGGCCGTCCACCCACAGCTCGCCCGGCGGGGAGTCCCCTTGGACCCTGGCGCCTATGTAAGTTGCCAAGGGTTCCACGGGCAGCCAGGGGTCGGCATCCACCATGACGGGTTCCACACCGGGCAGGGGGCGGCCGTTCAAGGTGGTCACCGCCGCCCGCTCCGGGCCCACCACGAACAAGGCCGGGCCGGCGTCGCCGGCCGCCAGCCACGCCGCTGCCGCATCACCCGGGACACCCGCGGGCCGGTAGGCCGTCAGCCGGGCAAACACATCGGCCACCGCCACTTCTTCCTGATGGTACGGATCGGGAAAGACGCCCACCAGCACCTCCAGGCCGTCGGGGGAAGGGGCCAGCCAAAGCCGCTGGTAGACGATGTCCACGGGGGTGCCGATCATGGTGCGGTCAAACAGTTCCTCCACATGGCCGGGGAGCAGGCGGATGCAGCCCAGGGAAACGGGCAGCCCGATGCTGTCGGGATTGTTGGTGCCATGGATGCCGTAGCCGGGCAGGTCCAAGCCCAGCCAGCGGGAGCCGATGGGATTGTCGGGGCCCGGCGGCACCGGTTCAGCGCCCCGGGGATACCAGGTGGGGTCCACCACCCGGTTGATTATTTGGAAGGAACCCGTAGGGGTGGGATCGGTGCTGCGGCCTACGGCTGCGGGGTAGGCCCGCACCGGCCGGCCGTCCCGGTAGGCGATCAAGGTGCGGGCGGGCACCAGGAGCAGCAGGCGGTCGTAGGGCTCCTGCCCGGTGGCGCCCTGGCCCCATTCCCGCAGGCGAGCGTTGAGCCGGTCGGCAAATTGAAATACCTGGAGCCGGTCGCCGGGCAGGTGGGCGGCTTCACCGGCGGGGACCGGGGCGTCTTCCACCAAGGGGCTGGCCACTCCCGGCGCCGCCAGCTGGTCGGCCAGGGCCCCATAGACCGGAAGGAGCACCAGCAATAGGGCCAGGGCCGCCGCTGCACGCCACCGGCAGCCCCGATGGTCTGTCGGGCTCTGTCGGTCAATCCCTTGGTCAAACCGCCGCCGGCTGTTCAGGCGCCGCTGCCCCGGCATCGGCCCCCAACTCGCCTTCCCTGGTGGTGGCTAATGCCTATGCCGGCGGCAAATCAGGTAGAGCATGGGCCAAGCGTTGGGCCAAGAGGGCAGCGGCGGCCGCTTTGATGATGTCCCCCGGCAGGAAGGGCAAGGCGCCGGCGGCCAGGGCCGCCCCGGCAGGCAGGTCGGCAACCACCGCCAGCCAGGGCACCCCGACGGCGTAAATGGCGGCGATGCCCCCCGCTACAGCGGCGGCTACGAAACGGAGCAACGGCCTGCCCCAGGATCCGGCGGCCAACCGGCCGGTCAGCCAGGCTCCCGCCACGTGGCCCACCAGGTAGCCGCCCGTGGGGCCCAGCAGCACTCCCGGACCGCCCTGGCCGCCGGCGAACACGGGCGCGCCGGCCAGGCCCAAGGCCAAATACACCACCTGGGACAAGGCGCCGTAGCGGGGACCCAGCAACAGCCCCGCCAGCATGGGGGCCAAGGTTTGCAGGGTGATGGGCACCGGCGTAAAGGGCAGGGGAATGAGCAGTTGGGCCAGGACCCCCGACAAGGCGGCGAACAGGCCCGTCATGATCAGGCGGTTCAAAGGCATCATAGGGAGATCACCGTCCGCCGCCGGGCGCCGGGCGGATGCTCACGTCGCCGGCGTAGAGGGTGACGGGTTCAGCGGCCTTTTCCGGCAGCACCAGCAGCGCCCCGTCGACCGTCAGGTCCAAGGCCCGGCCGTGCCACGGCCGGCCGTCGGACTCCACCCGCACCCATTGGCCCAAGGTGATGCAGTGGTTGCGCACCTCGTCCAGCACGGGCCCGAAGCCTTGGGCCAAAGCGGCTTGGTAGCGCCGGGCCAATTCCACCAGCAGGCACCGGAGCAAGGGCACCCGGGGCACCGGCCGGCCCAGGGCCAGCCGCAGGGATGTGGCCGTGGCGGCCAGGGGCCCGGGGAAATCTTCCGCCTGCTGGTTGACGTTGATGCCGATGCCGGCAATGACGTAATGGACCCGCTCCGCCTCGGCGCCCATTTCTATGAGGATGCCGCCCAGCTTCAGGCCGTCGGGCAACACCAGATCGTTGGGCCACTTGATGGCCGCGGGGAGGCCCGTTTCCGCCGCCAGGGCGGCCCGGGCGGCCGCCGCCGTCAGCAGGCCCAGGGGCAGCACTTCCCTGGGCGCCAAGGGTGGCCGCAGCACCAGGGAGCACCAGATGCCCAGGCCCGGCGGCGACAGCCAGGAGCGGCCCCGCCGGCCCCGACCGCCCGTCTGCTCTTCGGCCACCACCACCAGCCCCTCGGGGGCGCCTTCCTGGGCCCGGCGGCGGGCTTCGTCGTTGGTGGAGGCGACGGTGGCCATGTACTCCACCTGCCAGGCCCTGGGGCCCGGAAGATCCCGCAGCACCTCGGCGGCGAAAGGCCTATCGGGTGCCGCCGCCAGCCGGTAGCCCCGGCGGGGCACCGCCTCGATGGTGTAGCCCCGCTCCCGCAGGGCGGTGATGGCCTTCCAGACGGCGTTGCGGCTGATGCCCAGCCGGGCGGCCATCTCCTCACCCGACAGGAACCGGCCTCCCGCCTTCTGCAGTTGGGCCAGAATGCGGTCCTGGGTGGTGGTGGACACGACGACCGTCCTTTCCGCACCGATGCACCGTTGCCGGGCTTCCAAGCCCGTTGCTTTCCATCCGGATGGCAAAAGTCTACGGCGCCGCCCGCCCAATGTCAACCTGCAATCTGAATTAGGGTGACAATCCTGCCAAATAAAAACGCCGGTCATCCAAAAGGAACCCGGCGCCGCTTCAGGCTTCTTCCATTCGACTGTGTGCGAGGGTGGAAGATGGTGCCGGAGGTGGGATTCGAACCCACAAGGGCGTACGCCCAGTGCATTTTGAGTGCACCGTGTCTGCCAATTCCACCACTCCGGCGGATGCACCCATCATGTTAGCACAGAAAGGGCTTTAAGGCCAAGGGCGGCGGCGACGGCGGGCCGTTGCGGCTCCAGGTCTATTTCACCGTGGCCCGGCCCCTGTAGATGAGGCCCCGCTGGGCGTCCACGGTGACGATCTCCCCGGGCTCCAGGGCCGACATGGCCCCGATGGCCCCCACGATGGTGGGAACGCCCAGGCGCAGGCCCAGGACCGCGGCATGGCTGGACAAGCCGGCGGCTTCGGCCACCAAGGCCCCGGCCTTTTCCAGCAGGGGCGTCATGTCTTCCGTCGTGGCGGTGCAGACCACCACGTCCCCGGGCTCCGGGGGCGGGTCGGTGTCAGGGTTGACGATGAAGCGCACCGGGCCGCTGTAGCTGCCCTGCCCCACGCCGGTGCCCCGGACCGCCACCTCGCCCACCGTGTGGATCTGCAGCAGGTTGGTGGTGCCGGTGACGCCGATGGGCACGCCGGCGGTGAACACCACCAAGTCCCCCGGCACGATAAGGCCCAACTCAATGGCCTGCTCGATGGCCTCGTCCCGCATGGCTCCGGCCGATTCCTGCAAGGTGATGACCAGGGGTTCCACGCCCCAGACCAGCGACATGCGGCGGGCCACGGCGTCGTCGGGGGTGGCCGCCAGCAGGACTTGCTTGGGCCGGTAGCGGGCCACCATGCGGGCGGTATGGCCCGACTGGGTGGCGGAAATGATAGCCACCGCGCCCAATTTGTGGGCGATGGTGCAGGAGGCTTGGCTGATGGCGTCGGTGACGCTGATGGGCCCCAAGGGGCCGAAGGCCTCCAGCCAGGATTCGTGATCCAGGGCCTCCTCCGCCCGGGTGGCGATGCGGGACATGACCTCCACCGCTTCCACGGGGTACTCCCCCACCGACGTTTCCGCCGAGAGCATCACGGCGTCGGCGCCGTCGAAGATGGCGTTGGCCACGTCGCTGGCCTCGGCCCGGGTGGGCCGGGGCCGGGACACCATGGACTCCAGCATCTGGGTGGCGATGATGACGGGCTTGCCGGCCCGGTTGCAGCGGCGGATGATCTCCTTCTGCAGCACCGGTACTTCTTCCGCCGTCAATTCCACACCCAAGTCGCCCCGGGCCACCATGATGCCGTCGGCCACACTTAAGATCTCGTCCAATTGCTCCACGGCCTGGCGGTTTTCCACCTTGGCCACCACGCCGGCGCTGCTGCCCATGGTTTCGATGAGGCGCCGCACGGTCAACACGTCGGCGGCGTCCCGGATGAAGGAGGCCGCCACCAGGTCGGCCCCCAGGCTCAGGCCCAGACGCAGGTCTTCGGTGTCGGCTTCCGTCAGCACCGGCAGGTCGCCGGGCTGGTGGGGCAGGGTTACCCGCTTGCGGGCCTTCAGATGCCCGCCCACCAGCACCCGGGCCACCACCCGGGGCGCTTCCACGTGCTCCACATCCAGGGCGAAATTCCCGTCGTCCAGCAGGATGCGCTGGCCCGGCTCCACCACTTCGGCCAATTTGCCGTAGGTCACGGGGATGACGGCCACCCTGGGATTGCCGGGCCCGCCGGCCAGCCACGGCTCGCCGGGGGAAAATTCCCCGTCGCCGGGCACCAGGTGCACCAGCTGGCCTTCGGTCAGCTTGATGCCGCCGTAGGGCAGGTTGCCTACCCGGATTTCGGGGCCGCGGGTGTCCAGCATGACGGCCAAGGTGGGACGCTGGGCCAGGCGGGCGGCCTCCCGCACTTTCTCGATGTAGGCGGTCAAACTTTCGGGGGTCACATGGGACAGATTCACCCGGGCTACGTCCATGCCCGCCTTGATCATGGCCACCAGCACGTCGATGTTGTCGGTGGCGGGCCCCAAGGTGGCGATGATTTTTGTGCGTGCCATACCCAGCTTCCCTTCAGGTGCTGCCGGCTGTCGGGCGCTTAGTGGTGCTAGGATCCGAGAATGCTTGCCAGGCGGATCAGGGCCGGGTCGGGGCGCGGCGTTTCGGCCAGGGCCGTGGCCAAGGGCACCGGCCGGACCTCTCCGGCGGCGATGCCCACCATGAGCCCGTGCCGGCCTTCCACCAGCAGGTCCACGGCCGCCGCGCCCAGGCGGCTGGCCAGGATGCGGTCGGAGGCGGTGGGTGTACCGCCCCGCTGCACGTGCCCCAGGACCGTCACCCGGGTTTCCAGGCCGGTGCGCCGCTCGATCTCCCGGGCCGCCTGAAAGCCGTCGGCAGCCCCTTCGGCCACCACGATGATGCTGTGGGCCTTGCCCCGCTGGTAGCCCCGCTGGATGCGGCGGCATATCTCATCGTAGTCGGGCTCCTCCTCGGGGATGAGCACCGACTCGGCCCCGCCCGCCAGGGCGGCGGCCAGGGCAATGAAGCCGCTGTGGCGGCCCATGACCTCCACGATGAAGGTGCGGTCGTGGGCGCTGGCGGTGTCCCGGATCCGGTTGATGGCTTCTACGGCCGTGTTCACCGCCGTGTCGAAGCCGATGGTGATTTCCGTGCCGCCGATATCGTTATCGATGGTAGCCGGCACGCCGATTACCGACACCCCTGCCTGGGCCAGGCGCAGGGCGCCCCGCAGGGAGCCGTTGCCGCCGATGACGACCACGGCTTGAATCTGCTGCTCCGACAAGGTCTGCAGGGCCTGCCGGAACCCTTCCTCGGTGGTGAAGGCATCGGACCGGCCGGAGCGCAGCACGGTGCCGCCCCGGTGGATGATATCCCCAACAGAGCCGGCATCCATGACGGCTAAATTGCCGGTGATGAGGCCGTGGAACCCGTTGTAGACGCCGATGGGCTCCCAGCCGTGGTAATGGCTGTTGCGAACCACGGCCCGCACGGCAGCGTTCATGCCGGGGGCGTCGCCCCCGGAGGTCAAGACGGCAAGTCTCGGCCCGGCCACCAGCCCGGATCCCTCCCGTCTACATGGTTTCCACGCAGAGGGGAAGGAACCTGCGCAATTGTTTATTTAACCCAGGGATAAGTTTGGCCGCACTCGGGGCATTCCCGCGCTTCGGGGGACAAGATGTCGGCCTGGCAGTTGGGGCAGCTGCGCGCCAGCTTCTCACCGCATTGGGGGCAGTCGTCGTTGCGCCAGAAGTAATGATAGACCTGACGACGCCGTTCCCAGCGCCTCCCCTGCTCTTCCTGATAGCCGCAATTGGGGCAGATTTGGTACCTTCGGATATTCATCAACCTGGACAAAAACAACACCTCGAACAGGAAATGGTCCAATGTCCGGGGAAGCCCGGCGTCGGAAGGCCGCCTTCATTATAGATAAGCCCTGCACCCCGGGCAAGGAAAGGGCCCATGTCCTTGAGCAGGAGCTCCACGGCCCGTCGCGAAGGGTAGGAGGGTTTGGCAGAAAGGAAGGGAGCCCCTTGCTGGCCGACTACCACATGCACCTGGAAAAGGACAGCGTTACGGAAGACTGCCGCTTCGCCCCTGACCGGGTGATGGAATACGCGGCCGCCGCCGCGGCGGCAGGGTTGGCGGAAATCGGCATCAGCGAGCATTGCCACCGGTTCCGCCAATTCCGGCCCATTATGTCGTCCCTGCTGGAACCCCAGCTGGTGGCAGGCGGCTGGTGGCTCCCCGACCAGTTCAACTACGACTTGGACGGGTACGTGGCAGCGGTGTTGACGGCCGCCGGCCGGGAGGCGCCCGTGGCCATCCGGCTGGGGCTGGAAGTGGACTACATCCCCGGCCGGGAAGACGACATCCGGGCGCTGCTGGCGGGGTACCCGTGGGACTACGTCATCGGCTCCGTCCACTTTCTGCCCGGCTGGGCCATCGATGTCAGCCCCCAGGACGGCTGGCCCCATCGGGACGTGGACCAAGCCTACCGGGATTATTTTCAATTCCTCATGGAAGCGGCGGCAACGGGGCTGTTCGACATCATGGCCCACCCCGACCTGATCAAAAAATTCGGCCACCGGCCTTCCTTTGATTTGACGCCCTTGTACCGGGAGGCGGCTGAGGTCTTCGCCCGGGCCGGCGTGACCGCCGAACTGAGCACCGCCGGCTGGCACGTGCCCGTGGGCGAGGCCTATCCGGCGCCGCAATTCCTGGAAATCCTGGCTGGGGCCGGGGTGCCCATCAGCCTGGGCTCCGACGCCCACGATCCTGCCCATGTGGGGCGTGACTTCCGGCGGGCGGTGCAGCTGGCCCGCCGGTGCGGCTACCGGGA